>Ga0209270_1001132_pt1 | contig 42058 bp, 37 predicted proteins | sample MTBAKSrepl1MetaG_FD_187456 | JGI IMG/M metagenome (GOLD analysis project Ga0209270, IMG submission 187456) | Enrichment culture microbial communities from Arthur Kill intertidal strait, New Jersey, USA, that are MTBE-degrading - MTBE-AKS1... | ecosystem: Environmental > Aquatic > Marine >... | reverse complement strand
GCCAGCTGCTTGGTGATCGCCGCAGTCAGCGTCGTCTTGCCATGATCGATGTGACCTATGGTCCCCACATTCACATGCGGCTTCTTGCGCTCAAACTTCTGCTTCGCCATGTTCCCTTCCTCCCGTGCGGTGCCGGGCGCACCCCGAAGTGACTCCCGCCACGACCGTCGCTTGCTTCAAAACCTTTGAATATGTCACCCTACCATCTGTAATGGGCGAAAGCCTTGTTGGCATCGGCCATCTTGTGGGTGTCCTCCTTCTTCTTTATGGAAGCCCCCCGTTGATTCGCCGCATCCGCTATTTCTCCCGCCAGTTTCAAAGCCATGCTTTTTTCGGGACGGCTGCGCGCGAAACCGATGATCCATCGCATGGCCAGTGCAAGTCGTCTCCCATGCCGGATTTCGGTGGGGATCTGGTAGGTGGAGCCCCCCACACGTCGCGACTTGACCTCGATGACCGGCTTTACGGCGTTCACTGCTTTTTCGAACACCTGGAGGGAGGGCTCTTTTGTCCGCTTTCCCACGACATCCAGCGATTCGTAGACGATAGACTCGGCCACGCTTTTCTTTCCGTCCCGCATGATGGTGTTGATGAACTTGGCCACCAAAGTGCTCTTGTATTTCGGATCCGGCAGGATCGTCCTCTCCGGAACCTCACGTCTCCTCGGCATGACTCGCTCCCTGTGCTCCGAGTTGTGAAACCCTTTCCTTCAGGCTCGTGGTTGCGCTGCGATTGTCCTTTGCGCCAAGCCCCGGAAACTCTTCGCCTCTTGCCTATTTGGGTCTCTTGGCGCCGTAGAGGCTGCGGCCTCTCTTTCGGTCCTGGACACCTATGGAATCGAGGGTACCCCGAACGATGTGGTAGCGGACACCGGGCAGGTCCTTGACCCGCCCTCCTCGCACCAGCACAACAGAATGCTCTTGCAGGTTATGCCCCACGCCCGGAATGTACGCGGTGACCTCCAGCCCCGTGGTCAAGCGCACCCTGGCCACCTTCCGAAGGGCTGAGTTGGGCTTCTTGGGCGTGGTGGTGTACACCCGGGTGCACACTCCCCTTTTCTGGGGAGATTCCTTGAGAGCCGGCGTGGTGGCTTTTTTCTTTATCCGTTTCCGCCCATTTCTCACAAGCTGATTGATCGTAGGCATATGGTCCCCTTCTTGTACGGATCCTGCAAAAGCGGAAAAGCTACAGTCAAAAATGGATAATCTTATACACCCGATGAGTTCCTGTCAACAGTTTTTACGCTTTTCACGCGTCCAGAGCATCGTGGTCCATTTCGGGAAAATCCTCGGGCAGTTCCCCTGCTTCCTCACCGAACGGCTCCTGTTCCAGGGCGATCTCCACATCCGCGTACTGCGTAAGCCCCGTGCCGGCCGGTATGATCCTTCCCATGATCACGTTCTCCTTGAGGCCCCGGAGATGATCTATGCTGCCTGCAATGCTCGCTTCGGTGAGCACCTTTGTGGTCTCTTGGAAAGAAGCCGCGGAAATGAAACTCTCCGTGCTCAGGGATGCCTTGGTTATCCCCAGGATCAGAGGCTCCCCCACGGCCGGTTTGCCGCCCTGCTGCATCACTTCGCGGTTCGCCTCTTCGAACCGGCTGCGCTCCACCTGTTCCTCCACTATGAAGCTTGTATCCCCCACTTCGGTCACCTTCACGTTGCGCATCATCTGACGGACGATGACTTCGATGTGTTTGTCATTGATCCGCACTCCCTGGAGCCTGTACACTTCTTGGACCTCGTCCACCAGATACCGTGCCAGGGCCACTTCTCCCCTTATTTTGAGAATGTCCTGGGGATTGGCGGCACCTCCCATCAAGGGCTCCCCGGCACGCACGTAGTCCCCGTCGTACACGTTGATGTGTCTGCCCCGGGCGATGAGGTATTCCCTGCGATCACCCACTTCTGCGGGCGTTACCGTGACCTTCTGCTTTCCCTTGTTCCCCTTGGACACCGATACGTATCCGTCGATTTCGCTCAGAACGGCGGTCTCCTTGGGTTTGCGAACCTCGAAAAGCTCCGCCACCCTCGGCAAGCCACCCGTTATATCCTTTGTCTTCGTGGTGGCCCTCGGCAATTTGGCGAGTACGTCCCCGGCCTGGATCGTCTCCCCTTCTTCCACCAGCAAGATAGCGTTGACCGGCAGGAAGTAGCGGGCCACCCCCGAAGAACCCGGCAGAGGGGCCGTCCTTCCCGCCTCGTTCTTTATGGAAATCCTGGGGCGCACCTCCGAGTCTTTGTATTCGGAGATCATACGGCTGGCCTTGCCCGTGACGGGGTCCACCTTCTCGTGCATGGTCTTTCCCGAAATGATGTCCCCGTATTTCACGCTGCCCGCCACCTCTGTAAGGATCGGGGTGGTGAAAGGATCCCAGACCGCCAGCAGTTCCCCGACCTCCACGTTCTGTCCGTCCCGCACTTTCAGGTGGGAGCCATAGATCACCGGGACCCGTTCCCTCTCCCGGCCGGCTTCGCTCTCGATAACAAACTCGCCCCCGCGACGATTCATCACCACCAGGTCGCCGCCGGCGGTGGGTACCACGTTAAGGTCCACGAACTTCACCTTGCCCTCGACCCGGGCCCGTATGTCGGCCTGTTCCACCCGACGACTGGCGGTGCCGCCGATGTGAAAGGTGCGCATGGTGAGCTGCGTGCCCGGCTCGCCGATGGACTGTGCTGCCAGGATTCCCACGGCCTGCCCTATTTCCACTTGCTTTCCGTGGGCGAGATCCCTGCCGTAGCACTTGGCACAGACTCCATATCGACTCCTACAGGTGAGCACCGACCGAATCTTGGCCTTGGTCACTCCGGAATTTTCCAGACGTTCCACCGCCCCCTCATCCAGCTCCTCTCCTGCGCGCACCACCACCTCGTCGGTAAAAAGATCCCGGATATCCTCCAAGGCCGTTCGTCCCAGCACGCGCTCTCCAAGGCGCTGGATGATCTCGCCACCTTCTAGGAGCGGCTCCACCTCCACTCCTGTCAGGGTGCCGCAGTCTGTCTCGGACACCACGCAGTCCTGCGCCACGTCCACCAGCCGCCGGGTCAGGTATCCCGAGTTCGCGGTCTTGAGGGCCGTGTCGGCCAGGCCCTTTCGCGCACCGTGCGTGGAAATAAAATACTGGAGCACGGACAGCCCCTCGCGGAAATTTGCCGTGATGGGGGTCTCGATGATCTCCCCCGAGGGTTTGGCCATGAGGCCGCGCATTCCTGCGAGCTGCCTCATCTGGTCCCTGCTCCCCCGGGCGCCCGAATCCGCCATCATATAAATGGGGTTGAAGCTCTCATCGCTGACAGGATTGCCCTGGCTGTCCCGCACAGGCTCCCCGTCCCCGTCCAACACGGGGTTCATCTTCATTTGCTCCATCATTTCGTTGGCCACATCGTCGGTGGCCTTGGCCCAAATGTCCACCACCTTGTTGTACTTTTCACCCTGGGTGATAAGCCCTTCGGCGTATTGGTTGGTGATCTCCTCCACGCGCGTCTGGGCCGTCTCGATTATCTGCCCCTTCTTCCGGGGTGTGATCATGTCCTTCATGGAGATGGACAATCCCGCCTCGGTGGCATAGCGGTAGCCCACGTCCTTGAGTCGATCCGACAGGATGACAGTGGTCTTGGCCCCCAGGGTGCGGTAGTAATGGTCCACCACATTCTGGAGCAACTTTTTGTTCATCACCTTGTTGACCAGGGAAAACTCGGGCTCCGATCTCTTGGACAGAAGCTGGAAAAAGTGAAAGACGCTCTGTTTTTCAAGCACCCGGTGGATACCGCCCTTGGGAAGTGCCAGGATGCCGTCTACAGCCTCCTGACCGATGCGAAAGACCTTTTCGATCTCCTCTTCCTTCAGCAGCCCCAGGTTTCCCCCCGTGAGGCGGTCACCGCCCTCCGAGTACGTGTGCACCAGATTCTCGAAATCGACCGCCCCCCCCCTTCCGATGGCCTCCTCCACAAGGGCAGCCTTCTCCTTACTCCTGACCACCAGGTGGCGCAGCTCCACCAAGGTCTCCTGGGGCATCACCTCCCACAGCAAGACACGCCCCACGGTGGTCTCCACGCGCTCGCCGCCTATCCGAACGATGATGCGGGCATGCAGGTCCACCGCTTCCGCGTCGTAGGCCATCCGCACCTCATCGGTGTTGGCGAAAACACGTCCCTCCCCCTTCGAAGACGCCACGGCCCGTGTCATATAGTAGATACCCAGCACGATGTCCTGCGTCGGGATGATAATTGGAGAGCCGTTTGCCGGCGACAGGATATTGTTGGTGGAAAGCATCAGCACCCGCGCTTCTATCTGGGCCTCCAGCGAGAGCGGGATATGGACCGCCATCTGGTCGCCGTCGAAATCGGCATTGAACGCTGTGCACACCAGGGGATGGAGCTGTATGGCCTTTCCTTCGATCAGGATGGGCTCGAAAGCCTGAATTCCAAGACGGTGCAACGTGGGGGCCCGGTTGAGAAGAACAGGATACTCCTTGACCACCTGGTCCAACGTGTCCCACACCTCCGGGGTTTCCCGTTCCACGAGCTTCTTGGCGCTCTTGAGGGTGGAGACCAGGCCCTTTTGCTCCAGCCGGTGGTACACGAACGGCTTGAAGAGCTCCAGCGCCATCTTCTTGGGAAGCCCGCATTGGTGCAGGCGCAGGTTGGGACCGATGGTGATAACGGTACGACCGGAATAGTCTACACGCTTGCCCAGAAGGTTCTGACGGAAACGCCCCTGCTTGCCTTTCAGGGTGTCGCTGAGGGACTTGAGAGGCCGCTTGTTGGTGCCCGTCACCACCTTTCCCTGCCTGCCGTTGTCGAAAAGAACATCCACGGCCTCCTGGAGCATTCTTTTCTCGTTGCGCACGATGATGTCCGGGGCCTTCAGGTCCACAAGCCTGTGCAGCCGATTGTTCCTGTTGATCACACGGCGATAAAGGTCGTTCAGGTCCGAGGTTGCAAAGCGCCCCCCCTCCAGAGGAACCAGCGGCCGCAGGTCCGGAGGAAGGACCGGAATCACGTCCATAACCATCCACTCGGGCCGGAGCCCCGACTGCCGGAAAGCGTCCACCACTTTCAACCGCTTGGACAGCTTCTTGCGTTTGGCCTCGGAGCCGGTGGTCAGGATTTCCTCACGTAGCTGCTTGTACAGTGCTTCTACGTCGAAGCTGGCCAGAAGGGACTTGACGGCTTCGGCTCCCATTCCCGCGTCAAACCCGCTGCCATAAAGCTCACGGGCCTCTCGGTACTTCTCATCGGACAGCAACTGCCCCCTCTCCATTCCCGTGTCTTTCGGATCGGTGACCACATAGCTGTCGAAATAAAGGACCCTTTCGATACTCTTCAGGGTGAGATCCAGCAGGTTTCCGACCTTGCTGGGCAGGCTCTTGACAAACCATATATGCGTCACGGGGGTTGCCAGTTCGATGTGGCCCATTCTTTCCCTTCGCACCTTGGACTGGATCACCTCGACGCCGCATTTTTCACATATCACCCCCCTGTGCTTCATTCTCTTGTACTTGCCGCAGTTGCACTCGTAGTCCTTCGTAGGGCCAAAAATCTTCGCGCAGAACAGCCCGTCGCGCTCGGGTTTGAAAGTCCGGTAATTGATGGTCTCCGGCTTCTTGATCTCACCGTAGGACCATTCTCGAATCAGTTCAGGAGAAGCCAGCCCTATCCGGACAGCGCTGAACTGTCTCGGATCCAACGGTTTTGCGAAGAAATCGTAAATGCTTTCCAAAGCGCTCTCCTTGACCTTTTGAACCCATGAAGAATCCGACCGGTGACTATCCGGACGCTCGCTCCCCGCCTCTCGCCAGGCCTGCCTCACTCACCGCGGCAGACCACGGCCCTGGTAAAGACTGCTAGTGGTTCTCCCCCATCAGCGTCATCTCCAGACCGAGGCTCTGCAGTTCCTTTATCAAGACATTGAAGGATTCAGGCATCCCCGGCTCCAGCACGTTCTGGCCTTTGACGACCTTTTCGTACATGCGGGTCCTGCCCACCATGTCATCCGACTTCACGGTCAGGAACTCCTGCAATGCGTACGCCGCACCGTAGGCTTCCATGGCCCACACCTCCATCTCGCCCAGGCGCTGTCCCCCAAACTGTGCCTTGCCCCCCAAGGGTTGCTGGGTCACCAGGGAGTAGGGCCCTATGGAACGTGCGTGGATCTTGTCGTCCACCAAGTGGTGCAGCTTGAGCATGTAGAGGGTCCCCACGGTGATCGCTCCCTTGAAAGGCTCCCCTGTCCGGCCGTCATACAATCGGGCCTGCCCGGTCGTGGAGCATCCCGCGTCTTCCAGCAGTGACTTGATCTCGTCTTCCTTGGCACCGTCAAACACCGGAGTGGCCATATGGAGACCCTCCGTGTACTGGGAGGCGAACTGTACGAGAGCTGTGTCATCCATGCCGTCGATTGCGTCTTGTTCCTGGACGGTAGCAAACAGATCTCTCAGACGCATCCTCAACTCCGTTTGCCGGTGGGCGGTCAACAGCCGTTCTATCTGTTTGCCCAGATCCCGGGCCGCACGTCCCAGGTGGATCTCCAAGATCTGTCCCACATTCATACGCGAGGGCACCCCCAGTGGATTCAGGACCATGTCGACCGGTTCGCCGTCCTCGAAGTAAGGCATATCCTCGATGGGCAGGATGCAGGACACCACCCCCTTGTTCCCGTGGCGGCCGGCCATCTTGTCCCCCACGGAAAGCCTCCGTTTCATGGCCACGTAAACCTTGACCATCTTGATCACGCCGGGGGGAAGATCGTCCCCCTTCTGATATCTTCCCACCTGCTCTTCGAAGGCCATCCGCACTACATCGACCTGTTCGCGATACCGCTCGAGGATCTCCTGAATCTTTTCCGAGACCGCCGGATTTTCCAGGACCAGCCCCTCAAGACTGGAAAGCGCGACCCCTTCGAGCATTTCGGCACTGATGGGCGCACCCTTTGGGATGATGGTGTTCTTCCCCTTCTTCAGGGGGGCGGCACAGACCTGGCTTAACAGTTTTTTTACGATCTTGCCCCGCACCGTGTCCTCGATGATGCGCAGTTCGTCGTCCCGGTCCTTCTCCAGCACAGCGATCTCCTCGTCCTCTATGGAACGGGTTCGATCGTCTTTTTCCACACCTCGCCGGGCAAAAACCTTCGCATCCACCACGATCCCCTCCACACCGGGTGGAACGCGCAGGGATGTGTCTTTCACGTCCCCGGCCTTTTCGCCGAATATGGCCCGCAGAAGCTTCTCTTCGGGAGACAGTTGGGTTTCCCCCTTTGGGGTTATCTTGCCAACGAGAATATCCCCCGCCCGTACTTCCGCTCCGAGGCGCACGATGCCGCTTTCGTCCAGATTCCTCAGGGCCTCGTCCCCCACGTTCGGGATATCGCGGGTGATTTCCTCCTTGCCGAGCTTCGTGTCCCGGGAGACCACTTCGAACTCTTCGATGTGCACCGACGTGAAAATCCCGTCACGCACCAGCCGTTCACTGACCAGGATGGAGTCTTCGAAGTTGTACCCGCCCCAGGGCATGAAGGCCACCGTAACGTTCTTTCCCAGCGCAAGCTCCCCCTGGTCTGTGGCGGGCCCATCGGCGATGATTTCGCCGGTCCTCACCTCCTGACCATACCGCACAATCGGGCGGTGGTTGAAACAGGTGTTCTGGTTGGAGCGTGCGAACTTGGTCAGGTTGTAAATGGTGACGGGCTTGCCCACGCCCTCTTCGTCGCCCTCGCCGTCGTGTTGCAGCACGATGCGCGACGCGTCCACGGCCACCACACGGCCGTCACGCTCAGCCACTATGGTCACACCCGAATCCCTGGCCACCACCTTCTCCAGACCCGTACCCACCAGTGGGGCACGACTGGTGAGCAGGGGCACGGCCTGCCTCTGCATGTTGGAACCCATGAGGGCCCGGTTGGCGTCGTCGTTTTCCAGAAACGGAATCATGGAAGCGGAGACACTCACAAGTTGGTTGGGGGAAATGTCCATCAAACGGATGTCTTCCCTTCGCACCATCGTGAATTCTCCGGCCACCCTGGCCGACACCATGGGGTTGACGAAGCGGCCCTGCTCATCGAGCAGAGCGTTTGCCTGCGCTATGGGAAGCTCCTTTTCCTCCAGCGCGCTCAGGTACTTGATTTCCTTGGTGGCACGTGCATCCTTGACCACACGGTAAGGGGTTTCTATGAAACCGAAGGCGTTCACCCTGGCGTATGTGCTCAGGGAGACGATGAGACCGATGTTTGGCCCCTCCGGTGTTTCAATGGGGCAGATACGGCCGTAATGGGAAGGATGCACATCTCGCACTTCGAACCCCGCCCGCTCTCTGGTCAGCCCGCCGGGTCCCAGCGCGCTGAGACGGCGCTTATGCGTTATCTCGGACAACGGGTTGGTCTGGTCCATGAACTGGGAGAGCTGGCTGGTGCCGAAGAACTCCTTGACCACCGCGGAAACCGGCTTCGGATTGATCAGGTCGTTGGGCATCAGGGCGTCGATCTCCTGCAAGCTCATGCGCTCCTTGATGGCCCTTTCCATCCTGACCAGACCGATCCTGTAATGGTTTTCGAGAAGCTCACCGACGGCGCGCACCCGTCGGTTGCCAAGGTGGTCGATGTCGTCCACCATCCCCTGGGTGTCCTTCAGAGCGACAAGGGTCTTTGCCGTGAGCAGAATATCCTCCCGCCTCAGGGTGGTCACGTTCACGGGGGTGTCCAGGTTGAGCCGCAGGTTCAGTTTCATCCGTCCCACCGCGGACAGATCGTAATGGGAGGGTTTGAAAAAGAGCTGGTCCACAAACTCCTGGGCCACCTCCACCGTGGAGGGGTTGCTCGGTCTCAGCCGCCTGTAAATCTCCACCAGGGCTTCTTCCTTTGACTCAACCTTGTCGAGCAGCAGGGTCTTACGGATGGAATCGCTGCTGGCCACTCCATCGATGAAAAGGGCTTCGAACTGCTTGAGCCCCGCGGCCCTCAGCTTGTCCATCGCCTCTTCATCCACCACGTCGTTGGCCCTTACCAGCACCTCGCCCGAGGACGGATCCGTGACACTGTGTGCAAAGAACTTGTCCCGCAAATCGTCAAGGGAAACCGGGATCTTCTCCATGCCCACGGACTTGAGCTGCCGCAATACCCTTTGTGTGAACGTTCGCCCCCTCTTGACGATCACCTCGCCCGTCTCGGGGTGCTTGAGCGTGTAGCTGGCCTTCCGGCTTCGCAGCAGCTCCTCGTCGAAGCCCATGGAAATGGTCTTGTCTCCGAGGAAGATCCTCTCCGTCCTGTAGAAGTAGGTGAGAAGGTCCTCCGTGGTGTAACCAAACGCCTTGAAAAGGAGTGTCACGGGGAATTTTCTCCGCCTGTCGATGCGGATGTACACGATGTCCTTCGGATCTATTTCCATGTCGATCCAGGATCCCCGTGCCGGAATGATCCGGGCGCTGTAGATGACCTTTCCGCTGGCATGCACCTTCCCCTTGTCGTGCCCGAAAAAGACCCCCGAGCTCCTGTGAAGCTGGCTCACCACCACGCGTTCGGTCCCGTTGATGACAAAAGTGCCTTTGCGTGTCATCAGCGGGATGGTTCCAAAATAGATCTCCTGTTCCTTGATATCCCTTATGTTCTGGGCACCTGTCTCCTTGTCCACATCAAAAACCACAAGCCGAACGACGATACGGATAGGAACCTCATAGGTCATCCCACGATGAATGCACTCTTCTACGTTGTACTTTACGTCTCCGAACTTGTAGGAGACGAACTCCAGCGATGCGCTTCCCGAAAAATCCCTGATGGGGAAAACGTCCTTGAATACCTTTTGCAGCCCAATGTTCTCTCTTCTCTCCGGGGGAATGTCCATCTGAAGGAATCGACTGTAGGACAGAAGCTGCATCTCGATGAGATTCGGGATGTCGATGATTCTTCCTATTCTTCCAAAGCTCTTCCGCAAACGACCCGTCGCCACGTTATTTTCCGGCATGGCCTCTCCTCGAACCCAAACCAAAGCCTGATGCTCTTGTTGCACGCTCCCACCATCGCAGCCCCGAGGCGCTTTGGTCCCCTCGCGGCACCATACCCCCTACCGTTCCTCGAGCCCAGGGCTTGAACCTTCCGGCTCCAGCATTGAGCACTCCACATTCTGCCCTCGACGTTGAGGGGAACCGCTGAGCGCTCTCGGCGCGGTCCCCATCCCTGACGCCTTCTGCGCCCCTTACTTGATCTCCACCTGGGCTCCGGCGCCTTCCAACTGCTCCTTGATCTTCTCCGCTTCCTCTTTGGATATGCCTTCCTTCACGGGCTTCGGGGCCTCGTCAACCAGAGCCTTGGCTTCCTTGAGGCCAAGACCCGTTATGGCGCGTACCTCTTTGATGGTCTGGATCTTCTTGTCCCCTGCGGACATCAGTATCACGTCGAACTCGGTCTGTTCTTCCTCGGGCGCCGCGCTCCCAGCTTCCCCGCCGGCCGGTCCTGCCGCCATCATGGCCACGGGGGCGGCAGCCGAAACTCCGAACTTCGTTTCCAGTTCCTTGACCAGCTCCGAGAGCTCCAACACGGTCATGTTCGCGATGAATTCCACTACATCTTCTTTTGTGATCGAACCCATTGTAAGACACCTCCTCTGCTGATACGCAAGCTGCACTCAAATCTTCATCTTGGGCCAACGTCCACAGCTGCCGGACGATCTCACGCCGCCTCCTTTTGATCCCGTTGATCCCGGACGGCCTGGAGCACATTGAGCATTCTGCGGGGTACATCACTGAGCGCCCTCACCAGCCCGGTGGGAACACCGTTCATGGCCCGCAGCACCTGCCCCAGGAGTTCTTCTCTGCCGGGCAGAGTGGAAAGGGCTTTTATCCCGGCGGCGTCTATCACCTTGCCCCCGAGCACCCCCGCCTTGAGCTGAAACTTGGCCTGCTCGCCCGCATATTTCACCAGGATCTTCGCCGTCCCTACAGGATCCCCATAACTAAGGGCCACGGCGTTGGGGCCGGAGAAGTGCTCCTTCGCCGCGGCCAGCCACGTCCCTTCACTCGCCTTGAGCAGCAAGGTGTTCTTGATCACCTGCAACTCGGTGGACCCTTCCCTGAGCCTTCTGCGCAGCTCCACCATCTGCTGGACGTTCAATCCCTTGTATTCGGCGATGACCGCCAGGTTGGCCCTGGATGCGCGTTCCTGCATCCTCTGAACTATTGCCTCTTTGTCTACCTTTTTCAAAGGCTCTCAACACCTCCTCTCTCCATCTGCAAAAACCGGAGGTACAGCTTGCGTCCGCACTGTCTCGGTAGGCCGCTTTCGTCGCTTAGGCACATCCCTTACCGATGTGCACCTACGGTCTTTGACAGGTCCTTATTACTTATCGCGTTTCCATGGCCCTCCTGATAATGGCCGTAGATACCTCATCCCTCGTCAACGCAACGCCCAACATCCCTTCCTCCCTCCGCGCCCAACTGGGCCGGAACAAGAGGCATCCTCTGAGACGCCATCGCCTTCCATACACAGTTTCCGGATAACTCACTTACTGCCTGAACCGAGGAATGGATCCCCCCTTGCCTTGGCGTCTTGAGCCGGATCTCCGGTGATCGAGGGACCGCCGGACAATCACCGGGCACGCATCGCAGCATTTCCCGTCTGGCCCGCACCGGGGTCCCTCGGGGGTAGAGACATCCCCCACCGGTCAAAGCCGGTCTATGACCCCTATGCCGCTGTCTGCGGTCAAAAAAAGCTATTTCGCCATATCCTTCAGGTAGGCCGGATCGATCTTGATACCGGGCCCCATGGTCGTTGTGATTGCGATGCTCCTGAGATACGTTCCTTTGCTGGCAGGAGGTTTGAGGCGTTGGATGGTTTCGAAGAAGGCCGACAGGTTTTCCACGAGCTTCTGCGCACCGAATGAGACCTTTCCCATGGGGGCATGTACGATCCCCGCTCTTTCGACTCGAAAGTCGATCTTGCCTTCCTTGAGCTCCTTGACCGCTTTGGCTACATCGAAGGTCACGGTGCCGGTCTTGGCGTTGGGCATGAGCCCCCTCGGCCCCAGAATCTTGCCGAGCCTGCCCACTGCGCCCATCATATCAGGAGTCGCAACGGTCTTGTCGAATTCGAGCCAGCCCTCCTTGATCTTTTCCACAAGCTCGTCGCTGCCGGCGAAATCCGCCCCCGCGTCCAATGCTTCTTTCTCCTTTTCGCCCTTTGCGAACACAAGAACAACAACCTCTTTTCCCAGTCCGTGCGGCAAAACTACCGTGCCCCGTACCATCTGGTCCGCATGTCGAGGGTCCACTCCCAGCCTTACGGCCACGTCCAGGGTTTCGTCGAAACCGGCGTAGGCGGCGTCGATGGCCAGTTGCACAGCCTCGGTGAATCCGTGCCTCTTCGTCCGTTCCACCTTCTCGTTTGCGCTGACGTGTTTCTTACCGTGTTTTGGCATTGTCCGGCACACTCCTTATCCTGCTTCAGACAACCTCGATCCCCATGCTTCTTGCGGTGCCCTCGATGATCCTGCAAGCCCCGGCCAAGTCCACAGCATTGAGGTCCACCATTTTCAGATCGGCGATTTCCTCTATCTGGGCGCGGGTCACCCTGCCCACCTTCACCTTCTTGGGGTCCGCCGAGCCCTTCTCAAGCTGGGCGGCCTTCCTCAACAAAACCGAGGCCGGCGGCGTCTTTGTCACGAAGGTATATGACCTGTCCTGGTACACCGTTATGACCACCGGTATGACCATCCCCTCCTCGGCGGCGGTACGCGCATTGAATGTCTTGCAAAACTCCATGATATTCACGCCGTGCTGCCCCAGGGCGGGACCTATGGGGGGAGAAGGATTGGCCTTGCCCGCCACCACTTGCAGCTTGACCAGCGCTAACACTTTCTTGGCCATTGCGTCACTATGCTCCTAAAGTTTCGTTACCTGCACAAATTCAAGCTCCACAGGTGTGGAACGTCCGAATATGCTCACCAAAACCCGGATTTTGCCCTTTTCCGGGTTCACCGCATCCACCGTGCCGTTGAAGTTCGTGAATGGGCCGTCGATCACCCGTACCTCATCGCCAGCCTCAAAGAGGTATTTGGGCTGGGGTTTCATTTTGCCCACCTCTATCTGATCCACGATGCGGGCGGCTTCCTCCGGAGAAAGGGGCGTCGGTTTTTCCTTGCCTCCGAGAAAGCCCGTGACCTTGGCCGTGTTGTTCACCAGGTGCCATGTCTCCTCGTCCAAATGCATCTGCACCAGGATATACCCCGGGTAAAACTTGCGCTGGGAAACCCTTCTTTTGCCTTTCGTCAGTTCCACGACCTGTTCGGTGGGAATCAGGATCTCGCCGAATTTCTCTCTGCACGGCGAAGAAGCGATCCTCTCCTCCAGGGCTTTCTTCACCTTTCCTTCAAACCCCGAGTACACGTGGACTACGTACCATTCGAGCGCCAATCTTCTTTTCCTTCAGCCGGTCGCAGCCTATCCGAGAATAACCCGCACAATGTGGGCAAGCCCAATGTCCACCAACCCGAGAAACAGCGAGACGATCAATACCAGAACAATGACCACCACGGTGGAGCCGGCTGCTTGTTTGCGGGACGGCCATGTCACCTTCTTGAGCTCGATCTTCACTTCACGAAGAAACTGGATGCTTTTTTCCAGCCACTGCGGCTGCCTGATACCGGCCGTCAACGGGGCCGCACTTTTCAGGAACTCCCCCACCGCCCCGCCGCCCTGACTGCGTTTGGGCGCCCCTACAGAACCGGCCCCAAAGGAACCCGGCTCGGATGGCTGGTTCGGATTCGCGTTGGAACCCTTCGTTCTCTTCTTTTTCGACGAAGGTTTTTTCCTCAGTAAGCGTCCCATGTTGTCTCGATCAAAAGCGCAAAGCCCAAGTACCGGTCGCACCTCCCAGGCCTTGAGCTCGATTGTCGTGAAGGGACCACGTTCCATAGTGACCCCGTGCTGGCAGCTTTCAGGTCGCTGGGTTCCGCACCGGTCCCTCGATCCGAGAAAGCGCCCCACACCCTGTCCCGAAAGGGTTGGCAGGCCAGGAGGGATTCGAACCCCCAACATCCGGATTTGGAGTCCGGCGCTCTACCATTAGAGCTACTGGCCTGCATGGTGAACAGGGCAATCCTGGGAGGGTGAGTCAGTCTCCGTGCCGCTCCCATGCCTCTCACTTTGTTTCCTTGTGCACCGTATGACGCCGACAAAACCGACAGTACTTCCTGAACTCCAACTTGTCCGGAGTCGTTCGCTTGTTCTTGGTGCTGCTGTAATTGCGCTGCTTGCATTCCGTACAGGCGAGTATGATATTGATTCTCACAGTTCCTGCTCCTCAAGGTGGCGACATCTCGTCCAGGCACAACAACCGTTCCGTTCCGTTCCGCCCCGCCGCGGCTACTCCAGGATCTCGCTCACGACGCCCGCCCCCACCGTGCGCCCCCCTTCCCGGACCGCAAACCGCAGTTCCTTCTCCATCGCTATGGGCGTGATCAGCTCCCCGATTATCGCAACGTTGTCACCCGGCATCACCATCTCCACTCCCTCGGGCAGCGTCACCACACCCGTCACGTCCGTGGTCCGAAAGTAAAACTGCGGCCGGTAACCATTGAAAAACGGTGTGTGACGCCCCCCCTCCTCCTTACTCAGAACGTACACCTCCGCCTTGAACTTCGTGTGCGGCGTGATCGACTTGGGCACAGCCACCACCTGACCTCGCTCCACATCCTCTCGCTTGGTCCCTCGCAACAGCACCCCTATGTTGTCGCCCGCTCGCCCCTCGTCCAGTATCTTGCGGAACATCTCCACGCCCGTGCACACCGTCTTCTGCGTGGGCCGTATCCCCACTATCTCCACTTCATCGCCCACGTGCACCATCCCGCGCTCCACTCGCCCCGTGACCACCGTCCCCCTTCCCGATATGCTGAACACATCCTCTATCGGCATCAAAAACGGCTTTTCCACGTCACGCACCGGCTCGGGGATGAATCTGTCCACCGCTTCCATCAACTCAAATATGCACTTGGCATCCCCGCTGTCCGGATCATCGCTCTCCAGGGCCTTGAGCGCACTGCCTCGTATGATCGGCGTGTCGTCTCCCGGAAACTCGTACTTGTCCAAAAGCTCCCGCAGCTCCAACTCCACCAGCTCGATCAGCTCCTCGTCGTCCACCATGTCGCACTTGTTCAAAAACACCACTATGCACGGCACTCCCACCTGACGCGCCAACAATATGTGCTCCCTGGTCTGGGGCATCGGCCCGTCGTCCGCACCCACCACCAGAATGGCACCGTCCATCTGCGCCGCACCCGTTATCATGTTCTTGATGTAGTCCGCATGACCCGGACAGTCCACATGGGCGTAATGGCGATTAGCCGTCTCGTATTCCACGTGCGCCGTGGCGATCGTGATACCCCGCGCCTTCTCCTCGGGCGCCTTGTCGATCTGATCGAACGGAACGAAATGCGCCAGCCCCTTCTTGGCCAGCTGCTTGGTGATCGCCGCAGTCAGCGTCGTCTTGCCATGATCGATGTGACCTATGGTCCCCACATTCACATGCGGCTTCTTGCGCTCAAACTTCTGCTTCGCCATGTTCCCTTCCTCCCGTGGTACCGTCCTCGAACCTGCCAGCGCACCACACGCGCTTTCCCCCCACCCGCCGCCGAAACAAAGGGTGTCAGGGTCCACTGGAGCCCACGACCGGAATCGAACCGGTGAACCTCTTCCTTACCAAGGAAGCGCTCTACCTACTGAGCTACGTGGGCACGATCTGTTTTCTCGGGCTCTGCAGCGGCATCCGACCCCGAAAAGACCCCTTCCTTCCTATATAGTCTGACAAGGGAAGGTGGAGCGGGAGACGAGGCTCGAACTCGCGACATCCAGCTTGGAAGGCTGGAGCTCTACCAACTGAGCTACTCCCGCCCGCGAGGCTGAAAAGCCTTATTCCCGGGGTTCGCTGTTGTGAGACGTGAAGCGCCCGCCTGCAAATAATTAAGGTCAAGCACATGTAGTGCGATCAACCACCCAGCCCCTTCCGGGAACCCGGGGAAAACGAAGCACCCTGTTGGGTACTTGGGGTCCCGGCCCCATTATCCCCGATCCACGCTCCCGCGCTGGTGCCGAAGGGCACAGCCCGCGCCTTCCCGATTCGGGATAGAACCCGGCGGCCCCGTTTTGAGCGCTCTTTCCGGTATTCCCCTTGGTACGAGGCGCCCTGGGTGTCTCCTACATACTGCTCTGACGAGAATGGTGGTGGGGGGAGGATTCGAACCTCCGAAGGCGCTGCCGACAGATTTACAGTCTGTTCCCTTTGACCGCTCGGGAACCCCACCTTACCGTGTCTTGCTGGAGCCAGCGGAGGGACTCGAACCCCCGACCCACTGATTACAAATCAGTAGCTCTACCAGCTGAGCTACGCTGGCCATGCCGGACTCCTGATTATTTCTCGCAGTTCGTCTTCGCCCTTCGGGCTCTCCACCCGACAGCGATTCCGAAATTTCTTTATTTAATGGCTAATCTGCCAAAAGGCAATTCCGATAATTGGCTAAAAAACGTTAAAAACCGCTATTAACGGCGAATAGTTCTCAATTTGACCACCGTTGATGCAATTTCATCGAAATCCTGCAGTATGCTCCGATTTTACCCGTGGCCCCCTTTCAAAATTCTTTCCGGCCGCAGTCCGGGCGCAGCCCCTGTGACTTGACAAGGAGACCACAGACTGTTAGAGAACGCAAACTTTTTCTCACCCCACGTGGATCGTAACCACACTGTTTGCCGGAAAACTCGTATGATGAAGCAACTCGCTTACGCAACGCTGATCCTTGCACTCGCCGCCTTCCTGGGCGCCGGGTGTCTGCCCTCTCAGGCCCGGCCCCCCATCACCGCAAAGGGACCACCCCAACCGACTTCTCCCTCTCAAGATGCACAGCCGCCGTACCATCCAGGCCAGAGAGACGTTTCGGGCCCTCCCACCAGCCTCCGCTCCCCCGCGCCCTCCCATGCCGATCCGCCCCCCGACAGCGGAACCGGGCGGAAGGAACACGCCCGAACCTCAGGCAAGAGCCCCCAGAGGCTTTTGGATGAGGCCCTGGCACTGTGTGAGCTTTCCCAGGAGGAATGGCAGAAGGGGGAGCTTGAAAGGGCCCTCGACGCTCTGGACCGCAGCTACGCCCTCACCCTCAAAGTGAACGCGGACGAAGACCCCGAACTGATGCAGCAGAAGGAAGATCTCCGGTTCATGATCGCCAAGCGGATATTAGAGATCTATGCCTCGCGCCAGACCGTCGTCACCGGAAACCACAACGCCATTCCCCTGGTCCTGAACCGCCACGTGGAACAGGAACTGGCCCTTTTCACCGGAAAAGAACGTGATTTTTTCTTGCGGGCTTACCAGCGCGGGGGGCGGTACCGGCCCCAGATAGTCGAATCCCTTGAAGCCGCGGGGCTTCCAACGGAGCTCTCCTTTCTGCCCCTTATCGAAAGCGGTTACAACGTTACGGCCCTTTCCAGGGCGAGGGCCCTCGGGCTGTGGCAATTCATCGCCTCCACGGGGTACAAATTCGGCCTCAAACGCAACCGCTACGTGGACGAGCGGATGGATCCCGAAAAATCAACCGCGGCGGCCATCGAGTATCTCAAGGAACTGCACGACATGTTCGGCGACTGGACCACCGTGCTGGCTGCCTATAACTGCGGCGAGGGCAGGGTCCTGAGGGTCATCCAGGGCCAAAACGTCAATTATCTTGATAACTTCTGGGATCTGTACGAACGACTGCCCCTGGAAACTGCCCGCTATGTGCCCCGCTTCCTGGCGGCCCTCCACATCGTAAAGAATCCGGAGAAGTACGGCATGGACCTTCCGCCCTGCGAGCCTCCCATACGTTACGGAACCGCCCAAATCGAAAGGCAGCTCCGCCTCAAGGACGTGGCGGCAAGACTGGGCATCGGAGAAAGCGAGCTCATGAACCTCAATCCGGAGCTGCGCCGCGGGGTGACACCCCCGGAGCCCTACCCGCTTCGGGTACCCGAAGACAAGTTGGAACGGCTTCTGGCCGATGTGGAGGCCATACCCGAATACGTCGCCGCAGTAGCCTCGAGGCCGGCGGCAGCTCGTGACGGTTACCGCTACCACCGGGTCTTACGGGGGCAGACCCTCTCGTCCATCGCCAGGGATTACGGGGTCAGCACCCAACAGATCGTCGCCCTGAACAACATCGCCAGGAAGAATCTCATCGTAACGGGAACCCAAATCAAGATCCCGAGCACCAGCATCCGGGCCAAGATTCCCTCCCCCGCAACGAAGGAAAAAGACGCCGGCAAGCTTTTCACCCACACGGTGCGCGCAGGGGACTCCCTCTGGAACATCGCAAGGCATTACGGGACGACCGTGTCGCGTATCCAGGAAGCCAACCAGATGCGCAACACAAAGCTGCATATCGGCCAGATTCTCAAGATCCCGGGGCAGACCCGAATGGCCAGAACTTCCGCAGCATCTTACATAGTGAGACCCGCCGACACCCCTTACACCATATCCCGAAACCACCGCATGCCCCTGCAGCGGTTCCTGATGCTCAACGGACTCACCAAGGACTCCACCATATATCCCGGGCAGAGCGTTCTAGTGGAATGAGGGACCCGCCCGCCCCTCACTGCGCCCAGAGATCCGCGGCGTCAAAGACCGGGCCCTCCGTGCAGGCATGCAAGTATCCGCCGTTACGGGCCTGTACGGCACACCCCAGGCATGCTCCCACCCCGCAGGCCATGACCGCCTCTACACAAACCTGACAGGCCGCATGGTGACGATGGGCCAGGGCAGCCGCGGCGCGCAGCATGGGCTGGGGACCGCAGGCGAATACCGTCTGCACCCGCCCTTCGCGCAAGGTCTTCTCCAGAGGCGCGGTGACAAGACCCCGGTGCCCCCATGACCCATCCTCCGTGCTCCCTCGCAGAGTTACACCCAACCGCATGAAGCGATCCACACACAGCAGATCCTCTTTTGACCTCGCTCCCAGAAAAACCAGACACCGATCCGGAGCCATACCTCTCTGCATGAGCTCCTCCACCAGGAACACCATGGGAGCCACACCGATCCCACCGGCTACCACGCAAACGGTGCAAGGTTCTTGCGCAATGGTGAACCCGGTGCCCAGCGGCCCGAGCACATCGACTCCACAGCCTGGAACAAGTCCGCTGAGCAGACGGGTTGCTTTGCCCACTATCCTGTAGAGGATCTCCACCTGTGTCGGTTCCGAACCGGGGCCGCCGCGTCCGTGTACGGAGAAAGGCCGCCGCAAGAGGGGATCGGCCCGGTCCGTCACTCGGATCATGACAAACTGCCCCGGCTGTGCCCTGCGTGCCGGGTCTGCGCACTCGACAGCCATCCGGTAGGTGGCGGGTCCCACTGGGCGGTTGGAAAGAACACGGGCCTTCACATCGCGAGCCTGCATTGTCCCATTCCCCTGCCTTAAGGCTTGTGCAATAATAAGTTCCCCTTTTCAGGTGTCGAGGCGCGCGCATGGCTGGCCATTTAACCGACGGGCAACGCGGCCAGGCGTGATGGATCGGCGCATCAAAATGGGAAGTCATTTTTGCACGAGCCCTTAGCACGTGTCTGAAGATCATCTCCGCTCTCCCGGCCTTCCGATGCCTATGACCGCGGCACAGCGTCCCGTGACGCCCTCTTTCCTGTAGGAATAAAAAATGTCGCTGCGGCAGCGGCTGCACACCCGGGCAATGTGCACCCTGCCCTCCTGCAAGCCCGCCTGGCAAAGCTGGTCCCTCGTCAAGGACCACAGATCGAAGCGATCCGGTCCCACACGGTATTTCCGGAACCCTTTGGGAAACTCCGTGCGGAAATTCACAAACTGCGCACAGCAAGGTCCGAGAGAAGGCCCGATGCAGGCCGTCAGATCCCGGGGGCGGCAGGAGAACTCCAGGCACATGGCCTCCACGGCGCGCGCCCCCACGTTCAGGACGTTCCCGCGCCACCCGCAGTGCACTGCGGCCACCACCTTCCGATGGGGGTCATGGAGAAACACGGATTGGCAGTCCGCCACCTGCACGGCACACAGCAGTCCGGGCCGATCCGTCACCACGGCGTCCGCCTGCTGCCCCGTCTCCCATATGCGGGGACCTTGCTTTTCCCCTGAGAACCTCAAGGCGAGCACACGGTCCCCATGCACCTGGTCCACGAAGGCCAGACGCTCCGCCCCCAAAGTCGCCGCGATGCGTCGTCGGTTCCGGAACACGTTGGATGGTTCATCTCCCACCCTTGCCGAGACGTTCAAGGTTCCGTAGCATCCCCCGCTCACCCCGCCCCACCGTGTGAATATGCCATGGGTGACTTCGGGAAAACCACACAGGGCTGCGAACCGGTAATAGGGGAGACCTGCCTGGGTGGTTGGTACCAGGGCGAGGCTTTCCAATCCTCGCACACCGCCTGCGCTTGCCCCATCGAGAAGCACCCCGCCCTTCACGGCAATACCTGCGCAGAACTAAGCCGCCCATAGCGTTTGACGATCCGCCGCACCAGTTCGCTGGTGGACTTGCCTTCTGAAACCGGGATGCGCACCACCCTGCCGCCCGATCGTTTCACAAGGTCCGCGCCAACGATGGCACCTTCCGCCCAGTCCGCCCCTTTGACGAGGATCTGTGGACGCAGACGGTCTATGAGGCGGTACGGATCGGGTTCGTCGAAGATGGTCACACAGTCCACGCACTCCAGCGCGGCGAGCACCTCGGCCCTTTCCTGCTGGCATACGATGGGGCGCAGGGGGCCCTTGACGGAAACCACGGATCGATCCGAGTTGAGTCCCACAACCAAAAAGTCCCCATAGCCGCGTGCCGCGGTCAGGTAGCGCACGTGTCCCACGTGCAGAAGATCGAAACACCCGTTGGTGAAAACTACCGACCTCCCCCTTCCCTGTGTGTCACGCACCCTTTCCACGCAGCGACAAAGCTCCAGCACCTTCTCCATGTCTCGAATCCTACCTCGGCGCCCTAGCAAGGGTGAGCACGTCCACCCGCGCCGCGCCGGCGTGCAGAAGCGCCCTGGCGCACTCGTTGACGGTGGCTCCGGTGGTCAGAACGTCGTCCACCAGCAGGATTCTCTTTCCATGCACCTTCTCCGGTTCTCTGGTCCTGAAAGCATGGCGGACGTTGCGGGCCCGCTCCCGCACCCCGAGCCCTGTCTGTGGGTGGGTCCACCGGGAGCGTTCCAAAACAAGAGGGGCCACGGGGGGAAACGGCCCGCGCTCCTTGCCGGTCTTGTTCCAGCCCCGGACCAGACGCTCGGCCTGGTTGAACCCGCGCTTTCGCAGACGCCTGGTGTGCAGGGGCACCGGAACCGCCAGATCGATCCCCTCCTGTGCCCAGTTATCCAAAAACGTGCGTTTCATCAGAAGCGACAGGGGACGGGCGAGGCAGGTCTTGCCCGCGTACTTGAAAAGATGCACCGCCTCCATGAGGGTGCCTTCGTAAACGCCCGCGGCCCGGGCCAGCCCGAAGCGGTTTGCCTGCTCGATGCACCTTGCGCACAGATGGCTTTCTCCTTCCCGGCTCCTGAAGGGCAGACCGCAAGCCGGACACAAAGGAGGCACCACCGGGACGAAACCTTCCGCGCATCGTCTGCAAAAAAAGGGGTGAAGAAGCCGCGGAAAGGAAAGCAGGTCCCACTCCGGGCGGGGAAGGTCCTTGTCAGGTCCCAGGAAGGAGCCGCAGGTCATGCACCGGCACGGGTACAGGATGTCCAAGAGCACGGCGGCAAGACGTCCCGTCCTTGCCTTGACGCGTCCCGCGACTTCGGACCAGGACCCGCCACCGGGAAAACCTGCCTTTGGGAACGTCCACGGCTTCACGTCCCACACCCCGGCCACCCCCTCTGACGCTGCACTTCGTAAAGGACAAGTGCCCCCGCCACCGAGGCGTTGAGGGAGCCTACGGGCCCTTGCCCCGGTATCGATACAAGCGCGTCGCACAGTCCTTTGATCACCGGCCTGAGCCCCTTGTCCTCTCCTCCCACAACAAGGGCCAAGGGACACCTGAAATCGGCTTCGTAGACCGTGCGGCTTGCGCGGGGGTCGAGTCCGAACACCCAGAACCCTGCCTCTTTGAGAAACCCGAGGGCCCTGGCGGTGTTGGCCACTGCAGCCACTGCCAGGTGCTCCACAGCCCCTGCCGATGCCCTGGAAACGGCGGGGGTGGGACCGGCGCATCGATCCTCCGGGAAAAAAACCCCGTGCACACCGGCGCAAAGGGCCGTGCGCGCCAATGCACCGAAATTCTGAGGATCCACGATGTTGTCGAGCATCAGGACCAGGGCGTGGTCCCCTAAACCCCTCACCTTCTGCATCAGCGCGTCGTGCTTTTCCAGGGGATAGGGACTCACCCTGGCCGCTATGCCCTGGTGGGGACGGGGGGCCCCCGACCAGAAGGAGGGCTCGGGAGACTCCACCTCGATACCTCTTTCCCTTGCCAGCCCGAGCAAGGGCTGTGCGGCCTTCTTCTGTCTCCCACGGGCCATGAAGATGCGGTAGACGCTGCGCCTTCCAGCGCGCAGGGCCTCATGGACAGGGTGAATTCCGTATAGAAACTCCGTCTTCATTCCCATGGGGTCACCGCGGCACTCCGTGTCGGAGCAGTATGGCTTCCAGCTCGCAAAGGGCCTGATCGAGCTTGTCGTTGACCACCACGTACCGGTACCGGAGGCTTTGGGACATCTCCCAACGGGCATGCGCAAGCCTGCGGGAAACGGTCTCGGGATCGTCCGTACCCCTTGCCGCAAGACGCTGTCCCAGGACCTCCGGCGAGGGGGGCATGATAAAGATCGTCACGCTTTCCGGATACCGCGCCAGCACCTGCATGGCGCCCTGAACGTCGATGTCCAGCAGAACGTGTGCCCCTCGGCCAAGGGCCTGATCCAGCAGCCGTGCGCAGGTCCCGTAGTAGTGACCGTATACCTTCGCCCACTCCACCCACTTACCGGCCTCGATTCCCCTCTGGAAGTCCTCCCGGCTCACGAAATGGTAGTCGTTTCCGTCCCGCTCTTCTTTTCGCGGCGGCCGTGTGGTGTAAGAGATGGAATAGACGACACTGGGAAACCTCTTGCACAGGGCCTTGCACAGCGTGGTCTTGCCCGCCCCCGATGGGGCCGAGAGCACGAACATCTTTCCATCAGCGGCCTGGCCCGAGGTCACCAATCAGCCTCCTCCTTTTTCCCCCTCAGCGTCGCGAAACGCAGGGAAATGGTCTCGGCCTGGATGGCGGAAAGGATCACGTGCCTGCTGTCTGTGATGATGATGGCCCGTGTCTTGCGTCCGCACGTGGCGTCGATGAGACGATTGGCATCCCTGGCTTCGTCCTTGAGTCGCTTCATGGGGGCCGAGTTGGGGGTCACGATGGCCACCACACGCTCGGCAACCACGGTGTTGCCGAATCCGATGTTCAACATGGGCTCCGTGGACCCCGAAACTTGCGCCTTCTTCTGTGCACCCCGCGGATCCATCCCCGATCCCCTCCTTGCTTTCCACCCCGGCCGATCCCGGCCTCTTTCCCTGCCCAGAGCCGTTCATTCCACGTTCTGGACCTGCTCTCTGAGTTTCTCCACCTCGGACTTGGCCGCGACCACGAGATGGGAGAGGGCCGCGGTCTGGGCCTTGGAGCCGATGGTGTTGTACTCCCGGAGAAGCTCCTGCACCATGAAGTTGAGAGAACGTCCCGCAGGGGCCTGTGTCTCCATGATCTGTCGGAACTGATGCAAGTGGCTCCGGAGCCTGACGATTTCCTCGTTCACGTCGGCCTTGTCGGCGAAAAAGGCCGCTTCCTGGGCCAGGCGCGCCGGATCCGGCTCCACGCTCCCCTCGAGAAGAGTCCGCACCCTATCCAAGAGGCGCTTCTGACACAGAGCCGGCACCTCTCGGGCTTCCATCGCTATGCTGTCCAGGTAATTCTCCAACGCACCCAGACGAAGGCACAGGTCTTGACACAACGCCTGTCCTTCCGCCAGACGCATGGCCCCCAGAGTTTCCATTGCCCGCTCGAGGGACGCTTCCATCACCCCCCACTGCGCTTCGAGATCGCTGCCGGGGGATGCCGGCCTTACGACGCCGTCCACCCGTGCGAGCTTCTGCACGTCGATCGTGCCCTCCAGGCCCAGTGACTCCTTCAGACGCACCAGAACGTTGTAATAAGAACGAGCAAGGGGAAGGTTCACCTCAAAACGGTCCGGGCTCTGCCTTTCGTCCCGAAGCCCGATGCTCACCTCCACGCGTCCCCGTTCCACATGCCGGCGCACCGCTCGCTTCACCCGTTCCTCCAGCGGCACAAAAGGCGGCGGCAGCCGCACGAGGATCTCGCAATACCTGTGGTTCACCGAGCGGACCTCTGCGACGGCCACCCATCCATCGGCCTGCACCTCCGCACGTGCAAAGCCCGTCATGCTCCGTATCATGGGGCACGCCCTCCCATACCGTCAGCCACCCCCATGCCCCCGGCGCCCTGTCGACCCGTGCGCAAAAGGGCCATGGAATGAAGGTAGTTTCTCCGTACCTGGCCCAGAAATGCCCTGATGGACCGCTCCGCGTAGTCCGGATACGTCCAGGGCAGCGGCTCGTATTCTCCGTGCCGAAAAACCAGGGTCAGGTCCGCGTAAATGCCGTTTCCCAGACATATCCTATGGGGGCTGTCTTTGCCTGAGGCCAGTACGAAACGCTGGGTCACCAGGATCCCCGGATCGATGTTCACGCGCCTTCCCCCCGGCTGCGAGAAAACCCCCTCCAACCGGTTGGTGATCTGTTTCACCCCGGAAAGATAGTGCTGGGGAACAAGGCGCGAGAAGGCAAGGAACCTCCTGAAAAGCGGCGCCCCCATCTCCTGCCGGTAGTAGTCGGTGTGATGGAAGGAAAACCAGCCGCTCACCATGTCAACCGGCCCGAACGGCTCCACGAGCATCCGGGCCACCGGCTCCAGCAGCTCCTTGTGGGCCGTGAAGGAGCCCACCACCAGCTTTGCCGGCTCTGGGGTCGCGGGCCGGCTCATCCGCGGTTTGCGCTTCCGCCTGGCGGCTGGCCGTCGACCCGCTCACACGAGGGCATCTGCCCCGGCAACCCTTCGTCAGTCTTCGATGGGCTTGGCTTCGTCGATGAGCATGATGGGAATATCGTCACGAATCTCGTACAGCAGTTTGCAGGCATCGCACCGAAGTCCGTCCTGTGTTTCGTTGAGGTATATGTCCCCTTTGCACTTGGGACAAGCCAGTATGTCCAGAAGCTCTTGGCTGACAGCCATGGAATCCTCCTCTCAGAGCCTGTATGAAAATCCCACACGCGTTCCCGATCACGAAACGGCTGAGGAGTTATCACACACCCCCTTCATCATGGTAAGGACCCGGGCGCCCGATTTGACTCCCGAGGCCCGCAGTGCAGGCGTCTGAGCCACTCGTACTCATCCACGATCCCCTCCCGCAAGGGTACCCGGGGCCTGTATCCAAGGAGTCGGTGCGCCTTGGTCATGTCGGCGCCGGTGTGGCGCATGTCCCCTTTCTGTACTGCGTGCCGCTCTACACTCAAGCGCTTGCCCATGATTTTTTCCAACAACTCCAGCAGCTCGCACATGGTAAATCGGGCGCCGCCTCCGATGTTGAGTACTTCGCCGACCACCGGCGCGTACAATGCCAGACAATTGGCCTCCACGATGTCGCTGACGTGGGTGAAGTCGCGGCTCTGGCCGCCATCACCGTAAAGCTGAAGAGGGTGGCCGGTGAGGGCCCATTTGATGAAACGGTGAAACGCCATGTCCGGACGCTGCCTGGCCCCGTAAACGGTGAAGTAGCGCAAGGAAACGGTCGGAACGGAGAAATTCTTGTGGTACAAGTAGCACAGGTGCTCCGCAGCCAGCTTGGAGACGCCGTAAGGCGAAACCGGTTGGGGATTGGAATCCTCCCGCATGGGAAGGTCCCGGGTGTCTCCGTAAACCGAGGAGGAGGAGGCGTACACGAACCTGGAAAGCTCCCTGTAACGGCATGCCTCGAGCAATGCCTGCGTTGCCCGAATGTTGCTTTCCACGTATATGTGGAACTCCTTGCCCCAACTGGACCGGACCCCCGCCTGGGCCGCGTGATGGAAAATCGCCTCCATCCCTTCCATGAGAGCGTCGAGATCCGTCTCCAGAAGGTCCGCTTCCACGAGGCTGAAACGGGAATGGTTCTTCAGGGCCGCGACATTGCCTTCCTTGAGACTGCGGTCGTAGTAGTCGGAAAACGAGTCGATCCCCTTGACCGTGTGGCCGTCCTGCAGGAGCCTTTCACACAGATGGGAGCCGATGAATCCCGCAGCTCCCGTAACGAGGCAGTTCATGGTCCTCCTTGCCGTGCCGGTTCAAGACCGGGCTTGCATCGCCACCTGCCGTGGCCTATGCTCCATGCCAGGGCCTTCCTGACGATGTTCTTGGCTGCGCTACCGGTCGTCGAGGTATCACGTGTGCCTTCGTCCCCGTTGTCCCTGCTGGGGCGTGACCAAAACCATTGTCAGGAGATCCGCTGATTCCGACAAGGCCGCGCAGGATCCCCCTGCTCCGCGCTGTCCGGGGAAAGGAGAAGGCTGCCGCTCATGGGAAAGCGATTCCTTGTCATTCGGTGGTCCGGAATGGGGGACGTCGTCATGACCCTTCCGGCCCTCGGGCTTCTCAAGCAGCACTTTCCAGACTGCCGGATCACCTACTTCACCGATGCGGCTTTCGCACCCATCGCTCTGCTCTCGGGGCATGTGGACACGGTGGAATCCATAGACCGCCGCGCGTTCGCAAAACCCCCTCGTCTGCCCGGCGCCGCGGTCCAGGCCCTGCGCCTCGCACTGCGGCTGCGCGCCGCAGGTTTCCATATGGCCTTTGACCTCCAAGGTTTCGGCGAGACCGCCCTGTTCGCCTATCTGTCCGGAGCGCCGCTGCGTGTTGGTCGTATCAAAAATTCAGCCCTGCGTAAACACGTTTACAACCTGCCCGTCGGGGCAGACTGGGCAAAGGACCACCGCTGTCTCTTCTTTCTCAAGGCCGTTGCCGAGGCCTGGGCCCTTCCCCTTCCCGTTCCCACTCCCCCTCCCGCACTCCCCGCGGCCCACAGCGGACGCAGGGAAAACCTGGTCGGCCTCAACATCGGAGCCTCCACCGAATCACGACGCTGGTCCGAACGGCACTTCTTCGAGCTCGCCCGCAGGCTCTCGGCTAAGGGATACCCCATACGGATCTTCACCGGCCCCGAGGAGGGGAGGCTCCTGGGCGCTGTCCGGGCGTCCTGCGACCGGTGCGGCTGGGAGCACTTCCACCACCAAACCATCGAAGGTCTCGTGTCTTCCCTCGGCCCCTGTGGCCTCGTGGTTTCCAACGACACCGGTCCCGGTCATCTCGCAGCGGCCCTCGGCTGTTCCGTGGTCACCCTCTTTTCCACAGGAAGCCCAGACAACGTGCGTCCTCTTGCTCCCAGAGCCCGCTTCCTGCGCAGCAGCACCGACATCAACCGGATAAGTCCCACCCAGGTGGAAGAGGCTTGCCTCGAACTGCTCCCCACCCCTTTGCCCATCACCTGACGGCGTCTGTCTCCAGCTTGCGCCGGGCCCTGTCGGGGATGTCCTTGATCCGCCATCTTCGGTGGATCCATAACCATTGTTCGGGAGCCGTGCGCACCCACCTTTCTATGACCGTGTTGAAAAGGGCCGTGTTCACCTCCACGTCCTTGCGAAGGTCGCCTGTACGGATGAGGGACAGCGCAGGCTCCAACACGATGGTGTAGCGCCCGTCGGCACTTCGCACGTTGTGGGCCGGAACGACCGCGGCCCCGTAGCGCAGGGCAAAAAGGGCCAGTCCCTTGTTGGTGCAAGCGGTGCGCCCGAAAAAAGGCACGTAGACTCCCTCGTACCAGGAGGCATTCTGATCGAGCAGGATGCCCACGATGCGGTTTTCCCGCAGGAGGCCGCCGATGGCGTTCGCGCTCTTGTCCTTGTCGAGCACCACGTTTCCCGTGCGGCTTCTGAGCTCGGAGAGGATCCTGTCCAGAGGCGCAAAATCAAGGGGACGGACCACCACGTGGATCTGGATATGGAGCCGCAAGGAGGCCGCCAGGGCCATCAACTCCCAGTTCCCGAGGTGCGCCGTGAGAATGAGGACGCCCTTTGCTCGGGCCACGGCCTCTTTCAGGTTCTCGGCGCCTCGCAATCGGGCGTAGGCATCCACGTTGCCCGCCGTCATGCGATACAGGGAGGGAAGCTCCAGCATCACCCGCACGAGCTGCACGAAGTTGGCCCGGACCCTGCCTGCCACCCACGCGCCACCATGCTCCCCTGCGAAGGCGGAGGCCATGTTTTCCCCTGCGATGCGTCGGTGGTAGGCGTCCACATGGTGCCACATCAGCCCCAGCGGTCGGGCCAGCCTTGCCGTCCACAGCCTGGGAAACGCGCCCAAAGCCCTCAACAAGCTTCTCAGCAACAGGTAAACCAGAGCCTCAGCTTTCAAAATACCCCATCCTCGGTCAGCCACCTTTTCCCCTCTCCGGTCCCACAATCTCGCCCAGCATCTCTTGGAGCTTGGGGGGGCCGAAAAAGGCATCGTATAGCCGTCGGGCCGCGGCGCCCCGGGAAGCGAGGCGGCCGGGTCGACGAAGCCATTCCGTGACCCGTAATGCCAAGTTAACAGGATCAGCCGGCGGCACCCAGCCTATCACCCCGGACCGGGCGAGAGTATGGGCATAGGCGCCCGCCTGCCTGGTGATCACGGGCTTTGCCATGGCCATGGCCTGGAACACCTTGTTTGGAATGACAAGATCGCCTTTCAGCGTGTCTCCGAAAACGCCCAGGACCACATGGGCCCTCGCCATACGGTCCGGAAGGCGGGCATAGTCGATCCACGGCTCGAAAACAACGTTTTTCAGACCCCTTGCCGCCTTTTCAGCTTCCTTTCGGGCAGAACCTTGCCCCAGAAGAACCCAGCGAATCGGAAAATCCTGGGTTCTGCGCGCCGCTTCCACGATGGTGAGCGGTCCGTGCAGTTCCAGAAACGCCCCATAGAAGAGCACCTCAAACGGGGGATGGGGGGCCGGCGGGGGGGCCGGGCTGAACAGTCCGTCCTCGGCCCCCACGTAGAGCACCCGGATCCTCTCCCGGGGCACGGCCAGCACTTCTGCAAAGAAATCGGCGTGGGAAGGGGTGTCCGCCACCACCCTGTCGGCCTTGGACAGAAGGGCCGACTCCCACACGCGCTTTCTTTCCGCCTGCGCGGACTGCCTGGGCCATTTCTTCCTTTCCCACACCTGTTTCTGGTAGGCGGAAATCAGAGGATCCGCCACCAAAGGCACCTCCCACCTGCGCGCCCAGGTGGCGGCGGAAGCCACATCCGTGTGCCTGAAGCACGGAACCCACACCAGGTCCGGTTTTACCAGGCGGGCCCCAACCGCCGTGAGCCACCCGACCCGGCTCACGGCAGGCCGGTACCACGCCGACGTCCACCCCAGGTCCGAAAAGAGGCTACGCACGATGCGGTTGCGCGAATAGTCGGGGTCCATGCGCCCCCACCATAGGACCGTCGGCATCTCAATGCCCCAGGGTCATGGCCGCAACCGGGCCCCGCCCAATATCCGAAAGCTCATGGTACCAATCCCTTGACGGGGGCGATGCGCGTCGACTCACTCCACCACCCCTTGCTGCCATATCTTCTCCATGACGGCCTCGGGGGGGATCCCCCCGAGACACACGTGGCCCTTTCCGTCAGGGCATCTGCCCTTGAAGCACGGACTGCAAGGAGCGCTGCCGTGCACGACCCGATCCTTTTGACCCAGGCCGTGACTCCGGATCCAGCTCGTGGGCCCGAACAGGCCAAAGACGGGGATACAGGCCGCTGCAAAAAGATGCATGGGTCCCGAATCGTTGGCAACGGCAAGGCGGGCGGTCCGGGCCAGTTCGTAGAGCTGCACCGGGGAAAAGAGCCCCGTTGCGTCCACCCCCACACGGCGGGCCAGCCAGCCGTTGACCTCGCGGTCCGCCCGGCCTCCCACCCAGACACAGGGCAGCCCCCTTTGCTCCAGCATCAGGGCCAGGTGGCGGAAGCTCTCCCGGGGCCACCTCTTCGAAGGCCAACCCGGGCTGCTACCCGCGTGGAGGCAGGCAAATCCCCCCGCCAAGAGGCCCCGATCCACTCGCCAGCCCTCCACTTTCGCTCGGTCTACCCCACACACGTGGAAAGAGACCGCGGCCGGGGCCGGTGGCACCCCCCCCGAGACCAGGGTCTCGTTCAGGCGGTCAAAGACGTTCTGCGCCGTGTCGCGATCGTAGGGAAGGGTCGGATGCAAATCATAGACGGAAAGGGGCTGGGTACCCACCCTTCGTCCAGCCCCGCTCCACCGCACCAGCCTGCGGCTGGTCCGGTTCCCTTGCAAGTCATAAACCACCGCGAACCGCTTTTGCCGCACCCACAGGACTCTCGCCCATGTGCCCTGCCACGGCCGGCCCCTGCCCCGATCCAGAACCGCGGTGCGAAGTTGCGGGTGGTGGGTAAAAAGACAGGCCGCTTCCGGGCCCGTGAGAAGCCATACCTCATCGGTCCGGTGGTGCTCCAGTATGCGCTCCACATGGGCGGCCGCCACCACCACGTCGCCCAGGGCGCTCATCTTGAGGATCAGCACACGAGCCATGCTGCTTCCATCTTGGTTGCCCTATTCATCATCTGGATTCAAGGGACGCGGCAGTACGCGTCTTTTGTAAGTGCCTGGCCGGAGGTTTCAGGTTATTGACACCTGACACCTGAAGCCTTCTTCTCCAAAGTCACTTCCCCATACACGGATAGCGTGCGCCGACACATCTTCTCGGTGCTGAAGCGAGACGCCACCCACGCCGCCGCATCCCGGCCCATGGCCCGCGTCCGGGACCCGTCTTCCAGGGCCTGCTGCAAAGCTGCAGCCATGGGCTCGGGGTCAAAAGGGGTCACCAGCCAGCCGGTTCGTCCGGGACGCACGGTTTCCAGGCTTCCGCCGTGGGCGGTTGCCACCACGGGACGCCCCATGGCCTGGGCCTCCACGGCCACCCGACCGAAAGCTTCCGGCTTCATGGACGCGGACACCACCACGTGGGCCAGGGTCATGGCTGCGGCCATGTCCGGGCAGTGTCCCACAAGGTGCACCCTATCCCCAAGGCCCAAGAACCGAGCCTTGTGTTCAACGGCCCGGGCATATTCCGGATTCTCATTCACCTCGCCCGCGAACACCGCGCACCACGACAGATGGTCGATCCTCTGCAAGGCATCGAGCAGCAACATGTGGCCCTTCCAGGCGGTGAACCGGGCCGGCAAGAGAATCACCGGGCCGCCGTCTTTGTCCAGCCCCCATTTCCTTTTCAGGAAATCCAACGACTGGGGGGACACACGGGCCGGATCGAAAACCCCGGGATCGTATCCCCTGGGTATGATCACCAAACGACGCTGCTGCACCGCATAGTGCCTGCGGATATGCTCGGCCACAAAGTGCGAAATGGCGATCACCCGATCGCCTTTGGTCATTACGGCGCTGTAAGGGCTCGCCGAATAAATGCCGTGGAAGGTGCTGACCACGGAAGGTCTTTTCCGGTGTGGAAGACTCTTGACCGCGGCCCATCCCACATAGGCGGGCAGACGGGAGCGCAGGTGGAGCACGTCCACCCTGCATTCGATGAGCAACCTGCGTAGCCTGGGCACACACAGGAGGCAGCGTGGGTCCTTCGCGCCCACCGGCAGGCGGATATGGACGCTTCCCTGCGCCGTCAACTGCGCCACGAGTCTGCCGCCACCGGACACCACCAGGGACCGGTGCCCCGCTCGAACCATGTGGGCACCCATCTCGAGAGTGCCACGCTCCACGCCGCCGGTCTCAAGGGAAGGGATCATCTGGACTAGCGTAAGCGGTCCGGCCACCATCTTCGCAGAATCTCCTGCGCACATCGGGAAGCCTCGTCCAATACCACCCGCGGAGGAAGCTTCCTTGGGTCTTGCAGCCATGCGTCGTAGACAAGGACCCTCCCCTCTTCCACCAGCAGGTTCAGGCCCCTTCTGAACTTGTCGTCCCGGCGCTTCCAGCGCACGGGCAAGATGCCCACACGGCAGCCTGCGGTGAGCGCCTCGTAAACCATGGACACGCTGTCCGCAGTGACCCACACGCAGTCGCACTCGGCGTACCGATCCTCGATCCAGCCGGCCGGCGTTTCTTCGGACTTGAAGAACCGCACGTTGGCCCTGCGGGCTGCAAGCCTTTGCAGGAGAGGAACCATTTCCCCGGGTGTGCGGGGGGAGGAGGAGACGGTCCAGAGCGCTGCCTGTCCGCGATCCACCAGTGTCTCTATCTGGGAAAGAGTCGCCCGGGAATCCCAGTGGTGACTCTTGGGATCCACCCCTCCCACCAGAACAAGACACCGGTCCGCAAGGTGCGCCCCGTCCCCCCGGGCCGTGTTGGGCGGTCCCACGGTGACGAAAACGTTGGGGGCAGGGGCAGGGTTGTCGTGCCAGGGGATCAGGCACAGATCCATCCTGCGCAGCAGCGGCCATCCGGGCGTCATGCAGACCACGGCCCTGGCACCGCTTCCTCGCTGGCACAGTATCATGGGAAGGTGGGTCCTGGTTCCCGCACCCAGGACAAGATCCGGAGGCCGTCCTGCCTGCGCGCAGGGGGCCCGCAGTCTTCCCGCCCCCATGGCGGACAGAAAGAAAAGGCCCCAGAGCCGGGTCTCACCCCACGGGGTCCGCTGGGGCAGATCCCTGCAGGCGGCCTCTACCGGGGTCCGGCACGACAGGGCATGGAGCACTCCCAGGGTCTGCTTACCATGGCCGGGGCGGCCGTCCAAAAAGGCGGTCACCCGCAAGGGTTTCATGCCCCTTGGCGGTGTTTCAGGCATCATGGGCTCTCATGGTCCGAAAAGCGCCCCCCTCACAAAGGCCTCGAAACGCTCCTTTTCGTGGACGACTATACGGATTTGCAGTGCGAAAAGGGGCAAAGGAACCCTCCAGCCAGCCGGCAGCCGCACCCAATCTTTTTCCGTGGTGACCAGGCCCTCGACCCCGGCATCCCGGGCCGCATCGGCGATACGCGCCACGTCAGAAGCCAGGTACCGATGGTGGTCCGGGAACGCCAGCCTCGCAAGGGTGCGGCCGCCCAGCCCTTCGAGGGTCCGGAAAAAATCATCGTTGTCGGCGATACCTGAAAAAGCAAGTACCCGCCGCCCTTGCAGCCACTCCGGATCGCAGGTCGCTCCCTTGCCAAGTTGCCGCGCCCTCCAGACACCCTGCTTCCCCACCATCAGGGCCACGGGCTCGTGGGAACTGTGGAAAACGAGCCGGCACGGAAGTTCCTCCCCGGCACCGCTCCCCCCGGGTGTGGAACGTGTCCAGAGGACTGCGTCCGCCCTGGACAGGTGGGACGCCGGCTCGCGCAGAAAGCCCCCGGGAAACAGCCGACCGGAACACAAACGGCGGCGGCTGTCCAGAAGCACGAGATCCAGGTCCCTTCGCAGGCCAAGGTGCTGGAACCCGTCGTCGAGAACGAGCACCTCGGAGCCGAACCGTTCCACACACATCCTTCCGGCACGGGCCCGATCCCTTCCCACGGCAACCGGAACCCCTGCGAGCTTGCGGGCCAGAAGGTAGGGTTCGTCTCCCGCCTCCCCGGGCCCCAGAAACAGCGTTTGCCCGTCGCTCACCAAGGCACCCTGTTTTTCGCAGGTCCCCCCGTACCCCCGGCACGCCACGGCCACCCTGCACCCAATGGTTTGAAGCAATTCCGCCATGTAAATGGTGGTGGGGGTCTTGCCTGTGCCTCCCAGGGAGAGGTTTCCCACGGAGACCACTTTGCACGGAAGACGACTGCTCCGTAAGAGTCCTTTTTGGAAGGCAAGCACCCGAATGCGCACCGCAGCCCCGTAACACAAGGAGGCCGGGAAAAGAAGCATTTTCCACGCCCGGCACCAGGCCCCAGGACGTTCGGTCCACAAGCAGGCGGCCAGCCTTGCACGCACGTTGAGGTTCATGGCAGGAAGCGCTCCAGCAGGCACATGGTCTTTTCCACAGCCCCCCTGTTGTGGAGGATCAGGTCCATCCCCTTTTCCCCCATGACCGTGGCATTGCACCCGTCGGCCAAAATGGAGTCGAAGGCGGAGAAAAGCTCCCCTTCACTTCCCACCTGCACCGCGGCCCCTCTCTCCACAAACATCCGCGCCACCTCGGGAAAATCCTCCATGTGTGGACCGAACACCACCGGCCTCGCATGCGCTGCCGGCTCCAGAGGATTGTGCCCGCCCTGGGGCACCATGCTCCCTCCCACAAAGCACAGGTCCGCTAGCCCATAAAGCTGCCCGAGCACGCCCAGAGCGTCCACCACCACCACCTCCGGTGGCGGCTGTCCTGGGATCTGCCCGCTGGGGAAAAGGCCTGTGGCAAAGCCCTGCCTGGCAAAGAGGCGCCGCACCGCCACTGCCCGGGTCGGATCCCTGGGCGCCACGATACAGAAAAGCGCCTGCGCCGCCCCCTTGTGACGGTGCGCGTACTCCAAGACAAGCTCTTCTTCTCCCCCGTGGGTGCTGCCGGCCACCAAGATCCGCGCTCCCCGGGGCACGCCCAAGGCTTGGCGCAGACACTGTCTTCCCTGCGCGCTCAATGACTCCACCCGCTGGTCGAACTTCAGGTTCCCCGTCACGTGGATACGCTCGGGAGAGACTCCGAGCCGAGCGAATCTTTCCGCCTGGCACGGGGACTGGGCACCCACCGCGGAAAGAATTCCCAGAACAGGGGTCATGAAAAAGGAAAACCTGCTGTAACCGGCAAAGGTCCGGGGGGAAAGCCTGGCGTTTGCCAGGACCACCGGGACCTGGCGCCGCTGCATTTCGAACAGGAAGTTGGGCCACAGGTCGGTTTCCACCAGCACGCAAAGCCCTGGGTCCACCCTTCCGGCCATCCGCCGTACGGCCCAAGGCACATCGTAGGGAAAAGGGCAAATCCCACCCACCCTGTCTCCCAGCAGTCTTTCCGCGGTGGCGCTTCCCGTGATGGTGGAGGCCGAGACCACCACCGGGTGCCCGTGCAGGTCCAGTGCCCGCACCAGCGCCTGGGCAACCCGTACTTCTCCCACCGACAGGGCATGGACCCATACCGGTTTCCTGGGGCGAGGAAGGGCTTCGGGCAGTCTCCCCAAACCCATACGGGGAGCGAAGGTGCGTCTGCGCTTCTCGATGCCCAGGCAGGCGCCCACAACAAGGGGGGCCGCAACGGCGCCCGCAAGTCCCAGAGCGAGGTTATAGAGTAGGTGCAGCGATGCGGACATGGCGGCAGCTTACAGGGCACCCAGCAGGAGCACCATCCCGAAGGCTCCGAAAACAAGGTTGGCCGTCCAGGCGGCGGGGACGGCGGGGTACAACCCCGCATGGCCCAGCGAAACGCAGAGGCTGTGGACGATCCAGTAGGCAAAGGCCGTGGCGATCCCCATGACGACCCCGAGCGTCAGGGCGTCCTTTCCTTTTCTTCGAAGGGCAATGGCCGCACCCACAACCGCCATGACCAGGCACACCAGGGGAAAGGCGACCTTGGCCGCAAGATCCACCCGGTACACCGTGGCATCGTAGCCCTCTTCCTCCACCCGCTTTGCGTAGGCCGCAAGCTCCTTGTACCCCATGTCCTGGGAAGGCTTCACCACCCCTTGGAGATCTTCAGGGGCAAGATCAAGGGAGACCCGGAGCTCGGGCACATGGGAAACCACGTAGTCGTCTCCCAACAGACGCTGATCGATCACCTCCTGCAGCCGCCACACCTTCGTTTCGTAAACCGCCTGAGCTGCATCGAGGCTTCTTACCAGCCGAAACCCTTCATCGAAGAAATTCAGGCTAACGCCGTGCACGGTCTTTCCCTGTGCCGGGTAGTACTCAATGCGCCCGATGAATCCCTTTCCTCTGATCCAGATGTCGTTTTCCCTTGCCGTGACCGCATCCTCCTTCCGCACCTCTTGCCGCCAGATCGTATCTGCGCGCAAAGTGGCGAACGGCACCACCGCCTCGCTGAAGAAGAAAAGCCCCACGGCGGCGGCAGCACCGATGGATAGGATCGGCTGAAGCAGGTAGCCCGGATGCGCGCCTGCGCTCTGTAAGGCCGTCACCTCGTTGTGCTTTACCATGAGCCCCAGGGAGACGAGCACGGAAAGAAGGATCGCCACCGGTGTCACCTGTGCGACCACGAAGGGAATCCTGAGGGCAAAGTAGGTTGCAACCCTGGAAAGGAGGAGCTTGGCATCGAGAAAATCGTCGATCTTCTCGAAGAAATCGATGGTCAGGTAGATTCCCGTCACCGCAGCCAGGATCACGGCAAGCTGTTTCAACACCGATTGCGTTACGTATCGATGGATGATGCTCATGAGCTTCCGGTTTCCCCGCACCCGCTAAGGAGCGCTCTTTCGTGCAGACCGCGTATTCTAACGGTGCTTCGCACGCCTGTGCACCCTTCCCAGAATCGCGGCCAAGGGGTAGGGAGCCTGCACGGACCGGCCGGTCGCGGCACGGCCAAAGAGAAAACACGCCACGGCGCCGATGACCACATTGGGAACCCACATGCCGATGACCGGCGGGTAGAGTCCGGCTTCCCCGAAAACCCAACCCGCGGAAAGAAAAAGATAATAAATCAGGAAAAAGACAAGTCCCAGCCCCACCCCAAAGCTGCGTTTTGCCGTGCGCGACGCCATGCCCAGGGGAACCGCCAGCACCCCGAGCACGAAGCAGGAAAAGGGGAGCGAAAACTTCTTATGATACTCAAGAAGCGCCAGGTAGTACTTGTCGTCTTTCACGGTGGCCGCTTCCAAAAACCGTTGCAGTTCCCTGAAGGTCATCTCCTCCTGGTGTTTGGGTCCCTGAGTCACCGACGCCAGCATCTTGGCCAGATTGAGGCGAAACGCGTAGGTTTCAAAGCGTACCGAATACACTGTCTTCTCGCGCCGGTTCACCTGGTTGATGATCCCCTCGTGGAGCCGCAGCTCCCACAAATCCTTGTCCGGATCGGCCACAAGCTCACCCCGGGCCGCCGTGATGGTGCTCACAGTGCCTTGCATCTGCCGATCGGCTATGAAGATGTGGTGAAGGACTCCCGTTTCCCTGTCGATTCGGCTCACGTAAAGGGTCACGTCCTTGAAGGTGTCGTTGAAGGTCCTTTCCTTGAGAGCGATGTTCATGTAAGATCTGGCCACCTCCACCAAGAGGACCTTGAACGCGCACCTTCCCCAGGGAAGCCCCCTGAAAGACATGAACGCCGTGCAAAGGGCGCCCAGCAAGCAGAACGCAAGCACCGGGCGCAAGAGCCGATGGAGGCTCCAGCCTCCCGCCTGGAGGGCCATTATCTCGTTGTCGCCGGAAAGACGCAGAAAGCCGAGCAGCACACCCATCATGACCGCCATGGGTATCACGAAGATGAGGAAAAAGGGAAGGGAGTAAAGGAGCATCCGCAACACGGCGAGAAGCCCCACCCTGTGCGTCACGACAAGGTCGGTCAGATCGAGCATCCGAGTCATGAGGAAAATGGCGCTGAGCACAAGGAGTGTCACAAAAAAAGGCGCCAGAAACTCCCTGAAAACATACCGGTCAATGATAAACAGGGATTTCACGGACCCGCTTCCCTTACCGCCCTGCGCTACGGGCCTGGACTGCGCACTGCAGAACCCAGGCTGCTTCCGCCGCCGACCGTGCAGATCTTTCCAGGACAACGAGCGCTTTTTCCCGCCACGGCAGATCCTGCGAAAGATCCAGGTTCGCCCTCGCGATACAAAAGGCCCCTCGGGCCGCTCCCTCCAACAGGCACCCCGTCACCTGAACATCGCCCAGAAGGTGCCCACGGCACTCCTTCGCCACCCTGGCGGCAAGAGCAAGCCCTTCCACGGCCGCGTCGATCATGCGGGAAGGACACGCCACCGCCTCTTCCAGGGCACCTTGAACCGCCCCGGCGGTTTGCCCCGAGGATCGGGCTGCTGCCCACCGGGCGTAGGCTTTCCCGTCGTCCTCCAAAAGCCGCAGAAAAATCGTCTCCAACCGAAGCACGCTCTTCAAGAGTGCGGCCCACAAAGCCCCAGCCCCCTTGCGCCGCCCTTCCACCTGCAAGGCCTTGCGCAGGAGGCACAGTCCCACCACTGCCCCGTAGGCCGCGGCGGCACCGCCCCCTGGTATGGGGTGCGGTGCTGCCAGTGCCGCCAGGAACCCTGGGTACTCCATCGTCATCGGGGTTTCCCGTCACCGGTTGGTGCATCGGGCGCTTCGCCCGGTCTTCCAGGGTCCTGTTTCGGCTTTCGTCTCGGCGCACGGTCGGCCCGGAGGCCACGCACGGGGAACCCGACCCCGCCCAATCGGTCTCCAATCGTTTTGCCGGCAAGCCTCCTTTGCACCCACGGGGTCCCGCTACTGGAGCCCATCCCTTTTGCGGAAAAACGGCCTTGGTCATCGTTCCGGCCACGTTCGACCACTGGTGGAACACCGTCCTTACTGCTGGGCAATACCCACCCTACGAAAGGCTCAATTGAGACAGGACTCCGTAAACGGCTTCCCGGTCCTGCGCGGCCGCAACGATGATCAAGGCCGACAAAACAAACACTGCCTATCGCTTCGACCCTGTGTTGTAAAGGGGTTATGGCGCCCCGCATTGGGCCTACCCGAACTTCGAACGCGGCTCTCTGCGATGATCCGCCCCCGAGGACCTTGCCCAAGACCCATCGCACTCTGCCCTCTCCCGAAAAACCGGTAACCATACTCCCATGGCATATGCGCCGGCCTCCTTCTTGGGCATGGAACCTCCCCCCGGGCCCCCCAAATGAGGATCGAGAAAAGAGGCGGTTCCACGCTTGGGGCCGCGGGTTTCCGTTGCCCCTTCTTGCGCTATCTGCCCCGGTACAGGGGTTGTCTCTTCTCACGAAATGCGGAAACCCCCTCCTTGTGATCTTCGGACGACAGGGTGATCGTCTCGCAGGCCGCGGCCATTTCCAGGGCCGTCTCAAAGTCCATGGTCAGGCCCTTGTAGGCCTGCATCTTCATCAATCGCAGGGCGATAGGAGGGCCTTTCGCAAGCTGCATGGCCAGGGCCATCGTCTGCGCCTCCAGTTCGTCTGCCGGAACCAGCCGATTGAGAATTCCGATGCGGTAAGCCTCCTCGGCTTCGATGAAATCGCCGGTAAACAGATATTCCAGCGCCTTTCCCAGCCCCATGACACGCGGGTAGAGCCAGGTGCCCCCCCAGCCGGGAAAGAGCCCGATTCTCACAAACGCGTTCATGAACCTTGCATGGGGAGAACCGATCCGGATGTCACATCCCAGAGCCAAATCGAACCCCCCTCCCACGGCGACTCCGTTGACCATGGCGATGGTGGGCTTCTGCATCTTCTGGACCCTGAGGACCATCTTTCCCACGACACGGGAATGGTACCGCCGCATCTCCTCGGGGCCACTCGCCGTCCCCATTCCCTCCTCGTTGCCGCCGGTCAAACCGCCCACATCTGCACCGGCGCAGAATCCCTTTCCCGCGCCGGTGAGGACCATTACGCGCAGGTCGTCGTCGTTGTCCACATCTTCCAATGCCGCATGGATCTCACGGACCATACTGGGGGAAATGGCGTTTCTTCTGTCCGGCTGATTCAGGGTCAAAGTCGCGATGTGGTGCTCTCTTTTGAGCATAATGAACTGGAAATCCATGCTGTTTCACCTCCTTTGGTCACCAAGTGCTCTCTTCCCGAAAGACCAGATGCTTGACAGAACAGTCATTGGGGAGACTTTCAGAAAAAAGATCCGGTCCCCCTTCGGGTTGGACGGGATAGGCCACTGCGCGTGAGACGTGGGGGTTGTACACCTTGTGCGGTCACAACGTACCATTTTCCACATCCTCCTCGCCCTTTGGTTGAGGGTCGGGGTAAGGGTTCCCAAAGTGCGTCTGCCCCACCCTCCTTCGCGCTTACGTTTTTCATTCGGGTGATCACATGGGGACGGTGCTTGCACCGCCTGTTGAGGAAGGAGCTGATCGCCGCCTGCTCGCCATGAGGCCATGTGAGGGATAGGAAGGGATAAGAAATACCTTTTCTACGCACGCAAGCACTATGACAAGAGGGGGCGAGGTGTGTCAAGAGGAGATTTGGCCTTTGCCGCAGATACGGCAGGCAGGAGGCTGACCCCTTGCAGGTTTCGCCCGGCCTTGGTCCTCGTCCCGGTCATTTCGCCGTCGGCAGCGCTCTCCCTGCCTTGTTCAGGGTCGCCGTCGGTATCGAGTTGTCTGCCTCGCTCATCGTTTAACCCCAATACCCGTGAATGAATCGAGTTCCTGACACAGGATGCTCAAGTACTGCGTGCGCCTACAATTTACGATTTCCTACATCTCCCTGCCCCTCTGGGAAACGTTTTCCAGTCGCCAGATTTCGCCCGCGTCGGTGGCGACATAAATGGAACCCTCCGGCCCCAAAACGAGTGAGCGCATCCGCTGCGGCGGTAGATCGGGGACAGTGGTTGTTTGGATCGTCATGCCCTCTGCATCCATCTGCAAAAGCTCGATGCGTGTGCCCCGCAGGAATCCCACCGCCAGACGACCCTCCCAGGCTTTCCACTGCGGGTCGTTCAAAAAAACACAAGGCCCCATTCCTTCGGAAACTCCGCGGTTGTTCCACGACGGTTTGAGCGCATTGGGAAACCGGTCGAGATCTGTCATGGGTGTCGGACTGCCGTCTGGCTTGTTGGACCTGTAACCGCAATAATCGCTTGCGCACGACACCCCTTTGGTAGGCGCGGGGTCCCAGCCGCCGTTTCCGGCCGCTGCAAGCGGCGTCACTTCATCGTTATGGCCGGGGCCGTGTTCACAGGCAAATGGCTGGCCCGTGCCGGGGCGAAACGCAATGCCCTGAATATTGCGATGTCCATAGGTGAAGATACGCGGATCACCTCCGGGCGGTGTATTGTTGCCGTTCGCGGCTTTACCTTCGCGGTCGATCCGTAATACCTTGCCGCCCAGGCGGGAAAGGTCTTGCGGCAGCCGCCCGTTGTGATTGTCTCCGGTGGCGACGTACAGGAAACCGTCAAACGGGCTGAACCGAATGCGGCCGCCGCTGTGCGCACCCGCCCGGCCCCACCAATTGAATGTTTGCTTAAACGGAATGTCCCTGACAATGTTTTTGCGGTTGGCAACCGTGTTATAAGCTTCATCGACGGTGAGGCGCACGACGCGGTTGGTTTTGGCCCCGCCGATATTTGACGCCATATAGACGTATACGTACCGATTTTCGGCAAACGCCGGATCGAGCGCGAGGCCCAGCATACCGCTTTGCCCCTGGCAGAAAAAGTCATCTGCCTCCAGGACGGAGCCCGCCGCACCGAACAAGCGCCGGACCTCTCCGTCATAGGTCCGCACGGACAGCCCACGACATTTCTCCGTAAACAGCATGGCTCCGTCGGGCGCAAACGCCAGATCCCATGGCTCGCTGAGTCCCGACATCACCACCGTGCGCTTTATCCGAGGCTCGCTGCCGTCCGCCGCACTGGATTCGATGCCGCCGCAATGGATAAGAGTGTATACGAACAGGGCCGTACATAACACGGGCAGCACCCTTTTTATTTCGCAGTTCATAGCTTCCTCCCATATCCCCGTTGCCCGCCAACTCGGCGCGGAATCTGCGGGAGATGGATTGATTTATCGGTTTTGTACCCACATCACCACATTTCCTATCTGGAACAGCATGAGTTTCTATCTCTTCGGAGGAGGTGCGAATCAACTCATTTTAACGATGGCACAAAAATAATCCCTATCAAACGACACAAACAATTTGGTTGAATGACAGCCTACGTTGGCATTGAGTGGTGTAGGCCATTATGATCATGGAAACATCAAAACATGTTTCACGTCAACTCAAATATTCTGCCAGAAGATTGCTATTTATTCCATTGTTGCAGTGATTTTTATATCACAAATAAGCAGATCCTTAACAACTGAATAGGGTGTAGATCTTTTGGAACGACACCGCGGCCAAGGTGCCAGCCTCAAGCGGCATACCGACAGTCGTGATTTCGGTTGCGCTCTTGCGCCCGATGGAATTTCCAGTACGCATCAAAATTGCCGCTGGAACGTAGGGACCGAAT
>Ga0209270_1001124_pt1 | contig 42215 bp, 38 predicted proteins | sample MTBAKSrepl1MetaG_FD_187456 | JGI IMG/M metagenome (GOLD analysis project Ga0209270, IMG submission 187456) | Enrichment culture microbial communities from Arthur Kill intertidal strait, New Jersey, USA, that are MTBE-degrading - MTBE-AKS1... | ecosystem: Environmental > Aquatic > Marine >... | reverse complement strand
ACTCCTTGAATATCCCCATCTCAAGTGTTGATAAGTCAGTTCACTTTTGAAGTTTCGTCCAGCTTCGGAAAATTTCACAGTTCACTTTTAAAGTTTTTATGTGTCCACTTTTGAAGTTTTCCCAACAGCTACCGAATTGCCTCAAATAAAAAGTAACTATGGGAAGAAACGATGACTCAATAAGAATGTTACCATCCGGCAGAGAAAAGATGCCGGGAGGAGCCAATGATGAGTCAACGCAGCAAGCGAGAATTATGGGAAATCATCCAACCAAGGTATCTCAAAGCTTCCAAAGCAGACAAGCACAAAATACTGGATGAATTCATCGCCTCCAGCGGGTATCACCGCAAATACGCCATTCGCATCTTGAGACATGGTTACCCGCAGGGCGGCTACGGCTGGTTTTTACGCTGCCATTAACACAGACAAACAACTTTTTCTCGTGACAAAAAAGGAAAGGTTTAAGAAGGTTTGCCTTTTCTAGTTGAACAGAATCGTTTATAACATTTAACACATGGAGAAAATCGGATGAGAAAAGAAGTAATTTTAATTACCGGTGCAAATGGAGAGATCGGACATGGTTTGATCAAGGAATTATCCAAGAAGGATGGGATTCAGATCGTAGCTCTGGATCTAAAGCCTTTGGATGAAAGCCTGGAAGCATGTTGTGATCGCTTTATTCAAGGTGATATCCTGGATTCTATGCTATTAGGCAGGTTGATGGCAGAATATGACATCACCACCATTTATCATCTGGCTTCGATTCTCTCCACCAAAGCAGAATACAATCCAGAAACTGCTCACAAGATCAATGTCGAAGGAACCCTGAATTTACTGCGCATGGGTGTGGAATTATCCACCTGGCAGGGTAATTCGGTGAAATTCATCTATCCCAGTTCCATTGCTGTCTATGGTATTCCCGACCTCGAGACCAAACACAAAGAGAGCAAGATCAAGGAATGGATGTGGTGCAATCCTATCACTATGTATGGTTGCAACAAGCTTTATTGTGAAAATCTTGGACAGTACTATACCCGACATTACCGTCAGTTGGCAAAAGATCGCAGCAAACACTCCATTGATTTTCGCTGCATCCGCTTTCCTGGCTTGATCTCTGCTGATACCATTCCTACCGGCGGCACCAGTGATTATGGTCCTGAAATGCTGCATTCCGCTGCCAAAGGGGAGCAGTATACCTGTTTCGTACGATCTGACACTCAGATTCCCTTCATGGTGATGCCAGATGCCATCAAATCACTACTTATGTTGGAAGATGCCAGCTGCGATACCCTCACTCGTTCTGTCTATAACGTCACCAGTTTTTCACCTACCGCACAAGACCTTTATAAAATAGTGAAAGAAGCCTACCCGTCAGCAGATATCACTTTCGAAGTCAATCCTCCTCGCCAAGCAATCGTAGATAGCTGGCCAGAAGATTGTGATGATTCTGCTGCCCGCAATGATTGGAATTGGCAACCTGATTATGATATGCAGAAAGCTTTCGATGACTATCTATTTCCCTCTATCAAAGAACTATACCAAAAAACGGATTAAAGCGAGAACAAGAAAACCAGATCATTGACATTTGTCCCACTGGGTCCGGTTTTGATCAACCCACCTATTTTTTCAAAATAAGTGTAGGCATCATTTTGGGCTAAAAAATGACAGGCATCCAATCCCAGAACGACTCCATTTGTTATGGTATTTCCATCCACAATGGCACCAGCCGCGTCAGTTGGGCCATCCTCTCCATCCGTCGCGATGGAGAGCAGACAGACATTCTGACAACCCTGTAACTCTAATGCAGCCGCCAGAGCCAATTCCTGATTCCTGCCTCCCTTGCCCTTTCCTCGAATGGTTACAGTTGTCTCACCGCCATAGATCCAGCAGTGTTTTTCGCCACCCGCCCTCCTCTTGGCAGCCTTGAGATGCATTGCCAGGCGTTTACCAACTTCACGTGCTTCTCCTTGCAAAGTCGATGTTACAATCTGTGTTGCAAATCCAAGTTGCTGCGCCTGTTTTTTAGCCGCCTGGGATGCCAGCAGATTATTCCCGATCAAAATGATATCGGCACCAACCTTTTTATCCAGATGATCTTGATTTGCAAATTGTGTCATCCTTCTCTGGAAGAGTAGTTGAACATGTATTGGTAGTTTATCTTCCAGTGCATATTTACGCACTATCCGATCCGCATCAACCATGGTATGGTGCGAAGGAATGGTCGGTCCGGATGCAATCACATCCAATGGATCTCCTACTACATCCGAAAGGATCAAGGAAATTACCCTGGCAGGCTGCAGCAATCTTGCCAATCCACCTCCCTTGATCCGATCCACTTGCTGACGTATGGTATTGATCTCTTGAATCGTTGCACCACATTTCAATAGCAATCTGGTCAATTGCTGGTAATCCCGGATCGTAATTCCTTCTTCGGGGTAAATGGCCAAAGCAGATCCTCCTCCCGATACCAGGCAAACCACAGTATCCTGTGGTTCGAGACGCCCCAGAACTGACAAGGCTGAGCGCGTAGCTTGCGCACTACGGCGCGAAGGCACCGGATGATCTCCTTCAAAGCTGATAATTTCCGGGAGAAGGTACTTCTCCAAAGCTGGGTCATTATGTTTGGTAATGGTGACTCCTCTGGTTATTTTGCCAGGTAACGCCTTTTTCAGTCCGAAAGACATGGTCTGGGCAGCTTTGCCCATCGCCCAAATAAAAAGGTGAGAAAAATTTCTTGCATTTCTCTCGTCAAATTTAAATTCAGAAAATATTGGGTTGGAATTGATTGCATGGATCACCGCATTTATGGGATCTACTCTTTCGAATGCAGCTTGCAATATCGAACGAAGGTCATCTCCAACATTCATATTTTCTAAAAAAGGAGATCGTATGGATATAATTTCACCTTTTTGCATTCTTCTATTCTAATCGGATTTCGAGACATTCATCATCTGCAGATTTTTCGTTAAAAGGGTAAAATAAGGTCTGTTGCCGGATATGACCGGAAAAACTATCAAAAACTATCATATTTCTCAGGAGGCTATACTGTGGACCTTAAGGTTATGAATGGTTTACTGACCCCAAAGACAGTAGCAATTATTGGCGCATCATCTACGCCTGGCAAGATTGGACATACTGTTGTAAAGAATCTAATTGAAAGCCAATATGGAGGGAAGATCTATCCTGTCAATCCAAAGGCAGATGAAATCCTTGGTATCAAATGCTATCCAACCATTGCAGACATTCCCGGTGAGGTAGATGCTGCGATCATGACCCTGCCGGCAAAATTCGTACTGGAAGCGGTTAAAGAATGTGGGGAAAAAGGAGTAAAAGGTGCCATTATCATCACTTCCGGGTTCAGTGAAGTCGGTGAAAAAGCATTGGAAGAAGAAATTGTGAAGACAGCTCATTCTTATGGAATGCGAATTTTAGGACCCAACATCGTGGGCGTGCTTTCCAATTCCGACAAATTCAACGGCTCTTTCGCTCCATTTCTTCCACTGAAGGGCAGCGGTTCACTCGTTTCTCAAAGTGGCGCTCTATTGATTGGTATTGATGCCTCGACCTATATGCGTGGGGTAGGTTTTGATAAATTGATCTCCATCGGCAACATGTCAGATGTCAGTTTTGCCGATACCATCGAATGGTTGGATCAAGACGAAAAAACCAAATGCATTTCCTTGTATATTGAAGGTTTCAAACAGGGTCGCAGAGTGATCGAGGTGGCACAGAAAGCCAAGAAACCGATCATTGGACTCAAATCTGGTGTTTCAGCTCATGGTGCTGCAGCCGCAGCTTCCCACACCGGGTCGTTAGCTGGTGCAGCCAAGATCTATGATGCTGCTTTCAAGCAAGCAGGCATCATCTGGGCATCAGACCTCAACAATTTATTCGATCGCACACTGGCACTTTCCCTACAGCCATCAATGCAGGGCGATAATCTACTGATCATCACCAATGGCGGTGGTGTAGGTGTGCTGGCTACCGATTCCGCTGAGAAGTTCGGCATCCCGCTCAAATTCGCTCCTGACGATGTGCAGACTGAATTAAAAAAACACATGCCTGAATTTGGCTCTGCCAAGAACCCAGTTGACCTCACCGGTATGGCAGGCACCGAATGGTATGGTGATTCCGTAAAATTTGCCATTCAGCACCCCTGGGTTGACGGATTGGTAGTTCTGTATTGTGAAACTGCTATGACCGATCCACTTGAGATCGCTAAAGGGATTCACAATGCCGTCAAAGAATCGGGGGTAACAGATAAACCCGTAACGGTCTCCTATGTCGGCGGTGAGAAATCTGAAAAAGCGATGAAATGGCTTGTCGAAAATGGTATTCCCGCTTATTCAGCTCCTGATCTGGCAATCAATGCCATCGCAGCATTACGCGAATATGCATTAAATAAAGAGAACAATCAGGGTAATGATCTTGATTTCAAAGGTACCGATAAGCAAAAAGCACTGAGTGTTATTGAAAAAGCCCGACGGGACGGCAGAGATGCTTTAACTGAGATCGAGGCTAAACAAATTTTTGAAGCATATCAATTGCCGGTAACTCATTCACGCGTGGCAAAGACTGAAGACGAAGCTGTAAAACTGGCTATCGAAATCGGATATCCGGTTGTGATGAAAATTGTATCCCCCCAGATCCTGCACAAATCAGATGCGGGTGGCGTGAAAGTCAATATCAAAGATGAAACTGCAGTAAGGGCTACTTACAACACTATTCTGCAAAACGCCAAAGCTTACAAAGCAGATGCGGATATCCATGGTATTCTGGTGCAGGAGATGGCTCCATTAGGTACCGAGGTCATTTTAGGGTCTGTGAATGATGCCACTTTTGGTCCTACAGTCATGTTCGGATTAGGCGGTATCTTTGTAGAAGTTTTGAAAGATGTCACTTTCCGCGTAGCTCCCTTCTCTAAGAAACAGGCTTTAGAAATGATGGCAGAGATCAAAGGGGCTCCCATTTTACAGGGTGTACGTGGTGAACTACCCCGTGATACAAATGCATTGGCGGATGCCATTTGCCGGTACGCTTATATGGTACTTGATCTTTCCGATGAGATCAGCGAATCAGACGCCAACCCGGTAATGGTCTATGAAAATGGTAAGGGTTTGAAAGTGGTGGATGCCCGTGTCATTCTAAAGAAAAAATAAACGAAGTTTATCCATTCTCGAATAAAGAAGAAGCTGGTTCTCTTACCCAGCTTCTTCTTTCATTTTTTCCCATTTTTTCCACGATCCGCGCCATGGATCGCTAACCGGCATGCGCTGATATGGTGGATAATCACAGCATATTTCACATAAAGTCTGCAGTTCACTCTTTAGATCATTCCATGCCTGGTCATGGATCTTTTTTTTCATAGCATTATACAGCGGATCAAGCCATTCCCATTCCTTGCGAAACTGATCTGCCTTCACCCAATAACCACGCTTTTCCCAGGGTTGGATGGTCTTCTGCACAGAATTACTTATCTCCCGGAGTGTCAAGAAAATGAATACACCAATATCTTTGTAGTTATCATCTACCCGGTTATCTTGAGGGAGGTGCCGTAATGCAGTTGCAACAAACCTCATATACGATGTACGTTGACTGGAATAATTATTGCGATTGATGACCCGTGACATTTTTCTCCATGTTTCTTAACAATATGAAAGAAAGATTATACTCTGCATTGACGCGTTTTCATCAATCGCATATAATTTCTTGGCTATTGGGGAAGTGCTGGAACTGGCAGACAGGCGTGACTTAGGATCACGTGCCGCAAGGCGTGAGGGTTCAAGTCCCTCCTTCCCCACAGGCTAAAAATTCAAGCAAAGTAAGGAAATCTATCTTGAAATTCGAAAAAAAAGCACTTAAAGACAATCAAGTTCAATTAACTGTGGATTTTGACCAGGAAACATTTGATAAATACAAGAATTCTGCAGCAAGAAAGATTTCTTCCAAATCAAAAGTACCCGGCTTCCGCCCCGGAAAAGCACCTCTGGACATCGTAAAGAGAATCTATGGTGATGACTATGTGGATGAAGAAGCACTTGAACTGCTAGTACATGATAAGTATCCCGAGCTTTTGAACGAAGCGGATATTCAACCAGCCGCTGCCGGAAAATTAGAGAAAGTTGAGAAACTCAACCCACCTAAATTGGTTTTCGTTGTGCCACTCGAGCCAGTGATCGAGTTAGGCGATTACAAATCCATCCGCATGAAATATGAACTGCCAGAGATCACAGATATGGATATCAACGAAGTAATCCACAACCTCCAGCTCAATTATGCCACCGCCGAAACCACAGATCGGGAAGCAAAGAAAGGTGACCTGGTCAACTTCAAACTAACTGCGGATATTATTAACCCGGATGAAGATCAGTCTAGCGACCTTCTAAAAGACTCTCCCTATCAGATGGTGATTGGCGAAAAACAGCGCGAAGAATTCCCTTATGAAGGTTTCGACAAAGAATTGATCGGATTGAAGGAAAATGACACCAAGGAGCTGTCTTATAAATATCCAAAGAACGCTTCACTCGAAAAACTGCAGGGCAAAGAAGTCAAATTCAATATTGCCGTGACTGGTGTTAAAGCACTAAAACTACCAGAAGTTACGGACGATTTTGCCAAAGACGTCAGTGGGTTGGATTCCTTAGAAACCTTGAAAACATCCATCAAAAATCAGCTCGCCTATAACAAGAATGCGGATTATGAAGAGAAATATTACAACGCTCTGATCGATGAGATCATCAAGAAATCGAAGATCGCCTTTCCACCGGTATTGTTGGATGATGAGATCCAGCAGGTGCTGCATGAATTCGAACATAATCTGGCACATCAAAATATGGATATGGAAACCTTCCTGAAACTGAACAAGATGGAAGAAGCCGATTTCATCGAAAAAGAGATCAAACCAGTTGCCCAACGCCAGTTGGAGCATTCCCTAGTATTGGAACAGCTATCCAAAGCTGAAAACATTGAATTACAGACCGAAGATCTCGAACGAGTGTATCGCCAAACCATGTATGAATACCAAACACGCGATGATTTCAACAAAATCAAAAGAGAACTTTCGCCCAAGAAATTGGCAAATTCCGTATTGATGCAGGCAGCTTCACGATTGATGAACCGCCAGGTGCTGGATCGCATCAAACAGATTGCCAATGGCGAAGAAATTACTAAACCGGAAGAACAAGAAGAAGAAAAGGTTGAAAAAACACCCAAGCAGGTGAAAGCAGATAGCCCCAAAGCCGCGAAGAAAATGGCAGTAAAAGAGCCATATGTGAAAAGAGAAGAGGTTAAAAATGAATGAGCATGATTTTTCCGCCGTCATTCCTATGGTCATTGAATCATCTAGCCGCGGTGAACGCTCCTATGATATCTATTCGCTCTTATTACGTGAACGGATCGTATTCGTAGGATCAGCCATCAATGATCAGGTAGCCAATGTGGTTGTAGCACAGTTGTTATACTTAAATCGTGAAGATTCTGAAAAAGAAATCCACATGTATATCAACTCACCAGGAGGACAGATATATTCCGGGCTAGCAATTTACGATACCATGAAGATGATCCCCAACCCCATCAGCACGGTGGCCGTAGGTGTCACAGCATCCTTTGGGACTGTTCTGCTGACCGCTGGAACAAGGGGCAAACGTTACGCTTTACCACATGCCACCATCCACATGCACCAACCACTGGGGGGTGCAGAAGGGCAAGCTTCAGATATTGAGATCCAGGCACGCGAAATCCTGCGTTTGAAATCCCGTCTGAATGAGATCCTCTCAGCCTGCACCGCTCAGCCCATTGATGTGATCGAGCGCGATACCGAACGTGATCTTTATCTCAGCGCCGAACAAGCGGTAGAATATGGATTGGTGGATAAAGTTCTCGCACCAATGCAAAATAACTAATACAATATCACCTTATGAAGTACAATAATGCCGGAACCCTATCTTGGATTCCGGTATTTTTTATCGGAGAATATAATGAACAAGTCCCTTAGTGATATCAAAGCAGCCATCCTCGATATGGATGGTGTCATCTGGAAAAGTCATCAACCGCTATGTGACTTAAACCAACTTTTTGAAGAATTCAAACGTCACCAGATCAAATTCCTGTTTGCGACCAACAACGCCATGAGTACTGTTGAACAGTACGTCAAGAAGTTTGCCTCAATGGATGCAATAGTTGAATCATGGCAGATACTTACTTCTTCTATTGCTACAGGATACATACTTTCAAAAGATTTCCCTGCCGGAGGACCTATTCACGTGATGGGTTCTCAAGCACTGGAAAGCACTCTGGCGGAGTATAAATTCACCAATACTGACAAAGATCCCATCGCTGTGGTCGGTGGTCTGGATCCATTGACCTCTTATGAACGGTTAAGGAAAGCGTCTTTTTTTATTCAATCCGGTATCCCTTTTTATTTCACCAATCCGGACGCAACCTACCCCACACCAGAAGGTCTGTGTCCGGGTGCTGGCACCTTCTTGGCTGCTTTGGAAACTGCTTCGGGGGTAAAAGCCAAACTTGCTGGTAAACCACTACCCTATATATTTGAAGCAGGGTTGGAACGCCTGAAAATTCCAGCACAACAAACCCTGGTGATCGGGGATCGTTTGGAGACCGATATTCTGGGTGGTTATCGCGCGGGATGTAAGACCGCATTAGTTTTGACCGGCGTAGCAACCCGTGCTGACCTGGAGAGCTGGTCACCCGCACCAGATATCGTGGTTGAAAATGTGATGGATCTTTTTGATCTAGTGGAATAATAGTAATCGTGAAATGCATTTTGGATCTGGATAAAGAGCAACTTCGCCACTACCTAGCAACCACTCAACAACCACCATACCGGTGGCAACAGATATGGCATGGATTGTATGTCTCTTATTTTCAATCCTGGCAGGAATTCAGCAATCTCTCACAAGATCTACGTAAAGAGCTTGAACAAGATTTTTCCATTCTTCCATTCACACAGATCAGCGAGGTTCGATCAGACGATGGCTTGACTCACAAGGTTCTCTTCCAGCTCAGTAATAAGAATCCCATAGAAACTGTGCTCATGCAATATGATCAACGTATCTCGGTCTGCATATCCAGCCAATCTGGCTGCCCGATCGGGTGTGAGTTTTGTGCTACAGGGAAAATGGGATTAAAACAGAATCTCAGCAGTGGTGAGATCATCGCCCAGATACTTTATTTCTCCCGAATGCTCAAGGAGCAGGACTTGGAGATCACCAATATTGTGATGATGGGCATGGGAGAGCCTTTTTTAAATTATTCCGAAGTGCAAAATGCGCTTGAAAGGCTTAATGATCATGAGGGAATCAATATCGGTGCACGTCGCATCACTCTCTCTACTATTGGCATTCCCAGCCAGATTCTTCAATTCGCTATTGATTTCCCTCAGACCAATCTGGCAGTCAGCCTGCATGCACCTACCAATCATCAACGCGAGCAACTCATACCAATCAACAAAAAATACCCTATCGAAGAGATATTGAAAGCAGTACGGGAATATATCCATATAACCAACCGGAGGGTCACTTTCGAATATGTCATGATCAATGCTTTCAACGATAATCATGAGGATGCTCTACTCTTAGCAGAATTATTACAAAATATGCTTTGCCACGTCAATTTGATCCCAATGAACAACACTACAGCTTTCAGCGGGTTACCCTCACCCATTGATAGAATTCAAGCTTTTCAAAAAGTGCTTACCAACCACCATATTCCCACCACCATCCGTTTCAGCAAAGGAACGCAGATCCAAGCTGGTTGCGGGCAACTGGCTGGTCGACTTTCTTGAATCCCATTTTCCGCATATAATTGCTTCAGTATCCAAATGAAATCAAATAATGAGGAGCGCATAGTGCAGGATTTACTAGATCGTATTGAAGATTGTCGTTCAAAATTACTCACACTCAAGGAGCATCTTTGACTGGGACAATAAGAAAAACCGTCTAGCTCAACTTTCCAAAGAATCAGAATCCAACTCGTTTTGGGAAAATCCAAACCAAGCTCGTCAGACCATGAAGATCATATCTGATCTGAATGAAGAGATCCAGGCATGGGATAAATTAAACAGTAATACCCAATCAATTCATGATCTGATAATGTTGGATGATGAATCTTTACGTCCAGAACTGGAAAAAGAGATTCAATCTCTGGAAAAGAAGATTGATACCCTAGAATTCGACACTCTCCTCTCAGGTTCATACGATAAAGGAAATGCTTTGCTTTCCATCAATGCCGGAGCTGGCGGCACGGATGCTCAAGACTGGGCCGCCATGTTGGAGCGTATGTATTTGCGTTGGGCAGAAAAATCGGGTTTCAAATCTGAGATCATCCATTTAACTGAAGGTGAAGAAGCTGGTATCAAGAGTGTGACTATCTCCATATCGGGTAAATACGCCTATGGCTACCTACATGCCGAAAAAGGGGTTCACCGCCTGGTACGCCTTTCCCCCTTCGATGCTGCCCACCGTCGACATACTTCCTTTGTTCAGGTGGAGGTTTTACCAGAAGTTACTGCCGAAGACCCCGAAATAACTATCAACTCTGATGACCTGGAGATAGACGTATTCAAATCTGCCGGAGCAGGTGGGCAGAATGTGCAGAAGAACGCCACTGCTATACGCATTACTCATAAACCAACCGGCATTGTAGTCACCTGTCAGAACGAACGTTCTCAACTGCAAAACAAAGAAAATGCCATGAAAGTGCTACGCGGTCGCCTTTACCAAATTAAATTGGAGGAACAGGAAAAACAGATCGCAAAACTCAAAGGGGAATTCCAGAAGATCGAATGGGGCAGCCAAATTCGTTCTTATGTATTACATCCCTACCAGATGGTGAAAGATCACCGTACAGATTATGAAGAAGGCAATACTCAGGCTGTTCTCGATGGAGATATAGATGGTTTTATTCAATCCTATTTGAAATCGGTAAAGAAGTAAAAGATTCCTGCCGATACCGGCAGGAATCTTTTACTAATCCAGTACACGTGCCAGTTCGAACAATTGCATATCCAATTGTTTGGTCTTACCAACCACATCCTTCAAGGGAGTAGTCTTTAGTGCATTATTCACCCACCCTACCAGTACGCCATACTCACCACGTTCCAGGCTAGCCACCGCTCCAGCACCCAGTCGACTCGCCAATATGCGATCCTGCGCACTGGGAGAGCCACCGCGCTGCACGTGTCCTAAAATAGTCACTCGCAGTGCAAAACCGATTTCCTCATGGTGCTCAGTGAAATATTCGGCTAATTTTGTGGCATTATACTTGGCACCTTCTGCCACCACCACAATGGCATGTGATTTGCCGCGTTCATAAGCATTGGAAAGTACTTCAACAATCTCTTCCGGCTCGACATTCACTTCCGGAAGAGTCACTGTTTCAGCACCACCGGCAATGGCTGCCATCAAAGCCAAGTATCCACATTTCCTACCCATCACTTCGATCAGGAAGGCACGTTGATGGGAAGAACCCGTTACTTTCAATCTGTCAATTGCTTCCAGAGCAATATTTAACGCCGTGTCGACACCAATTGTAATATCAGAACCAACCAAATCATTATCAATGGTAGAAGCAACTCCTACCACCGGAAATCCCATTTCTGACAATAAATAAGAACCTGTTTGAGAACCATTCCCCCCTATTACAACCAATCCTTCAATTCCATTGCTGTTCAAAGCTCGCAGAGCTTTCTTCCTTCCAGCTTCAGTCTTGAATTCCTCACACCGGGCACTGCCCAGGAACGTTCCTCCTTTTTGGATGATCCCACCTACATCACGCGCACCTAGTGGTATAAATTTTCCATCGATCAGTCCGGAATACCCCAATGGAATGCCATAAACATCCATCTCTTTTTGTGATCCGGATCTCACAACTGCTCGAATGGCTGCATTCATGCCGGGGGCATCGCCGCCACTCGTTAATACTGCGATTTTCTTCATATCCATACTCCCATACATAAAAAATCATTGTATTCTAACATAATCACGTCGTAATCAATCCAGTTTAGTGATATTCTTAACTGGCTAAAGAAAAGGATTTTGATTAAATCAATTATACAATTTACGCAAAAAGAATAGAAAAAAAATGGCAAATAAAGCATCATATCTTCACGACCACCCAATATTATCTATTCAACGAGGAAAAGCAGTCCATTTTACCTGGAAACAAGAGGAATTTCATGCTTTTGAAACCGATACCATCGCGTCCGCGCTGATCGCGAACGGGATCCATGTTTTTCAGCATCACCACAAAGATCATTCTCCTCAGGGAATCTATTGTGCCAATGGACAGTGCTCACAATGTCTGGTTCTGGTCAATGGATCCCCTCGCAAAGCCTGTATGGAGCTCATTCGCGACGGTATGCAGCTAGAACCATTAGAAGGATTATCCTTTCTTCCCGCACAATCATCCACAGATATATCACACTTACCACTTCTTAACCACAAGGTTCAGGTTTTGGTCATCGGTGGTGGTCCGGCAGGACTTTCGGCGGCAATCGAACTGGGTAGCCAGGGCATCCAAACCTTGTTGGTAGATGACAAAGGCAACCTGGGAGGAAAACTGGTATTGCAGACGCATCGTTTCTTCGGTTCGAAGGAAATGGTCTATGCCGGCACACGGGGCATTGATATCGCCACTATTCTGTCCGAGAAGGTACAGCAACTCACTAGTGTTGAAACATGGTTAAAGTCTCCGGTTGTGGCAGTTTTCAGCGACCACCAAGTGGGAATTCTAAAAAACAACCGGCAATATGCTTTGGTTGAACCTGACATCCTGTTGATCGCCACTGGTGCTCGCGAGAAATCTTTATTATTTCCCGGTAATTCGTTACCAGGAATTTCCGGAGCGGGCGCTTTTCAAACATTACTCAACCGTGATGGTGTCATCCCCGGCAAGCGTTATTTTATTGTCGGTGGTGGGAATGTGGGTTTGATCACCGCTTACCATGCTCTGCAAGCCGGTATCCAAGTACAAGGATTAGTTGAGATCATGCCACAGTGTGGCGGATATCAAGTCCATCTTGATAAGATCAAACGCTTGGGAATACCAATTTACACCTCTCATACAGTGCTATGTGCGAATGGGAAAGAACATGTTGAATCGATCACCATCGCTCAGGTAGATAAAAATCTCAAGCCGATGCTAGGTAGCGAAAAGACCATCACTTGCGACGGGATCCTTATTGCAGCGGGATTGAACCCGGTCGATGAATTTTTCCAGCAAGCTCAAGAATTTGGTTTTCAGGTATATGCTGCAGGAGATGCACAAGCGATCGCCGAAGCTTCCGCTGCCATCGTTTCGGGAAAAATCACTGCTAAAAAAATCATACAAATATGCGAGCCTGACATCAGTCATGATGGCGAAATTAGAGACCTCACCAAACTAAAGAACATACTTTCATCCAAACCCGGCAAAATACAAGTGACACAAAATTCTAGCAAATCGGATATCAAACCAGTCTTTCACTGCGTTCAAGAGATCCCTTGCAACCCATGTTCTGCCTTATGCGTAGAGCAACTCATCCATATTCCGTCCGACAATATCATGGCAATACCTGATTTCATCGATCCCGAGGGAAAATGTCTGGGTTGCGCAAAATGTGTGTTGGGTTGCCCCGGGTTGGCGATCACACTGGTCGATTACCGCAAGGATCCCGAATTCCCCTTTGTCTTCCTACCTTATGAACTCCCCGTAAATAAAGAGGACGTCATGGGATTATCTTTTCCGGTAACTAATCGTGAAGGAACCATCATTGGTAATGCCAAGGTCATCAATGTAATCAGATCGACAAAGTCCAACCATACCACATTAATAAAAGTGCTTGCCCCTGCCAATATTGCAGAGAAGATCGCGGGCATTCAATTTGTTAGAACCAGGGAGGTCCTCATGGCAATGCCCGCCAAAAATGATCTTGAAAATGAAACTATTGTATGTCGTTGTGAACGGGTTACTGCTGGAGAGATTCGTGAACTGATCTGCAGTGGCATACGCGACTTGAATCTGATTAAAGCCATCTCACGAGCGGGTATGGGGGCATGCGGTGGAAAGACCTGTGAGTCTCTCATCTTGCAGCTTATGAAAGAAGCAGGAATTGCTTCACAGGAGGTTACATCCTTCTCCAAGCGCCCACTCAATATGGAAATCACCCTGCAAACTTTTGCGGAACAACCCAAAGAAAGTGATAGATCATAAGGCGATGGCCTATAATTACGATGTGATCATTATTGGGGCTGGCTCGGTAGGGGTGCCAGTAGCTTTTTACCTCGCTAAAGCCGGGCGGAAAGTGCTTGTGCTAGACAATCGCCCCAGCATTGGGCAGGCTTCCAATAAAGCAGCCATCGGGGGTATCCGCGCTACACATTCCGACCAATCCAAAGCCTGGTTGTGCCAGCGAAGTATTCAAACTTTCTCCACGTGGAAACAAACATATGGGGATGATATTGAATGGAAGAAGGGTGGCTATGTATATGCGGTTTACCGTGATGAAGATGAACGCAGTCTAAAGACACTCCTAAAGAAACAGAAATCATGGGAAATGAACATTGATTGGCTTGAACCCGCTGTTTTACTCGATGTAGTGCCAAGTCTCAATCCCGATCAGCTGGTGGGTGGTACCTATTCACCAGATGATGGGCACGCCTCTCCGCTGCTCTCACTGGTAGCTTTCTATCGTCACGCCGTTCAAAACAAGGCAGTTTTTCATTTCAATGAAACCGTGACCGGGCTGATCAGGGAAAAGGGAAGAATCACTGGTATAAAAACTTCCTCTCAAATCTACCATGCCCAATGGGTGATCAACGCTGCCGGGGCGTGGGCAGCGCACATTGGCGCCATGGCTGGCATCAATATCCCATTGACTCCTGAATCACATGAAGCGGGCATCACCGAACCAGTGCAGACCTTCATTGATCCACTGGTGGTCGATATCAGACCCACAGCCAAGACCTCTAATTTCTATTTCTACCAACATGCCACCGGGCAGGTGCTCTTCTGTTACTCCCCCCAGCCACCCATTCCTGGGTTTGACACTCGTGTTACTTCTGAATTTCTCCCCATCGCTGCCAGAAGACTGATCGACCTGGTTCCAAGATTACGCGCCATTCGCGTGCGGCGGACATGGCGGGGGTTATATCCGATGACCCCTGATGGTTCGCCCTATCTCGGATTGGTAGAAGAGACTCCCGGATTGATACTGGCTGCCGGAATGTGTGGGCAGGGTTTTATGCTGGGACCCGGCATCGCCGAAATCCTCACTGACTTGATCGTAGATTCCCTTTCGTCAAAACAACAGGAAATTCTTAAAAATCTTTCGCTTTCCAGACAGATTTCCACTATAGAGATGTTAAAATAAGTTGCTCGCAATTTTCTGTGAAAAGGATTTTTTAATGGAACAAACGATCGTTAATATTCCTGTTGGAATTTTGTACAAATTCATGATGGCGGTCTTCATAGGTTCAGGGATCTCAGAAAAAGATGCCAAAACTTGTGCGGACGTATTAATCAAATCTGACCTGCGTGGTATTGAATCACACGGTATTGGTCGTCTGCGTATGTATTATGATCGATTGAAAGCTGGTTTAATCGAACCTTCTGCAACTCCTATTATCGTGAGAGAATCTCCCACCACGGCAGTCATTGACGGAAATCATGGTATGGGCATGGTGATCGCCGTCCAATCTATGCAAATCGCAATCGACAAAGCCCGGCAATATGGCATGGGTGCGGTAGCGGTGCGTAATTCCACACATTTTGGGATCGATGGTTACTATCCGCTCATGGCAATCGAACAAAACATGATCGGTATGAGCTTCACCAATGCTCGACCTTGCGTATCACCCACCCATGGCACCCAACCCACTCTGGGAACCAATCCGATCAGTTTTGGTGCTCCTACCGATGAGGAGTGTCCATTTCTCTATGATGGAGCTACCTCTATCACCCAGCGCGGCAAGATTGAAGTTCTTTCGCGCGCTGAAAAGCCGGTACCGGCTGGGTGGGTAATCGATCAGAACAATCGCCCTATGCTGGATGCTGACCAAATTTTAGATGAGATTCTGGTCGATAATGCTGCGTTGCTGCCATTAGGCGGAGAAAACGAACTGCTGGGAGGGCACAAAGGTTACTGTCTTTCCACTATTGTGGAAATCCTTTCCTCTGCCCTACAAAATGGTGCTTTTCTCTTCCAGTTATCTGGCTTAAATAAAGAGAATCAACCCACTCGTTTCAGGGTCGGTCATTTCTTTATGGCAATGGACATCGCTAGTTTCTTACCCCCGGAGGAATTCAAGCATAACATTGGTGAACTTCTGCGCATTCTGCGCTCAACTCGTAAAGCGCCAGGGCAGGAGCGTATCTACACTGCTGGTGAAAAAGAGTTCGAAATGGAAAAAAACGTTCAGGCAAATGGTGTACCGATCAACGCTAATTTACACAAGGACATCCTGTTTCTTCAACAGGAGTTGAATTTGCCTGGTTTCATTTTTGCGGATTGATATGAAAATACGCGGCATCATTTTTGATTTCGACGGGTTGATCCTGGATACGGAAACACCCGAAGTAATGGCATGGGAAAATGTTTTCAAGCAATTTGGGCACACTTTTCCCCTGGATCGTTATTTGGGAATGATTGGAAAGGCTTCCAACAATCATTTCGTACATGGTTTTCTGCGCGAATATGGTTTGACTGAGGATCAACTTCAAACAGCATTACATAAACACCATGCCACCCTCGCCAGAACCGGTTACCTGGATAAACCACGAGCTGGCATCTTGGATTTCATCCAATCTGCTCAACAAGCCGAATTACGGTTAGGGGTGGCATCCAATTCCTTCGCAAGTTGGGTTTGTGGTAATTTATCCCGTTTGAATATGAAACATTTGTTTGACCCTATCTGCACCCGGGATAATGTGACCAATGGTAAACCTGACCCAGAGTTATACAACCTTGTTTTGCAAAAATGGGAGTTCACGCCACAAGAAGCACTAGTATTAGAAGATTCCCCGAATGGCATACTGGCTGCTAAACGTGCAGGATTGCTCTGTATCGTTGTTCCCAACCCCATTACCAGTAAAATGGATCTTTCCAAGGCAGATATGATATTTCCTTCATTTGAGGATTTTACTCTCCAAGAAATATTATCCAAATTCGAGAATTACCTTGAAGATTGAAAGAATTTTGATGAATGCAGATTATACTTAGCTAATAATTACGGACGTTTATGGATATAGAATCTCTGCTTTCCAAGCTCCCTGAATCATACACAATCGTTGATCGTGACTTAATCACACGCGCCTACAAATTTGCAGAGAAAGCCCATGAAGGACAGAAACGTCTCTCTGGCGAACCCTATATTACCCATTGTATCGCAGTGGCAGAAATCTTAATCGATCTGCAGGTTCCTCCAGAGGTCATCGCCGCCGCATTACTGCACGATACTGTCGAAGATACTGCAGTTACCTTGAAAGATTTGGATAGCAAATTCGGCAGTGAGATCACCAGATTGGTGGATGGGGTAACAAAGTTAACCAATATTCCGCGTGTTTCCAGAGCAGATCAGATAACCAACAAAACAAACGCAGAGGACAAAAACGTCGCCAGTGATGAGGAAGATGAGGAGGAAAATCCAACGGTCGCCTCACAATTACGCAGTCGTCGCCATGAGTTAGCAGCAGAAACATTACGAAAAATGTTGTTGGCAATGGGTGACGATATCCGCGTGGTTGTGATCAAACTGGCAGATCGTTTGCACAATATGCGCACTCTCAGTCACATGCCCGATAAAAAGCGTTATAGCATTGCCAAGGAAACGCTGGAGATCTTCGCACCTTTGGCCAACCGTCTGGGAATCTGGCAATTAAAATGGGAATTGGAAGACCTTTCGCTGCGATATATCAGCCCCGCAGCTTATAAAGAAATTGCACAAAAATTATCCGATCGCCGCAAAAACCGCGAAGCTGAAATTGCTCACATCATCGATGATCTAACAGCTTTGATGAAAAAAGGCAAAATAGAAGCAGAAATAACAGGGCGTCCCAAACACATCTATTCCATCTATCGCAAAATGACTGACAAAGGACAACCTTTTGAGATGGTACGTGACCTGCGCGGTGTACGCCTGATCGTGCCGGATGTTCCTTCTTGTTATGCTGCATTGGGTCTGATCCACACCAACTGGCGCCCTATTCCCAATGAATTCGACGACTACATCGCCGCCCCAAAAGATAATTTTTACCGCTCCCTGCACACAGCGGTTATTTATGCTGATGGAAAACCACTTGAGGTGCAGATCCGCACTCCTGAAATGAATCAGAACGCCGAATTCGGTATCGCGGCTCACTGGCTGTATAAGGAAAAGAAACCTTTTACCGACTCTTACCAACAGCGTATCAACTGGCTGCGCAAATTGATGGATTGGAAAACAGACGTTGATGATGCCCAGGAATTTGTCGATAGCATGAAAAGCGATGTTTTTGAAGATCGCGTTTATGTGTTCACTCCGCGCGGTGATATCATCGACCTCCCCAGCGGTTCTACTCCCATCGATTTCGCTTACCATGTGCATACTGAGATAGGTAACCGTTGCCGTGGCGCCAAGGTCAACGGCAAACTGGTTTCATTGGATTATCATCTACAAACCGGGGATCAACTAGAGATCCTTACTTCCAAACATGGTGGACCATCTCGGGATTGGCTAAACCTCAATCTTGGCTTGGTTAAAACACAACGCGCTCGTTCGAAGATCCGGCAGTGGTTTAAAAAGCAAGATCGTGAACAGAATCTCAACCAGGGACGTGATATTCTAGATCGCGAAATGCATCGTCTAGGTTTGACAGATGTCAATATTGAAGATTTGGCACAATCCCTGGAATTGAAGAACGAGGAGGATCTTTTTATTTCACTCGGTTGCGGTGATCTTTCAATTCGCAAGATCATCAATAAACTGAATGATGTAGAAAAAGATTCCGAAGACCCCCTCTTTCAACTACATGCACCAACGGTAGAAAAGGAAGATCTAGACGCAGTCAATGTGCTGGGGTTAAGCGGCATTCTCACCCACTTTGCACGCTGCTGTAAGCCCGCTCCAGGGGATGCAATTACCGGTTACATCACGCGCGGACGAGGTGTGACCATCCACCGCCAAGATTGTCCCAATATGCTCTCGGTTAAAGACAAGGAACGTGTTATCAAGGTAGATTGGGGAGAGGCTCATCGCACTTTCCCAGTCACCGTTCAGATCAAAGCTTATGATCGCCAAGGATTGATGAATGACATCTCTTCCATTCTCAGCAATGAAGGTATCAACCTGCGCGACATCAAAATAAACATCAACAATAATCTGGCATCCATCAATTTACTGCTGGATATCATGGATATCAGCCAACTGAGTCGCGTGTTGACACGCATTGAATCACTGCCAAATGTGATGGAAGCTTTTCGCACTCGCGGTGGATAAAAAAACGAGCGAAACTTTTCATCCGCTCGTTTTTTTGTTCAGAAAGCCTTGATGTATTGAAAAACTGTTATTTGTTCACCTGCAATTCAACGATCCCGAATACCCAGCGATTCGCAGGAGTCAAGGGTGTGACCAAGCGAATAGGTCCTTTGTCGGGAGTGACAGTGACAATCCATTCTTCAGAATTTTTCAGGGCGACAATGGCACCGGTTAATTCTTCTTTGGCGATCTCAATGGAGTATCCATCAGATGCAATAGCTGTGATAGAAACATAATCATCGGCGGCACCGGCCTGGACAAGGATATCATCCAGCTTGACGCCAGACCAAGAAGTGATTTCATCCTCACCGGTAGATTTTTCCATCATGATATCGTTTAAATCAGTTTGATCCATCTTTGCCAGATCAGCGAAGGAAAATTCCATGGGAGTAGCAACTTCTCCCGAGATCTTTAACGTCCAATCAACATTGGGTATCTTGGCACCACAGCCAACCAGGAATCCCATCACTAAAACCAGTGTAAGAAGTGTAGTATTTTTCTTTGTCATTTTCTCTTTTCTCCTTTTTGTTTCGGCTTTCGAACTGTTTACTTATTGTGCAAGATGATATAAATACCCATATCATCCAGGATCAAATTACCATGATTCCCCAGTTCAGAATCTCCTATCACATTATGCATTCCATGATCTGGGAAGATCACTGCCAGGGTACTGGCAGGTAATTCTTGTAAAAGTTGTCCCATCATTTGATCGATCTCTTTGACCTTTACCCTCCATTCTTCAGAATAAGGACCATAGGTATGCCCCACATCATCAATCCCGTGAAAATGGACCATGGTAAGACTGGGAATTCCTGCCTGAAAGGCTTCCTGGGCATGATTGAAGACGTTATCATCGGTCGAACCATCTCCATCTCGATCGCCAGAAAGAACGATCTCAGCATTAGGGTAATTAAAAGGCGTGCTGCTTCCTTCGATTATCAATACTTTCTGTCCGCTATCTTTAACTGCGGCAATGATACTGGGAACGTTCAAACTTCGAATTCCAGATACCCATACCCCATTTTGGGTTGAATCCAATCCGGATAGCAATGCGGCTGTCACGGTGCTGGTTTTTGGTGGATAGATGCTGTAAGAAGGATAAAAATCACCTGCCATAGATAGGTTAGGAAGGATCCCTTCTTGTTCTGCGTATTGGAATTGTTCGTAACCGAAGCCATCCAAAAAGAACCACACCACATGGTCAACAGGCATCGATGAAAGTACAAACCCGGAATTTTTATCACCAAATGAGATGCCCAGTGCTTCGGCGGTTAGAACTGCTACATCGGTGATGGAATGCTCAACAGCAAAACCGAATCCTCCGCGATGAACATTGAGCTGGTCAATCGTATAGAGCTGCCCGTCAATTTCGATCTGGCTCACATTTCGCCAATAAATATTTTCAGCAATTTCTTTCCATGCATAAGTGGTGATAGCCTCATCCTGAATGATATCGACCGAATCAACCACTTTCACCCCATTCTGATAAAAAAGATATTCGAGGGGCAGGTCATAATCTTTTTCATCAGCTATATTGACCCCGGCTTCGATCTCGTGATACATATCACGTGTGACAGTGATTTCTTGCTGATCAATATTCACTATCAGATCATCGTTGGCGTGCGAGCAGGCACTGAAAAGGATTATGGATAAAAATGATAGGGATATAAGTATACTTCTCCATCGTCGCATGATCACTCTCCCTCGATCGAGACCACATCAAAGAGCCAGTTGTTGCGTCCCATTTCAGGGATGATCAACACCACCGATGTGGATTGTTTGGTAAGAATGGCATTTTTCACTTCATCAACAAACCGACTGCTGACCGTACCGTCTTGGAGCGTGAATTTGATATCAGTAAATTTGGTCAGGTCCAGCAGATCATCCAAGGCGGCTCCTTCGATACGACTGGAAGTGTACGCCTGCCGAGTCTCCCCATCTTCTTCGCTACGGAACATGACCTTGGCCTCTTCAACCGTGATCGAAGTGGTTTTCCCCAACAGTAAGCGACCGATAGAAGTAGCCTGTCCATCAATAACGAGAGGAGTGTCTTCCCCAATAATGATGATCTTGGCAACACCTTTTACCCAGGTTGACTCATGCAGATCATCCGAGGCAAAGCGAATGCCATCTTCATAGGGAAGAAACATGGCGTTTGGTGTGACATCATCCTTATTCACCGTCACAAATTCACCATCGCGGGTGTACATGGTAAAACTCTGATACCCGCTGATCTCCCATTTTTCCATGAACTGATCCACGGTGAGAAAAGTGTTTGGTAAATCCGAATAGCTGAAGAAATGATTAGTAGGGATGTAGATCACTTTTTCCACATCACCGGTAACCTCCACCATGGTATAAAAATACAATTCCGGCAGTTCCACCGAACCATGTTCATCATGGCAGGTACTGCAAGTATGAAATTCCTCCTTGGTATCATGGCATTCCGCACATTCATGCATAGTGGTACTTTCTTCCCAAAGGGTATCAAAGGTGTAATTGGTCAATACCCGCACAGGTAATTGCTTAATGGAAAGCGCTATCACCAATGCAACTAAAGCAATCACACCCATAATTATCCCGACTACTTTTAATACTTTCTTATTCTTTTGTGATTTCATATAACTCCTTTCATAGAAATAAATAGGATCAATATTGCCGGAACCAGTACCAATGAAATAACATCCGATATTCTAAACCGCAGGAGATTGCGATAAGTGCGTTTTTGATATCTACCGAAGCTTCTACCTTCCATGGAAATCGCAAGCCGATCAACACGATTTGCCAGAGAAAAAAGTACGGCATTTAAAAAAGTGGTCAAATGGTAGAAATTCGTAGCAGGTTTTTTAATGTTGTATCGTGCACCACGCAACCTCTGCGCGTTCATGATCCTTTCTCCCTCGATAGATAGAACCGGAACCAGCCGCATGGAAGTTACGATCATAAAGGCATAACGGTATGGAATTCCAACCTGCATGAAAGCGTATGCCAGATCTGATGGTGAAGTGGTCAGGATAAATAAATAACTGCAAAGAATGATGATCATAAAACGGCAACTGATAATGACCGCACGTTGCAATCCTGCATCAGTAAGTGTCCAACCACTGATCTGCAACATTGCAGCCCCTTCCTGATAAAAAACGCACTGGATCAATGCAATTGTGAATGCTGTGATCAACGTTACGCGCATCCCATGGTAAAGAAATGGGTTTTGTTTGATCAGAAGAAAAGATAGAAATAACAATGCCAACAGTATTGATTGCAGAAATGCTGATTGAACAAAAAAGATCATGATGCCGATGCCCAGCAGTAAAATGAATTTGGTAAATGGGTGCAGGACATGCAGTATTGAATGTGCCGGAAAATATGCGATCTTTCTCATAGCCCCTTCGCCTCTTCCGGAATGTAATCCCTGTACCCATTCACCTGCCACCAGATGACCGCTTGTTGCAATGAAAGGTAGAAGCGAAGCTCGCCATTTTCGAGGAAAATGACTTCATCTGCAATGGAATACATCAATGCCGGGTCATGGATAGCCAGAATAATCGTTGCCCCCTGATCACACAGCATATGCAAACGTTCCAGAATGTAATTGACCTGATACCCATCCTGTCCGATGAATATTTCATCCAGCAATAGGATGGCAGGTGAAAACACCAGATTGGACGCGATATTCAGCCGTTTCTTCTCCCCATAACTCAAACGGTGTGGATGGAGATTACTCTTTTCATTCAATCCAAACTGCACCAGCAGATCATGGGCTAGTATGCCATGCAAATCATCTTTTTGTTGGAGATTTTGCAGGGCATAATACATTTCATCTTTCACACTGCTGGTAAAAAGCTGTTCATCCGCATTTTGGAAAACCATGCCTACCTGCGGGATTATTAAAGAATCTTTATCCTGTCCATCCAGACGTAGTGTTCCACTGGCAGGCTGTAAAATACCAGCTAGAGTTTTCAGCAGGGAACTTTTTCCTGAGCCATTATCACCCATCAAAGCAACAATATGACCTGCTTTAAGATACAATGACGGGATTGATAATTTAAAACCATTATCACTGACATAGGTCCAATCATGCAATTGCAAACGGTCAGGTGCATCCTGTGCACTGAGCCTCTGGAGGTTATTAAAACTTATGTTCTTGACCATCGCTAACGGGGAGGAATTCGTTTTACCATCATATTGTATCTTCCCCTCTTCGAGATAAATACAGCGCTCAAAAAGACTGGCAAACAAATGTATCTTATGCTCAACAATGATCACAGTTAAATTGGTACGATCATGCAGATCGCGCAACACCTCAAAGATATGCCGAGTAGACGCCAAATCAAGGTTGGAAGTTGGTTCATCCAGGATAAGGATGGTTGGGTGCAACGCCAGGATGGAAGCAATCGCGATCTTCTGTTTTTCTCCACCTGACAATTCAAACAACTGGCGTGAATACAGGTGTTCACAACCGGTCAACTTCAATGTTTCTCTAATTCGATCTTCCATTTCATCGGGTGGAACACATTTATTTTCCAACCCGAATGCCATCTCGTCCGCAACGTTCAGGGCACAAAATTGATCATCTGCATTTTGTTGTACAAGACCAACCACATCTGCGATCTTGTACAGTTCATTTTCACTCACATCCATCCCAGCGATCTCTATCCGTCCATCCATCAATGAATTTTTCCGTTGTTGGAGAATTCCAGCGATGGCATACGCAAGGGTGGTTTTGCCTGAACCCGATCTACCGCTGATGAGCAACCATTCGCCAGCAGAAATATGCAAACTGATATCATCCAGGACTGGTTTTTCACCCGGAGAATAGCAATAAGTAAAGTGGGTAAGGACAATATCCATCTAAATTACTGCAATGTTATGCTGTTCACATTGTCTAGCAAGACCTGACCCTGCAAAGTACCCAAGAGATAGTTCATACTGTATCCATCAATATTGACAAAAATACGGATGGTATCATCTTGCTCAATACTTACTTTATCAAGCGTAATATTGTCATTCCCATTCGAAAATACTGCTTGTTCATAAGGCGTTGGGAGGGTGAGGGTATCCAATACCAGGTATACCGCTACTCCCTGCAGTTTCTTCGAACCCGTCTCGAGTTCAAAGTACACGCTATCCATATCAAACTGCCAGTGCTGTGGATGGAATTCTGCTATTACATTCCCAGCCATGCTGATCGGAACAGGGACACTTTGAAAGACGGTAAGCTCTGCTACTCCTCGTACCCAAGCTTTGCTGTTGGTTGCGCCAACCACACTATAGCTGGCATCCTTACCTTCTCCACTGGCAACCAGGATAAGATGCGGATTACTGCGCACTTCATCCATAGTAATGAAGTAGCTATAACCATCGGTGGCGGTGACCAAGATCAGATCACTGTCGTCGCCGGCTCCTGCCTGTGCCAAGATATCTTTGATTGGATAACCCGTGTAAGTACCTGCCATTCCCTGCAGTTCACTTTCTACACTGATGGGGGTGATGGTGGTAGTCTGGGCATTGAATATCTGATCCGCTGTTACATTACCGGATAACACCACCTCTCCTGCCCCTTTGGCAGTTTGGGTATATACAAATGCAAACACGGCGCATAATAACACTCCCAGCAGAACAAATCCCACCCGAGTCCAATGCACTTTGCTGCCCATCATGGGTTGTGAGATGATGCCAGTTTTTGCCAGATTTTTAATGACAATCTGGCTGATAATGCCGCCAAATACCACACCAGAGAGGAATGCCATCCCTCCCACCACCAGCAAACTCCAAAATGCCAGTGAATCAGAGGGTACTGAAGCAAATATTTGAAACACAAACACATTAGAAGCTGCAGCCAGCCCACCCGCCAGAATATTCTTCCATAATGAGCTCAAGATTGGGAAATAAAAGATCAATTCCACAACCAAGCCCGCTACCACATCCACGATCAATACCAAAACGCCGTGGGTGTTGCCACTCAATAATTCCACCAGCCCTTTGAGCACTCCTGTGAGCACTGCCGTACCGGGTTTGTTGACGATCCCAACTGCCAGAAGAATCCACAAAATATGCAATCCTGCTGCCCACTGCGTTGTACCGGCAAAACCGAGCAGCGATTGGAAGAAATCGCCAATCATGTTGATATAGGTACTGGCTAGCCCACCGATGGCAGAAAAACCCGCGATAAAAAGCAGATCGCGTGTAGTGAAATAATAGCCCTTCTTCATTGCTCCGCTCCCGTTCATGATATTAAAAATATGCGCCTTCGGAAAGGCGCATATAAAACCGGATAATTCCCTTTATTATCCTTATTACATCTCCTTTCCAATGAGGGAGGCGTAAACGTTTCCATTTACACCCTAACGGTCTCAAAACCATAACATTCATCGTCGTAGATTAAGAGACTCGAAGATGCATTCTTTTTGCATTGTATCATAGAATTCATGTACACAAAATCATCGGATGATCCGGATCAGAAAAGCGGTATATGATTAACAATCCAATAACAAAATCGACCCTCGCCGACCCCACCCAGTCCGTTTTGCATTCATTAATGGCTTCTTCAGCAGACGCAAGGTTAACAAAACACGGCAATCTCTCTATAAAAACACGCATCACCGCGCGTTCCAGTGAATCAACCTTCTTCGTGAGTGATTATGAAACTGGGAAGCCGCATATATCAACCAACGAATACCGTAAAATCGCCAGTATCCAGGACGCTTATATTGCCCAACAGGATATGCTGCAAGTGGGGGGATACATCGGACTCGAACCCCAGTTCCGGGTAGCCTGCCGCTTGCTGGTAGAACGTTCCCATGCCAACATTGCCGCCATGCAGCAACAGCTTTACTTCCCTCCTGATGGGGATTTCCAACCCCAGTTCACCGTCATCATCACGCCGGATTTGCCTGCGGATGGCTATCCCGGGCAGCGTTTGATCACGGTGGACCTGGAGCATTACACCACCCGTGTGCTGGGTTCAGATTATTTCGGCGAATCAAAAAAAGGGGGGCTGCGCATGTGGAATCACTGGGTTTATCAGCAGGGTGGGTTGGCATTGCACGCCGGTTGCAAGATCTTTCCCGACCTGGTGAGCGGGGAAGAATTAGCATTGATCATCGGTCTTTCCGGTACCGGCAAGACCACCACCACCTTCCGCCAGCAGCGTGGCAGCTTACCCGTGCAGGATGATTTTTGTGCCTTTTTCCCTGATGGCAAAGTTTACGCCTCAGAAAACGGCTGCTTTGCCAAAACCTTTGGTCTGGATGCACACGATGAACCCACCATCTATCGCGCCCTTACCCAACCCGATTCATGGCTCGAAAATGTGAGCGTACGGGAAGACGGCAGTGTGGATTTCATGGACGGCAGCTACACTACCAACGGGCGTGGCACCTTTCAACTGGATGCCATTCCACATCGCGACCCGCGCAACCTGCCGCGCGTGAAATATATCTTCTTGCTCAATCGCAACTTCAACATCATCCCGGCGGTAGCAAAATTGAACCCACAACAGGCTTCTCTATATTTCATGTTGGGAGAAACCACCGGCACCTCCGCCGGAGGGAAAGCAGAAGCCGGCAAAGCGCTGCGTGTGCCGGGTACCAACCCCTTTTTCACCATGGATGATGCCCTGCAGGCGAATCGTTTTCATGAGGTAATCAACAATATTCCTGACCTAGAAATCTATTTATTGAACACCGGACGGGTTGGCGGGCATGACGATGATCCGCGTTCTAAGAAAGTGAAAATCAAACACAGTTCTGCCATCATTGAAGCCATTCTGAATCATACTATTCACTGGAAAAAGGACCCGCTGTTTGGTTATGAGATCGCTGCTATATTGCCAAGCTTTGATGATGAGGAATTATTAAATCCAGCCCTGTTATATAAAAATCAAGGACGAACTGCAGAATACGAATCCATCGTGGAACGTTTGCAGCAGGAACGCAGTGAATATCTGCAATACTATACCCAATTGGATATTTAGAAGATCAGAATAGAAGTATGGTGAAGATCAGGAGATCATTATTCTCCAAGATAGTGCCCATTTTTACTATTGTTGCTTTGCCCGTCTTTCTGTCCGGATCAGATCGATCACTGCCAGGATGACCCCCACTCCAATGAAAGCATAACCCGCAAAACAACTCATATCACTGAAAAATATACTCACGATCACAAATACCATTCCGAGCGACGTTAATAGAGAAGGTTTTTGCGCTTGCTTGCCCTTTTTTCTAATAAAAAAGTAAAACACTGCGATCAGTACTAATGCCACAATAACAATGCCAATATAGACCGTATTCACCTTACCTCCTATGCAACCTTGAGTTGCCTTCTCCACATTATATGAGGGTGTATATGTGTTCATTCAATTGGACGTTCATCTAATTTTTGTTCGTATTCTCATCAATAGAAAATCAAATAAAATTCCAGATAAAAATAAAAGACCTTCTAAAATAGAAGGTCTTCTAGGCTGGGGGCAAAGGATTCGAACCTCTATATACAGATTCAGAGTCTGCTGTCCTGCCGTTAGACGAGCCCCCAATTGCTCGCGCGGATTATTCTACCACCATTCCATGGATTTAAGTAATTTCTCTTGAAATTTCTCTTGAATTACTCCTCGACTTAGTCATTTTCTCGAATTACCTTAACTATTAGATTTCAAAAGAGATCACTGTAAATCAACCCTTATCAGTACAAAAAGACCGATTAAAACGATGATCCTTTCCGGTGGGATTACATTACCGGTAGAATCTTTCTTCTAATTATTGATTACATTGCAGGATGCAATACAAGAAAAGTCAGTAAATATTCTATTGTTGGCTGGCAAGTTATATAAACCACTGTTCTCCAAAATTATTCCGCTATTGACATCTTGTTTTTCCTTTGAACATGTCCTACGATGGCAACATATAGAACATAGTTTCTATATTAAGACTGGTGGAGCGTCCTACCGCTCCCAAATGCTCGGCGCGGGGGAAGGTCAACACATCCTCCTGAGGGAAACCCGGATAATATAATGACACGGTAACCCACCCTCCTCCCGCCGGGACCAGTCTGAAACATCAAAAAGGAAGGTAAAAATAGATGCCCGAGGAGAAAAGAAAAGCAGGTGCCCAACCAGGTAATTTCAATTCACTAAAACATGGTTTCTACTCACAACGTTTCAGTCCCCTGGAAGCATATGATCTAAATATAGCATTGGCTGAAGGATTGGAAGATGAGATTGCCTTGCTGCGGGTCACCATCCGGCGCGTATTTGATCTGGTAAGTGAAGAAGGGGAGGATACCGAGACCTGGTTCAAGGCACTTTCCACCCTGGGGTTGGCATCCACTCGCTTGGCAGGACTGGTACGCACCCAAAAAATGATTCAGGGCGACAGTTCTTCGGTCGCCTCCGCATTAAGCCAGGCGCTAGGAGAGGTATGTGATGAATTGGGAATCCATCAAGCCTGAGCTCATCCCACCAGCTCTTTCCATTGCCGTTATCGAAATGGGGTTTTATGGACGATTTACAAGTGCAACTAATCACCGAACAGTTCAACCATCTGAAAGACAATATCGAAGCACGTTTTCACAAACTGGAACGCCAGCAAGTGCACGATGTAGCATTAAACGCCGAAAAACTGACGCAGATTCACAACGAACTGATTCAGATCCACAAGATCCTAGATGATCACGAAGAACGCATCCGCAAAGTGGATGACACGGTGATTGCCCAGCGCTCTGCCACCACCATCATGCAGGCAGTGCAAGCAGCTCTGACCTTGATTGCTTCTGCCATCGCCGCTTATTTGGGAGGGAAATAAACAGCATTCCAGCGGGATACCTATGTATGCCACAGCTAGTCCAACACATCAAGCAGCTCTTATACGATGTCACCCTTTTTATCGAGGAAGCTTCAGGGTTGACTCTGCGCAGCTACCAACTAGGAGTCGTCGAAGCCATTATACAATCCATTCTAGAGAATGCTGGGCGCTCTTTTGTAGTCATCTTCCCACGTCAATCCGGCAAGAACGAGTTGCAGGCACATCTCGAAACCTATTTACTCACACTGTACTCAGAAATGAATGCGGAGTTGGTCAAAATTTCACCTACCTGGAAACCGCAGTCCTACAATGCTATGCGCCGACTAGAGAGGATATTATCTGCCAACGTACTAACGCGCAATATTTGGCAGAAGGAACAGGGCTATATCTACCGCGTGGGTTCCACACGTCTATTCTTTTTTTCCGGTCAGCCGCGTTCCAACATTGTAGGTGCCACCGCTTCTCTCTTACTCGAAGTAGACGAAGCACAGGATATGCTGATCAGCAAATTCGACAAGGAGATCGCTCCCATGGCAGCCTCCACTAACGCTACACGCGTGTTCTGGGGTACTGCCTGGAGCTCGCGCACGCTACTGGCGCGCGAACTGCGTGCCGCCCGCAAAGCAGAGCAGGCAGACGGGGTGCAGCGTGTGTTTGTGGTGGACGCGGACCAGGTGGCAGCGGAGGTTCCGGCATATGGCGAGTTCGTTAAAAACCAGGTCGCTATACTGGGACGCCAACATCCTATGATCAAAACCCAGTTCTACTGTGAAGAGATCAACGCGGAGGGCGGCTTATTTCCACCTGAGCGCTGTGCTCTCATGCGTGGTCGCCACGCCGCCACTCTCACTCCACAGGAAGAAAAAATGTATGCCATGAGCGTGGATGTAGCGGGTGAGGACGAGGGTGTGTCCGGAGATCTCGGAGATGATAATGCGCTGGAGAACCCAGCACGTGATGCCACCGCACTCACCATCGCTGAGGTGGATTTATCTAGCCTGCAGGATGAGCTTATCCGCAAACCAACCTATAAAGTTATTTATCGTGCTGAGTGGGTAGGAGTCAAGCACACCCAACTCTATGCGCGTATCAAGGGACTAGCAGAATTATTCGATGTGCGCTACCTAATAGTAGACACCACCGGAATAGGGGTTGGCTTGAGCTCTTTCCTGAATGTAGCTTACCCGGGTAAAGTGCTACCCTTCGAGTTCAGCGGACGTAGCAAATCTGACCTGTGTTGGAACTTTCTGGGAATCTGCGATGGTGCGCGCTTCCGCGATCATATCCCACTTTACTTGGGTGCAGATAGCATCAGCTTGCCTCAGGAAAATGGGGTAAACATGGACCCGTTGGCAGCTTCCATTGCGGCGGCACAACAAGAATTTTGGCGACAGGTACAATTCTGCGAATTTGAGATTTTACCCGGACCCAACAAGATGGTGCGCTGGGGTGTTCCAGATGGCACGCGCGATCCAGCTTCCGGAGAATTGGTGCATGACGATCTGCTTATCTCCGCTGCCATGCTGGCTCTCTTGGATGAGCAGGATTGGAGTGTTTCTGCACCTACCATTATCATTCAAGCTCAGGACCCTTTGGAGGATATCGACAATGCCGGTTTTTAATATTCCTGTCATCCTAAACGAAGTAAAGGATCTCGTTTGTGATCGAAAGAATAAGAGGGTTGGTTTAAAAGGAGAGAGAAATTAGATCAAAATATCAAATTGTTGATTCCCATCGAGAGAACGCCCGAGATTCTTCGGTCGCGTTGCTCCCTCAGAATGATGGAATCTTTGGTGTGTCGAAATCGCACATTACAGAATCAAAATGAATTATTAAAGGAGGTGCATTAATGCTGTATGGAGTTGATCTATCCCACTGGCAAGGTGAAGTTGATTTCGCCAAGCTGGCAACCTCCGGCATCAAATTTTGTTTCTTGAAGTTCACGGAGGGCACCGATCATACCGACGAACGCGGGTTGGAATACCTGCATGCTGCGCGGGCACAGGGTATGCCCGCGGGCGCCTATCATTATTTCTTGCCCAAGTATGACCCCATTGAACAAGCGCAGCATTTTGTGCGCACCATGGCAGGGCACGAGGAGCATGTCGGCGAACTGATGTTGCCGCCGGTCATCGATGTGGAAGTAAAAGCTTCTTCCGCGCTGCTGCAGAAAACCATACTGCAATTCCTGGAATATGTGGAAGAAGCGCGCGGGATCACCCCTATTTTATACACCAGTCCAGGTTTCTGGCGCTCCTATGTGGGCAAGTGGGATGAGATTGTGCGCTATCCCTTGTGGGTCGCCCACTATGGCACCACTTATCCTTCACAGTTCTACCCGTGGGTACGCTGGCAGTTCTGGCAGTACACTTCAGCGGGAAGGGTACCGGGGGTAGCGGGTAATGTAGACCTCAATCTTTTCTCGGGTGATTGGCTGGATCTGCTCAAATTGTGTAAGTGCCAGCAAAATGAACCAGGATACAACATACAATACGCCCGCGCGGAAGCTAAGTCCCCCACGGCGCAGCCATGAGCATCCTTGATAGCATCCTGGAAAGGATGTTCAGTTCCACCATCGAAAATAAAGTGCGCGCTCAACTTGCACTAACCGAAACAGATGCTTATTTTTCGCTCGGTGCGCGCTCGCTGAACAATTCCGAGCGTGATAGGTACACTGCCGACCGAGAAGAAATTCTCCATCAATCTCTTGAAGCTTGGCGTTTCAATCCACTAGCGCGCCGCATCGTGGAACTGACCTCTGAATATGTGGTGGGGGGTGGTATTTCACTTTCCTGCCAGCACGCACCCACCGCTAAGTTCATCGATCAATTCTGGAATCACTATTTGAACCGTATGCCCATCCGTGTCTTTGAGATGTGCGATGAACTGACCAGGTCGGGCAATCTGTTCGTGCTGCTTTCCAGCGATGAAGCGGGTATGTCCTATCTGCGTAGCATTCCCGCCCAAGATATCCAGAAGATCCAAGCCAGAGAGAATGATATCGAGCAACCGTTAGCTTTCTTCCCTAAGAGTAGCATGGAAGACCTCGACCCCCAGCCCTATCTTGCTTATGATTCCCTCAAGGATGATCCCCAGAAGGCAGTCATGCTGCAGTACGTTATCAACCGCCCGGCGGGTGCGCAATGGGGTGAATCTGATCTGGCACCTTTGTTGCGCTGGTTGACGCGCTATTCCTCCTGGTTAGAGGACCGTGCCCGCCTTAACCGCTATCGAAACGCTTTTATGTACGTCGTACAGGCAAAGTTCAGTTCAGAAGCGCAACGCAAGCAACGCCAACAAACTCTGAATGCGCACCCGCCCAGACCGGGCAGCATCCTGGTAGCGGATGAGAACGAAACTTGGAATGTTATTAACCCACGTTTACAATCCTCCGAAGCAAATGAAGATGGGTTAGCACTCAAGAAGATGATCGCCTGCGGGGCAGGCATCCCGTTGCACTTTCTAGCGGAACCCGAATCATCTACGCGCACAACTGCTGAAGCAGCAGGGGGTCCTACCTTCCGGCGCTTCCAACAACGCCAGGAATATTTTTTGTGGTTAATTTCCGATATCTTGCGGGTAGTGATAGAACGGCGGGCAAAGGTTGATAAATCCATCGACCCACACGCAATTATTGAGGTAAGCGGCACGGATATCTCTGCACGTGACAATTCTTCACTGGCGCTGGCGGCTGCCAACATCTTATCGGTGCTGACCGAACTGCGCGACCGGCATCTCATTGATAACGGCGAGTTTCTACGCCTGGTGTATCGTTTCACCGGCGAGAGCGTGGATATAGAGGAAATGCTCGCGCGTGGTAGGGCGGCGGGGAAAGGCAGCCAAGGTAACTCCCTCGCGGCTCGAGAGAAATCCACGCCGCCGGCTCCGCACAGCGATCCCGCCTCCGAAGAAGAAGTGTAGCAGTGGGTTGGCAACCCACTGCATGCAAGGGGGGACGATCCCCCGGAAAGGAAATCTATGCAAAAACAACAACACCGTATCAATCTTAAATCCACCAATGTCAATGCCAAAGGCGAGTTTGAAATCATCGCCATCACCGCGGGGGAAGGCAATGGCTGGCAGTTCTCCGCTGCCGCTTTGCAGAAATCGCTCCCTTTGTGGGACGGCACCGAGACCTTCATTGATCACCACTGGTTCGGTCATTCGGTACACGATCTGGCAGGAGTGTGCCATTCTCCGCGTTGGGATGAGGAAACCAAAGGTATCAAGCTCAATCTAAAACCCATCGGTCCGGGGGCACAAGTGCTGCACGAGTTGGGACGCCAGATATTGGAATGCAAAGAGGATGCCAAGCCTGACGTGGGTTTTTCTGCCGATATCGTCTTCACTGCCCAGGGCAAGCAGGTGCAAGAGATCCTGCGCGTATTTTCCGTTGATCTGGTGGTCAATCCCGCTCGCGGCGGGGAGTTTATCCGCGAGATCTATCAAAAAATGAAAGGGAATTTTATGTCTCAAGAACTAGAAACACCCAATCCACAGCAGCCTCCTGTGCAGCAGGGCGAACCTCCACTTGATCCTGCGCCTGTGATGGAACGGATTCAGCGTGACCAACAGGCTATCACTCAGTTAGTTGGCGCCCAGGAGAAATTTAAAGAATTGGAGCAGGAAGCCCAAAAGGTAAGTGAACTGCGCATGAAGATGTGCGCACAGTTCCTTGAGTCCGCCTTGGCGGCTGCCAACCTACCCGTACCAGCGCAGGACCGTCTGCGTAATCAATTCAGTGGTAGAGCTTTTGAACCAGCAGAACTGCAGGATGCCATCGAAGACACTCGCGCTCTCATCTCAGAGCTCTCTGGAGGAGCAGTGGTGCAGGGTAACCGTGTACACTCCATGTTCGATTCAGGGGACAAATTACAAGCAGCGGTGGACGATCTACTGGGTGCTCCGCGTGAAAAGCAGTCGGAAAAACTCGAGATACGCCCGTTGAGTGGCATTCGCGAATTGTATCTCATACTGACTGGTGATTACAACCTGCACGGTGGTTACTTTGCGGACCGGGTCCAGTTGGCTACCACCGCCGATTTCACTGGGCTGGTCAAGAACGCGCTCAATAAAATTGTGGTCAACACCTGGGAGCAACTGGGGCGTGCTGGCTACGACTGGTGGGCACGCATTGCCCACGTGGAGCATTTCAACACCCTCAACACTATCACCGGTACACTGATCGGTACAGTGGGTGACCTGCCCTCCGTTTCAGAAGGCGCTGCCTACACCGCTCTCTCGGTGGGTGATAGCCCAGAAAGCGCTAGTTTTGTGAAATACGGAGGCTACATCCCGCTCACTTTAGAGCTGATCGATCGTGATGAATCCCGCAAATTGTCTTCATATCCACGTGAATTGGCTGCCGCAGGGTTGCGCAAAATCTCTTCTCTGGTCGCAGCTATCTTCACTGCCAATGCGGGGGTTGGTCCTACGCTGGCAGATAGCGGCGCATTATTCAATGCCAACGCGGTCACCAGTGCCGGCGGGCATGCCAACCTGCGCACAGCAGCCCTTTCTGCCAGCGAATGGGATACGGTGCAGGCAGTCGTTTATCAACAACCCATGCTGATCAAAAACGAGGCAGGGGTATATGGCAGTGGTCCGGCGCTGGCTATCAACCCACGCTTCGTGTTGGTTCCGCGCACGTTGCAATTAACCGGTATGAAAATCCTATATCCCAGCTTAGAAAATGCTGCGAATATCTATTCCGAGAACATGCAACGTGGGCAACCCGGGGATGTGATCACCGTACCTGAGTGGAGCGACCCCAGCGACTGGGCAGCAGTTTGCGATCCGGTTCTGGCTCCTGCCATTTTTGTGGGTGAGCGTTTTGGGCTGCTGCCTGAAATTTTCATCGCAGGCGATGATCTCAGCCCGGCGGTCTTCACCAATGACGAGCACCGCCTTAAGGTACGTCACTTCTTGGCTGTGTGGGTCAACGACTTCCGTCCGCTGCACAAAAACAACGTGGCGGATGTGTAAGCTTCTTATTCCGTCATTAGTAACGAAGAATCTCAGTTGAACTCTCGCTGTCATTTATGAACGTTACCAACTAAATATTTCTCGGAGGCCCATACGATGCGGACCTTCCTCAGATCGTATCGTAGACCTCCACCTGCTCAAGCCTGCCCCCGTTTCACCCACGGGGGCGGGCAAATCCGCCTTGCATCTCTCATGCTGAGCGTAGGAAGGATCTCAGTTCATTCTCGACAAATTTTGTAAACGTACCTAAATTCGAAAGGATAAAAAAAATGTCTGTAAAAAGCAACAAATTTCTTGGTCTGTTCACCTCCCGCAAATTTTGGGCAGCTTTCTTTGGCTGCGTGCTAGTTGTGATCAAAGAGTTCTACCCTGATTTTCCGCTGGACGCCGATCAAATATCGAATATTGTCTACCTACTGATCGCTTATATCGCCGGTGTAGCCGTGGAAGATGCTGGCAAAGGCGCGGGAGGGATATCTGCGTGACCAAGTCTACAAAATTCAAACTAGATTCGCGCCAATGACCTAGCGCACCAGCGCGAATCTACTTGACTTTGTTCGCTGGGCGGGCAGCATTGATGCCCCTTCCGCGCAAAGATACATTTGATTAATATTGATTTCGGGTTTCAAAAACCTTTTGGTGGGTTAGAAACCCACCCTACGCGAGGTTTTCGAACCCCCACAAGGTCGGGTTTCCAAACCCGACAAAGGTACCCATGACCACTCTTGCCATATACAGATTACGTATACTAAATACACTCAAATCCACCAACGAAAAGTTTGAGAACGAGATCATTGATGAAGCTATCCGCCGCATCCTAGATGAGTACTCGCAGGTTTTTCCGGATATCTGCGAGATCTCGTTTTCGCTGGCTTCCTCCGGACGCACTCAGTTGCTGGCGAGCTGTTCCGGATTGTTGGCTGTTCTGCAATTGATCCTGCCATACAATAGTGCCTTTTTGGACCCCGCCATCAATATCAGGGAGGATTTTTATACCTTCTTCCACCATGGCGATCCCTATGCCTACTTCACCGGACAGCTCATCCCTATGGCAGGGCAGCAGCTTTTTGTGCGTTTTGCCCGCCGGCATTCTCTTTCCGGATTAGATAGTAGTGAGGTGACCAGTGTGCGCTTTGACCATGAATCCATGCTGGTGGTGGGGGCGGCTGGTGCGGCAGCCACTTCGCGCGCCGCCGGCACTATAGAACAATGGGGTGGCAAGAGTGGTGATCCCAACCAACTTATGCTGTGGGGACAAACGCAGTACGAGAAATTCAGAGAATTTTTATTTTCCATCCGCTGCGAGCAGAACCAGGATATTTTCCCAGATTCTTTCTGGGCGCTGGATGGAGAGGATTCCAAAGATGCCTGGTGAAGTGCTGCTCTTCCAGCGCACTCTTACCAATGTTCAGGAAGCCCAGGACAAGTACCGCTGGGTGAGCGAGGGTCCCAACTGTGATGTGTGCAACCTGATGCGCGGGCGGGTGTATAGCCTGATCGTGTGGTGGGATACGGTGGTACCCGGCTTCCACCCGCATTGCAACTGCCGGTTGGAGAAAGTGGCAGAGGATACCCCTGAATCCTCACTGGACATCTTTGGGGTGGAGCCGTGGATCGACCGGTTGAACGTGAATACCTTTACGCGCTGGTGGGTCAAACGCTTGATGCCCTGGGATGTCACCCAAGTGACCGCTCTCACGGAAGCCTACCAGGAAACTGGTAACTGGTCGGATGCTTTCGCGCATTTGGAGAAGATCACGCGCTCTAATTCGCTATTCTCCAACCCGCGCCTGCTGATCTACAATTCCCAGCATCCCTTTTCCCCCATTTTTGACTGGTTGGATGGTATCTTCACTTCACGCGCCGAAGGTGCGCCTGTTCCTTCCGCCAGTCTGCCCTACGAGGAGTACCGCTGATGTACACCCTAGGCAAGAACTGTGATGTGCGTTTCACCCATCCGGATGTGAACGGCAGTGAGCCGTATGGTTTCCTGTTCGCCTACGATCCTTCTGTGCGCGGCAATTCATTGTCGGTCCAGCGCGTGGTGCAGGAGGGCGTGATCACCATCCGCATTTACTGTACTCTCATTCTGGCAGATGACCTCAAGAACCATGATGGTTCGCAGCATGCTGAAGATCGCGCACAAATGTACGCCATGTTGCTGGAATATCTGGCTCAGCCTGATTCCATTGTGCTGGATACGGTGGTAGGGGTGTTTGCCGGCATGGTATCCAGTGGGCATTCCGCTACCGAACTGCACCAGCCGGATGTCAGCCATATTGCCCTGCAATTTTACAATCTGTCAGATTACCACCCACCCATCAATAGCGAACTCTATTTCGCTTCTGTTTGGGATGGCACGGATATAGCCTGGCAGGAGGGCATGTTATGGCGTTGAAATTCAATCCCAAGAAAGGTTTTGCTCTATGACCTACCCACTCAGTTCTCCTGTTTCGCCAGGGGATGCCACTCTGGCAAGCCAATACAATAATCTGCGAGCGGATGCCCTGTTGTTAGGGCAGGCGCCGGCTGATGCGGTGCCCATCGGGCAATTGCTTGAACGCTACGAATCCCGCCTGACCTTGCAAAAGCTCAATACCACCCAGGTGCGCGTGCCCGCTTCCAGCGATACGCCAGTTTCATTGTTTGTAGATGGCTTCCTGGTGCAGGCGCAGGAGAACGTCGACCTGCCCATTGCATCCGCACCCAACGGATCCGGCAGATGGTATGTGTTCGCCAACCACACCGCCAGCTCCTCATCTTTCACCCTAAGCATTTCCACATCCCCCACCGAAAATTCCGGACAGCGCCGCTTAGGCAATTTTTATTTTGATGGCATCTTGATCGTAAAGGATTCCATCCGGAGCGAGTTGAGCGAGTATTTCAGCGCACTTCTGCAATATCGTGCTCCTATCCAGGCTGGTGGCAGACTTTCTCTGGCAACCGGAGTAGCAGTACCAGCCAGTGACATCGCATCCGCTTCCAGCCTGTTCTACACTCCATACACCAGTAACCGTGTGTCCCTGTATGTGCCTGGCTTTGGCTGGCGCCTATATACCTTCGAGGAACTGTCGCTCTCGCTCAGTTCGTTATCTGCCAACACCAATTATGATGTGTTTGTGTACAATGATGAGGGCATTTTAAAATTGAGCGCGCTGGCATGGTCCAACGATACCCTGCGCGCATCTGCCCTGGCACTGCAGGATGGTGTGCCGGTACGCTCTGGCATACCGGACTATCGTTACTTGGGTACCCTGCACACATTGGCAAGTGGCGGAGCGTGCGCTGATTGCGCGGACAAACGCTTGCTGTGGAACATGTACAACCGGGTTGCGCGTGTGCTGCGCAAGGTGGCGGAAGATGAAAGCTGGACCTATGCGGCGGCAGTATGGCGCCCACTCAACAATGACAGTGGCAACAGAGTCGAATTCGTGGTGGGGCTGGCGGAGGAGCCGGTCAATTTGGTTCATACCGGCTACGTGACCAATTCATCCAACGGCGGGCAATGTGTGGGTATCGCCCTGGATACGACCAATACCAACCACGCTGATTTGCGCGGGTATTCGGAGACCGACTTCATCACCATCTTTTCCAATTTTCACCAGGTGGTTGCGACCGGCTATCACTACCTACAGCTCACCGAGTGGGCGTCCGGTGTTGGCACATCCACATTTCGCTCATATATTGCATCGCTGGCGACAACCTGTACACAATGGGGAGGGCTGGGATGGCTAAAGGCGTAAATGTGGAGAAATTACACAGGGAGTTAAAAGCAGCAGGGCTACCGGTGGTAGGAGTGGCTTCCTGTGGACGGGTAGATTATGCCCGTTCGCTCACTGTTAGCGAACGAGAAATTGCCAAGCAGGTCATCAATGTGCATGATCCGACAGCGAGCGATAGCCAGGTTTTCATCGAAAAGCTCAAATCAAGCGGGCTTACTCGGGATGATGTTCTGTATGCATTATGGCGAAGTGTGGCGGAAGAGGATGAATTTAGTAAAGATAGATTAATAGAAACCTTAAACAAAGTTTGATTTGCATAATAAACTCTTCCGGAACAATCTCACATTTGGATATTAAATCAGAACAATACTGAGAAATTCATCCTAGTTCCGCAGGGGTATGCGGTATTATTTGAAGGATATCAGTCGGTAGGAACAGGAAAACAAATTATTACTAAAAACGCCGAATGAGATGACGTTGGATGATGCGTTCTTTACAAGAAAATATCTACCCGACTTGATCTGCATTGTTTCTGGAATCGGTTTGATAGGTTGCCATCCGATTTGTTGCAGTAATTTTATTTTTAGATCTGTCTGTGCACCCTCTGAAGATAAAGCGGAAAGTGTGGTTGCTTGAGGCGCAGGTGTTTCTGGCGAAGGAACAGAAGGCACTGTTAGAAGTTGTGATCTTTGCATGAAAATCAACGTTTGTACACATAAAAAAGCCAATAAGGGGAGCAATTTGATGAAAATATCGGGTGGCTAACAACATTATGAATTACATACCCTATTGTATCTTTTTATTATATTTGGTTTATTTTGCAGGTGTTTTTGTTGGAGCAGGATATGTTGAAGGAATGTTATTCCAAAATTCACAGATTAGCCCACCATTCTCACTAATCATATTCCAAGCCATGGTGTAGCCCGGAAACTCAACTGGGCTTGTAGGCACATCCATATCTACAAAGATATCGATCGTATCGCCGGGCTCTACATTTTCTTTTATATAGAACTTTGTTTGATGAGTTATATTCTGACAACTTGTACATGTTTCATCATATTCAACATAAACATCATTAGCCCACCATGTTGTCGTCCCAATATTTTTGATTATCCAATGTCTATCATATTCCCAGCCAGCTATCTGCGGTACATCTAAAGGATACTCATCCACAATTTCACATTTCCAAGCATCAGGGGTCCAAGTAGGAATTGCAGTTCCGGAATTTCCACTAGATGAAATATCATCCCCACTAATATTATGTTTGATTGTAGGAGAAGGGGTAATATTAACAGAAGTCGCAGTCGGTGAGGATGTTATAGTAGCTGGTATCAGAGTATCGGTTGGATTCAGAGCAGCATCCACTGTCAATTGTGTTAATACTTGCACCACGGCTTCTGTTTGCACAACTGAAATATCTGGGGTGGTGTCTTTATTTGTTCCTCCGCATGAAGTTATAAGAAATAGCACAACCAAATACATTCCGAAGTTAATTATTTTTGCTTTTTCAAACATATTTCCTCCAACATGAAGAATTTATATAATTAACAAAATTGAACCTATCTTAGGCTTGAACAATAGAATTTCAAGTAAGAGAGTTTGCATCTATTTGCAAATGATTTCGTAACATATTGTAACATTTAAAAAGGGGGCATTATAAAGGCCAAATTATTATACTGATTCACGACAAGAGATGGAGTAGACGAAGAGTTTGATTTTTTTTAGATCATTTGATTTTTGTTTTGATTTTTGTATTATTTCATTATTTAAACTGGATATGATTAGATCATTGTTTTTGAGTCACAAAACAGTCGATAGGAATTTCTGATTAATTGATTGTTTTTCCCTTGAATTAATAATACCTGAAGTCGACATCTTGTTTGCTTCATTACTGATGAGTAAGTAGTACATCGATTTCATTCGACAAGGCTTTATCCTCATTTCCAACAGAGAAATACTATATTTAGGCAAGTATCCCTTAACGTCACGTAGTATTGGAGCAACGACGCTCCATTTTGCAGAGCGAAAAATGGCAATGACGCGCTGAAAGCACAATGCAAACATCCATCTTTTGAAGATTAGAAATAGCTGTTATCAGGCAAGAAATATTCGAAAAATTCCTTTATAATTTAATTGGATTCGTTCTTTACAAGAAAATATCTACCCGATTTGATTTTCATTGTTTCTGGAATCGGTTCGATCGATTGCCAACCGGACTGTTGCAGTAGCATAATTAAGAGATGGAATATTTTATTTATATTGTACTTATGCTTTTCTAAGAATTCTATTGAAGAGATTACAAGGCTACATGAATACATATTTTCATTGTAATTGTAATCATCAACGATAGAAACTTCCTGGCATATAGAAGATTCTGAAGAAGAATTATTGTTCTCTAAAAATTGGGGGCAAATATTTTGGAAACACTTTTTAATATCAATTAGGTCCTCATAATTGACAGATGTACCACTTAAAAATACATGTTTTTCAATTTCAACTTCGAGAATAAGAATCATTGATTGCCTTTACTTTGAAAAATTCTCTTTTAAGTATAGGTCTCTATTTTTGTATAGAAAAAATACTTATCAGTATGACAAAAGTATACAACAAATTTTTATGGAAATATAACATGATGATGTTTCCGGGACACTTGTAGATATGGCTATTCTTCGAATAAAAAATATTCCCTTTTCAAAGCAATCTGCCGGATATTTTAGAATTTCAGGTATCATCATACCCTGTCCGGCTTCGCGCAGGACATGTTTGGTCTGCCCACCGGCAAATTTGTAGCGAAGCAGTAGGTTGGTAGAAAGCTACACACTGCGTTGATCTAGCAACGGCATACGCGGTTCAAGCGAAACCATCATGCTGGTACGATCTGAACTTCCCCAGAAAAAATGGACAACCAGTTAAGGGAAACCTATAATCAAAACTGGAGGAAGTTCATGACCGCGATACAGAAGAAGTACAGCAAAGAGTTCAAATTGGAAGCCATTCGGATGTATGAGAATGGTGATCGGACAATCACCGAGGTTGAACAAGCATTAGGAATCACAGCAGGTCTGTTGTGGAGATGGAAAGAAAACCTCAAGAATCAGCCCCAAAAAGAAGAAGCCTTTCCGGGAAACGGGAGATTAACAGACACTGAAGCTCGCATCCGGCAGTTGGAACGAGAAAATGCCTTATTGAAAGAGGATAAA
>Ga0209270_1001121_pt1 | contig 42276 bp, 36 predicted proteins | sample MTBAKSrepl1MetaG_FD_187456 | JGI IMG/M metagenome (GOLD analysis project Ga0209270, IMG submission 187456) | Enrichment culture microbial communities from Arthur Kill intertidal strait, New Jersey, USA, that are MTBE-degrading - MTBE-AKS1... | ecosystem: Environmental > Aquatic > Marine >... | reverse complement strand
CGCCGTTCAAGCCTTTTCGAAAAAAGAGAGACAAAGGGTTGAGCGTTAAAAATCTCAAGCTGTTTGAGACACTTGTGTCGAGTTCTTGAGATTTAGCGAAACCCTTTGGATCGCCCGAAAAGGGTTGAGGCGTGAACAAAATCGGCCTTTTTACGATTTCATCAATTTTGATGGCTTCGTAAAAAGTGCCGAAGCCGTCATTCCGGACTTGATCCGGAATCCAGAAGTATTTGAAATTACTGGACCCCGGCTTTCGCCGGGGTGACGAAAATGGGCTCTTTTGGCCTTTTTACGATCTTGTCAATTTTGACTTTTTACGAGCTCATCAACCCTGCCTCATAACACCGGCGCTCCACGTACGTGCGGGTCTTCGTATCATAGACCGCTTCGTTTTCATGGATATACTTGGGGCCGCCCTCCCAGGCGCCGCAGGCCAGCACCACCGTATCCCCCAGTGAAAACTTCTTCCCGCAGGCCGGGCACCCTTCGGCGTTGAGGGTGTTGACCATTTCGAGGCCGAGCATCATTTTTGCTGTTTTTTCCATTCGTCTTCTCCATAACGCGTAAAACAGGCCGCCGGTTCCTGGCCCGCGGGCCTGCACGCATGACAAAGAGCGTCTTTCCCGGGTTCTACTCCGGAATGTTCGGCATGCGCGTCAATTTTCCCTGATAATTTCGTAAAGTATATTCTTTTTCGTCTTTGTCGACGATGTAGTAGTCGGGCATCAGTGGAATCTTTCCGATGTTGGTGGCGATGACGTACATGGGCTGTGCCAGGCCCGTGGTGTGGCCGCGGATGGCGTCCCGGATGAGTTCGGCGCCCTTTTCCACCGGTGTCCGGAAATGGTCGATCCCCGGGGCCGGCTCGCAATAAAAGACGTAATAGGGCCGGATGCGGATGGACAGCAGCTTTTGATGCAGGGCTTTAAATGTCCGGACATCGTCATTGATCCCTTTGAGTAAAACCGCCTGGTTGCCCACGTTGACGCCGCAGCGCAGCAGGTCGTAGACCGCCCGGGCCGTTTCTTCCGTGATTTCCTTGGGATGGTTGCACTGGGTATTGACCCAGATGGGTACCCGGTGAAAGCCCTCCAGGACGCGTCGGAGTCCCGGCGTGATCCGCTGGGGTAAAACAACGGGGGTGCGGGTGCCGAACCGGATCATTTCAATGTGCGGGATTTCACGGAGCTTGCGGATCAGATAATCGATCTTGTCGTCCGAAAGGATAAACGGGTCCCCGCCGGTGATCAGCACATCCCGGATTTCTTCATGCTCCCGGATCCACCGGAGGCCTTCCTCCACATCCATGCGCAGTTTCAGGTCCCGATCCACCACCAGTTCTTTTCGAAAGCAATGACGGCAGTAGTTGGCGCACATGTCGGTGACGGTGAAGGCGATCCGGTCATTGTATTGCCGGGCGATGCTGTCCGGACGGATCTCTCCGGTATCCCGGTTTTCCTTCCAAATGAGATAATTGGGGATTCCGTGGACGTTTTCTTTTTCCTTCAAGGAAGGAATCACCTGCTTTCGAATGGGACAACCGGGATCGTCGCGATCCATCAAGGATACAAAATACGGGGTGGATCCCCACCGCGTCTTCGAAGCGACAATGGCGTTTTCCTCTTCGGCAGTGACATTGATCAGGGTTTTGAGTCGATCGAGGGTATCGACGCTTTCTTGAAGCTGTTCCATCCATGCTTCCATTTGATACATTCCTTTCTATACGTTTAAATACATTCGGTGTTCCAGGGGGGTGACACAAGTGCGGTGCAATTCCCATTCCCGGGTTTTGACGGCCATATAGTTTTCAAAGACCCGTTCGCCGAGCACCTCTTTTAGAAACCGGCTCCGCTCGGCCTCCATGAGGGCTTCGAACAGGGACCGGGGCAAAAACCGTTGATTGTACACCCGTTTTTGATACGCCTTTTTATAGGTGCTCCCTGTATCGGGTTTCCCGCAGTCCCGTTTTTCCTTGATGCCGCGCATCCCCATGGCGATCAGGACCGCCACCTGCAGGTAAACATTCCCGGCCGGGTCCGGGTTCCTCAGTTCGATCCGGGTGCTCTGGGGCGACTCGCAACGGGGAATCCGAACCATGGAACTCCGATTGGCGTATCCCCATCCCCGGACAACGGGGGCTTCCCGCTCGATGACATAGGCCTTATAGGAATTGTTCGTGGACGCCATGACGACGGAGGCTTGTCTGGCGTATTCCAATATTCCGCCGATGAACCGCCGGGCAAGGGGGCTGAGATCGAAGGGGGCGCCGTTTTCGTAAAAAAGATTCTTCCCTTGTCGATCCTGCATTGACAGGTGCACATGGAACGCATTCCGGTTGAAGTGATCAAAAGGTTTGGGCATGAAAGAGGCATAAAACCCCATTTCAGAAGCAATCGTATGGATGACGTGGTTGACCAGTACCGTCCTGTCGGCGGCCCACAGGGGTGCGGCGGGCTCCAGGTTGATTTCGTGCTGGGACGCGGTGACTTCATGGTGTGTCTTTTCGAATTCGATGCCGCATCTTTTCAAGGTATCGACAATGCGCTGCCGGACCGGTTCGCCTTTGTCATGGGGAGCGGACTGAAAATATCCGGCGGCGTCGGAATGGACAGGGGCTTCCCGGCGTTCGTTTGACAGGAGGAAAAATTCGTGTTCCGGTCCGATGGTGAATCGATACCCATGATCCGCTTCGGCTTCGTTCAGGATCTTTTCCAAAACGGCCCGGGGATCCGCCGGAGACCGCATCTCCGGTGCATTGTAAATTTTTCCCGCAAAAAATCCAACGGTCCCGTCGGAAAAAGGGAGCCTTTTGAAGCTGGAAGGATCCGGAAACAACAGCCGATCGCTGTTTTCCACCCGCGCATACCCGGCGATGGAACTGCCGTCAAAACCGATTCCGTTTTCCAGGATGCTTTCGATGCGCTGCGGGTTGAACGACAGGCTCATGATACGGCCGTTGATATCCGTAAAAAAAATTTTTGCAACATCGATGTCTTTTAACTGCGTCCTCAGGGTCATCGTGGGTTCCAGTCATTAAAAAAAAGCCGTTTCCGGCCGCGCGAAATAAAAATACCCGGCATTTAAAAAGCGCGGGCACTCTTTGTTCTGTTATCGATGCGTTTGATAATACCGGGCGGCACCGGAATGAAAGGGAATTTCCATGGTGCGTACCCCGACCGCTTCGGGGGGCGCCGGGGACAGGGCCGGATGCGCGCTTCGAAGGCGTTCGGAATTGTTGTACAACGCCGTTACGATCCCAAGGGCGACCGTTTCATTCAGTTCTTCAGTCGTCACCAGCATCCCCTCGATCCCGAAGGTTTCCACGGCTTCGTCTTGCCCGGGATAGGTCCCCGCGTCGACGACCATTTTGGAATACGCCGGATGCGACGCGACCCGGCGTTGAATATCCGCATCATTCATGGGGATGAAGCGCGAGGCGCAAAGCTGCAACAACTGTTTGAGAGCGGCATTGGGGTGCACCCCGATGGTGACCATCGCCTGGACCGTGCCGTGGCAAAAGGCCATGGCATCCTGGCCCTGGGAATCGGGCAATTCCCCCACAAGGGAAAAATCGTTTCGGGTCCAACCTTTGGCGGCAAACAATATATCGGCAGCCCCACGATTCGCGGATCCCGGGGCGCCGATGTTGACCCGTTTTTTCCTCAGATCATCCAGTACACGGATGCCGGCGTCTTTTCTGACCACCAGTGTCAGGGGCATTTCATACAACGGACAGAATACCCGCAGATTATCAAAAGGGATATCCATGTATCGAAAACGTCCCTTTTGTCGAAAAGCGTCAAAAAGCGTGCGGGAATCGACCAAGACGACATCCAGGGATCCGGTTCTCAGGTTGGTGAGCATATGCACCGGATCGGGGGTCGGGACCCCGCTGCATGTCACCCCCTTGACCTCCCGATTGATGACCCGCGAAACCTTACGCCCCGCAAAATAAGAAAACGTGCCGGGGCCATCGGTACCCAGGAGCAGGTCCTTTCCCCATGCGCCTTGAATGCCCGTACCGTGAACCGTAGAAAAGGCAACGGCGAAAAGACCGATGAAAAAAAGACGCTGCAAACGGATTGTTTTTACAGGCTTTCGGGTGCGCATCATTTCTTCCCTTCCATCAGGAACATGGGCATGGGGTGATCACGAACCTTGTATGTTTCTCAAACGCAACACCGAACAATCGGCGTGATCGGTGACCCGTTGGGTACAGGAGCGACTGAACACCTCATTGATTTCCCGATGTCGATTATGATACACGATAATCAGGTCCGCGCCCCACTCGGCCGCCTCTTTCAGAATCTCCTCCCAATTCTTTCCGATCCGGATGTGATACGTTACTTCTTCTTTACACGTCTTTTGGATGAAGTTTTCCAGGGACGCCTTGCATTGGTCGTAGATTTCTTTTTGCAGTTGCTCGGAAATAAAGGAGGCCACGATGGGCATACCGAACCCCGGCATCACGGTAAGCAGCCGTATTTCCGCCTTGCAGCACCCGGCAATCTCTTCGGCCTTGCGATACACGGCGGCGGCGGCCTCTGAATGATCGATATCCACGGGCACGAGGATTTTTGTAAAGGGCGACGGGTGTAGATCTTTCATCTTTTTCTTCCTTCATGACGGATTCCGGTCTTGCCGGAGGCGTATCGGTTCATCCGGCAGCGGCCGCCTCCTGTTTTCTCAAACGGCCGCGCTGGAGCCGGTAGATCAGGGCCAGCAGGACAATGGCCGGAATAAACATGATCTGTTTGGGGGGGCGGTCATTGGGCACCAGGATGTTGAGGATCTCTTGATCGAAATCGATGCCGGCCTTTTCCGCCGGACTGGCAAACGAGACGATATCCACCATGACCTTTTCCTCTTCGGTCCGGGTTTCAAAGCCCATGGCCGACAGTCGTTCTTTTCCGGTAGCCGCGTCCCCGACTTGTAATACCACCACCTTGGAATACTTGGTCCCATCGAATTTTTCCCCCTTGACCCACATGGCCAACTGTGTACCGGGGGACACCTCCCCTACGATCTGTTCGAGCCGGGCCGGCGGCGCCTTCGTAAACTCCGGATACACCATGTCCCACCAGAATCCGGGCCGCAGGAGGGTAAAGGTCACCAAAAGCAGCGCGGCACTCTCCCACAGACGGCTTTTCGTCAACCAAAAGCCCCGGGTCGCGGCGGCGAACATGAGCATGGCAAGGACGGCACCCACCACCACGATGATAAAATGGTACCATGTGCCGATGCCGATCATCAACAGTTCGGTGTTGAAAATAAACAGAAAGGGCAATACCGCCGTCCGGATGTCGTAACCGAACCCCTGGATCCCGGTGCGGATCGGATCCCCCCCCGAGATTCCCGACGCGGCAAAAGCGGCCAGCCCCACCGGGGGTGTATCGTCCGCCAGGATCCCGAAGTAAAAGACGAACATGTGCACCGCAATCAGCGGCACGATCAACCCGTTTTCCGCGCCCAGGTTGACGATGACCGGCGCCATGAGGGTTGATACCACGATATAATTGGCCGTGGTGGGAAGCCCCATCCCGAGCATGAGGCTGATCACGGCCGTAAAAAACAGGATCAGGACCAGGTTTCCGCCCGAAATGAACTCCACGAACTGGGTCATGACCAGGCCGATGCCCGTGAGGGTCACCGTCCCCACCACGATACCGGCTGCCGCCGTGGCCACGCCGATACCGATCATGTTCCGGGCGCCGCTGACCATACCGGTGATTAAATCGGCCAGTCCCCGCTTGAAGGCAAATTCCTGCCCCGTGGCCTTCCGGAAGACCCCTTTCAGGGGCCGCTGGGTCACCACGACGAAGATCAACAGTACGGTGGCCCAGAAGGCGGACAAGGACGGAGAAAGGCGCTCCACCACCAGGCACCACATGAGCACCACGATGGGCAGCAGAAAAAAGTAGCCGGCCTGGGCGGTGGCCCCCAACGGGGGAAGCTTGTCCATTTTGTGGCTGGCTTCCAGTTCCGGCACCTTGCAGGCATACCAGAGCAGCAGCAGGTAGGCGCCGAAAATCAATACGGCCACGATATACTTGGCCGCACCGCCGGCGACGGTCTTGATCCATCCGATGCCGAAATACGTAGCCCCGCCTATGACGATGAGAAAAAGGATCGTCATGACGAACGTGAGCATCTTTTGGGGAAAGGACCGGGTCACAAGCTTTGGCAGCCCCTTGAGTCCCATCTTGCAGGCTTCGAGATGCACCAGGTAAACCAGGGCGATGTAGGAAATGAAGGCCGGCAAAAAGGCGTGTTTGATGACTTCAATGTAAGAGATGCCGACGTATTCCACCATCAAAAAGGCAGCGGCCCCCATCACCGGGGGCATCAACTGCCCGTTGGTGGAGGCGGCCACCTCCACCGCGCCGGCCTTTTCCGGGGGGAATCCCACCTTTTTCATGAGCGGGATGGTGAATGTGCCGGTGGTGACCACGTTGGCGATGGAGGATCCGGAAACCAGGCCGGTCATCCCCGAAGAAACCACCGCCGCTTTTGCCGGACCGCCGCGCAGGTGCCCCAGGCCCGCAAACGCCACCCGGATGAAATAATTCCCGGCGCCGGCGGTCTCCAGAAGGGAACCGAAGAGAACGAACATGAAGACCATGCTGGTGGAAACCCCCAGGGCGACCCCGTAAACGCCCTCGGTGGACAGCCAATAATGGGACATTCCCTTGGACAGGCTGGCCCCCTTATGGGAGATGACATCGGGCATGTAGGGCCCGCCGAACGTGTAAACGATGAAAATGCCGGCCACCACCATCAGCGGCGGCCCCAGGGCCCGGCGGGTGGCTTCCAGGAGAAAAACCATGCCGGCCACCCCCACCACCAGGTCGAGGGTGGTGGGATTCCCCGGCCGGTCGGAAAGCCCCTCGTAGAAAATAAACAAATATGCGGCGCAAAAGGCGGCCAAGAGCGCCACCGCCCAGTCCTGGACCGGAATGTAGTTTTTCGGTGACGATTTAAATGTGGGGTAAGCCGTATAAGACAGGAACATGGCAAAGGCCAAATGAATCGCCCGGGCTTCGGTGGAGTTGAAGACAAGAATGTTGAATATGAAGGGAAGGGGGGATGCATACCAGAGTTGAAAAAGACTCCAGGCCAAGGGTATGAAAAACAGGATCTTTTTGGAAACTGCACCGGTGGGATTGCGGGCACCCGATTCCACCGCTTCCACGATCTCCCGGGCGTCTATCCCGGATTTCTCGCGCAATGTCGATTCGGTCATGACGGGGGTCCTTCATCATGATGGGGACGGCCACATGCTCGATGGCCCTTGGAATATGCGGATCTCAATCCTTCTTTACGGGCGTTGCTCCCGCCGCACGCGTTAAAACGAAAAAGTGCGCCGCCCGGAAGCGGCGCACTTTTTCGGAGGCATCTACATCAGGCCGGCCTCTTTGTAGTATTTGATTGCACCGGGATGAAGCGGTGCCGAAAGACCGTCTTTGATCATTTCCTCTTTTTTCAACACCTCGAAGGCCGGGTGCAGCTTCTTGAAATCCTCGAAATTCTCGAAGACCGCCTTCACCACGTTGTAGATGATTTCTTCCGGAACCTTGGCGGAGGACACGAACGTGGCCCCGACACCGAAGGTTTTGACATCTTGATCGGTGCCGCGATACATGCCGCCCGGGATGGTGGCCCAGCGATAGTAGCTGTTTTCTTCGACCAGTTTCGCCACCTTCGGTCCGGTGACGTTCACGAGCACCGAGTCACAGGTGGTGGTGGCTTCCTTGATGGACCCGCTGGGATGCCCCACGGTGAAGACAAAGGCATCGATTTTGTTGTCGCACAGTGCCTGGGACTGCTCGGCGGACTTGAGCTCGGAAGCCAGTTTAAAGGTTTCCTTGGTCCATCCATAGGCTTCCATCAGGACTTCCATGGTGCCGCGCTGTCCGGAGCCGGGGTTCCCGATGTTGACGCGCTTCCCTTTGATATCTTCAAAGTTCTTGATCCCGGAATCGGCACGGGCGACCACGGTGAACGGCTCCGGGTGAACGGAAAAGACGGCCCGCAAGTCCTTGTTCGGACCCTGTTCCTTGAACTTGCTGGTGCCGTTGTAGGCGTGGTACTGCCAGTCGGACTGGCAGACGCCCATGTCCAGTTCCCCGGCGGCAATGGCGTTCAGGTTGTAAACCGATCCGCCCGTGCTTTCCACGGTGCAGCGGATGCCGTGCGCGTCTCTGTTCTTGTTGACGAGGCGGCAGATGGCGCCGCCGGTGGGATAATAGACACCCGTGACCCCCCCTGTACCGATGGTCACGAACTTGTCTTGGGCGTGAACCGGCGCCGGGGAAATTCCCATCATGACCACAAAACCGACGAGCATGAAAATGGTGACAAATAGGCTTTTTTTCATAGAAACCTCCTTTTCCTGTTAAGATGTTGTGCTTTCAGGCAGGCCGTACGGTTTCGCTTATCCATCCCTCCTTTCCATCTCGAGACCTTTGCAAAAATGAACATTTTTCAAAGGTCTCATTTCCTTTTTTAAAAAACCGTATGAAAGACAGGTAACAAAAGCCGGGCGGAAACGCAACCCTTTTTTCATTAATATCTATATGATACATATAATATAGTATTATTTTATCGATTTTGGAAAGTCTGAATCGCTGACGGGGCCGCGGGGAGGGATATCAAGCGCGCCGGGAGACGGCCGGAAAGCGGAACCGCCCGATCCGGTTCGGGCATCGGGCGGTTGAGGACATACGCGTCCGGAAAGGGGGGCGTTTTTTTAATCCACCTTGGGGCGGGGGAGGACCTTGGCCATCTCGGCGATTTCCGGGACCTTGTGCTCCCATTCGATGGCCATGAGATGCACACCGGCCACCCCTTTCATTTCCTTGAACTCTTCGATCTGCTCCACGGCGATCTTGATCCCCTCTTCCCCCTGTTTTTTCTTGTCCACGCCCTGGAGGCGCTGGATGATTTCATCGGGGACATCCATTCCGGGGACCTTGTTCTTCATGTACTTGGCCATGCCGACGCTTTTCATGGGGGTGACCCCTGCCAGGATATAGACCTTTTCCGTGAGTCCCATGTCGTTGGCCTGCTTGATGTATTCCCGAAACTTTTCCATATTGTAGATGCACTGGGTCTGAATGAAATCGACTCCGGCCGCAATCTTTTTGGCCAGGCGGTGCACCCGCCATTCAAAGGGGTCCGCGAAGGGGTTCGCCGCCGCGCCGATGAACATCTTGGGGGCCCCGTCCAGTTCGCCGCCGCTTAAAAATGTTTCCTCGTCCCGCATCTGTTTGACCATGGCGATCAACTGCATGGAATCCACATCGAAGACGCCCTTGGCCTGGGGGTGGTCTCCGAACTTGCAATGGTCGCCGGACAGGCACAGAATGTTCCGGATGCCGTGGGCATAGGCGCCTAAAATATCCGACTGCATGGCCAGGCGGTTCCGGTCCCGGCAGACCATTTGATAGTTGGGCTCGATCCCTTCTTGAAGCAGGAGGATGCAGGACGCCCAACTGGACATGCGGACCATGGCGGTCTGATTGTCCGTGATGTTCACCGAGTCCACGTTCCCCTTTAAAAAAGCGGCCTTCTTCCGCACTTCCTCGGCGTTGGCGCCCCGGGGGGGACCCAGTTCGCCCGTAAACGCAAAATGTCCGGCTTCCAAAATCTTTTCCAAATTGCTTCCTGATTTCATGTTCGCTTTCCCCTGCTGTATTCCTTCTTAACGATGATGGCTTCGTAAAAAGGCCACCTGTAGGCTATCTTTTCTGTCCTTCTGCCACGGTCTTTTCGTATCCCGGTTGAATCAGCGTTCGGGGACCGATATCCTGCCAGTCGTTGGCGGGATGCACCTTCATGAGCAGATCGAGGCGCCCCTGCCCGGAGAGCCGCTCATAAATCATGTGCCAGGCACAGGGCTGATCCGTGTGGATCTCGCAGCTTCCCTTGTTGGTCCCGCCGCAAGGGCCGTTGTAAAGGCTCTTGGCACACATGGTGACGGGGCAGATGCCGGCGGTCCAGCCCAAGACACAGTTCCCGCAGGAGCGGCACCGCTCTTCGTACCACCCGATGTCCTGATTCACGGCGAGCCCCGTGGTATTCACCGCCGGAAAGACCGGCTTGTCCGGAAACCGTTCCGCCAGAAACTGGATGCCCACGCCGCAGGCCATGGACATGAGAGCCTCGTACGCTTCCACCTTGTCGTCCAGGGCGGCCAGAAACTCCCTGTCGCACTGCCGCTCCACGCAGGCGGCCCCCATCTCGATGGGGTTGTCCTCCATTTTACGGGACATCTCGATTTCGGCGTTGAGGATGTTGACCTCCTTTTCCCCGCCCACCAGGCAGACGGAGACACACGTCCCGCAACCCACGTTCAGGACCTTTTGATACCCCGAAAGCAGTTCCTTGATCTCTTCGATGGGTTTTCTTTTTGCAACGATCATATCTCCTCCGCTATTTTTCCTTGCGCTTTTGATCTGCCAGCCACACCGGGGAAGGTCCCAGGTCTTTGACGGTTTTCGTAAACGTGGTGCAAATTTCGGCCCAGCGGGGACCCATGGCCGCCGAGAGGTTATACATCTCCACCCGCCGGGGATCAATCCCCACCTCCTGTAACAAGTGCTTGATCCGGGCGACCTTTTTCTTGGCGTTTAAATTTCCTTCCAGGAAATGACATTGCCCTTCGAGTCAGCCGGCCACGAAGACGCCGTCCACGCCCCGCACAAACGCCCGTAACACATAATATTCATCCAGCTTTCCCGTGCAGGGGAGCCGGATCACTTTGACATTGGGCGGGTAGGACAGCCGCATGACCCCGGCCAGGTCGGCCGCGGCAAAGGCGCAGTAGTGACAGGCAAAGGCCACGATGGTGGGTTCCCACCCTTCGGGGGTTTCGGCCGGTTTTTCCACGGCCGGATCCGCTTCCAACGCGGCCGCTTGGGCTTGGTTTCCCATCAGACAATCCTCCTTAGGACGCGCTCTCGGTCAGGGCGTCGATCATGGCCACGATCTGATCGTCCCTGAAATTGTTGACCTGAAATGCCTTCATGGGGCAAACGGACGCGCAGATGCCGCACCCCACGCATTTGACCTCGTTATGGCTGACCTTCCCGTCTTCATCGATATACGGGGAGTCGAAGGGACATACCCGGAAGCAGGTCAGGCAGGACATGCACAGGTCCCGATCATGTTTGGAGATGATCCCGGAAACGCCCAGCCGGTCATGGGACAGCAACACCCCGGCACGCCCGGCCGCAGCCATGGCCTGGCTGATGGTCTCGTCCAGGTTTTTGGGGGCATGGGCCAGACCGGCCACGAAGATCCCTTCGCTGGGAAAATCCACGGGTCTGAGCTTCACATGGGCTTCCAGGAAATACCCGTCCGGATTCCGGGTCAGCTTGTACATCTCCCCCACCTTGTCCGTGGTGGGATGGGGCCTCAACCCGGTGGAAAGGACCACGTAGTCGGTGGAAAGCGTGATTTCTTTTTGCAGAAGATAGTCGAATGCCGTCACCTTGAGACCGTAACCGCTCTTTTCCACCACCGGCTTTTGGTCCACCTTGTACAAAACGAAAAGGACACCCAGGTCCCGGGCCCGCTTGTAGTAATCCTCCCGGAGCCCGTAGGTGCGGATATCGCGGTACAAAATGGTCACCTGGGCGTCGGGCGCCCGTTCTTTAATGGCAATGGCGTTTTTCACGGCATCCTGGCAGCAGATCCGGGAACAATAGTTGTGGGGTTCCTCCCGGGAACCCACACACTGGATCATGACGTAGCGTTCTTTGGACCGGGGACCGGCCAGCGCCAGCCGCCGTTCGAGCTGGCGCTGGGTGATGACCCGGTCGGTTTCACCGAAGAGATATTCCGTGGGGGGATATTCCATGCCCCCCGTGGTGATGACAACGGCGCCGTGGTCCACGTGGGTATCGTCGGCCAGGATGGTCTTGAAGTTGCCCACGAATCCGTCGGTTTTTTTCACCCGGGTCCCCATATGCACCGTGATGTTGGGATGGGCCGCGACCTTGGCGATGGTCTCTTTGAGATGAGCCTGGACATTGCCCCCGTCCAGGGTCCGGTACAGATTGTTGACGAGTCCGCCGAGCCGGTCTTCCTGTTCCACGATGTGGGCGTGGTACCCCTGGTCGGCCAGAGACAAGGCCGCCGTCATCCCGGCGATGCCGCCGCCGATGATCAGCGCCGCCGGCGTCACGCCCACCGAGCCGGTTTCCACGGGCTGGAGGAGTTTGGCCTTGGCCACGTTCATCCGCACGATGTCCATGGCTTTTTTCGTGGCCACTTCCCGTTGCCCCATGTGGCACCAGGAACACTGCTCCCGGATGTCGGCCAATTCGAAGAGGTATTTGTTCAGCCCGGCATCCCGGATGGTCTCCTGAAACAAAGGCTCGTGGGTCCGGGGGGTGCAGGAGGCCACCACCACGCGGTTGAGATTCTTTTCCCTGACGAGTTTTTTGATTTTGTCCTGGCTGTCCTGGGCACAGGCATAGAGCATGTCTTCGGAATGGACCACGCCGGGAAGGGTTTCGCCCACCTCGGCCACTTTTTTGACATCCACGGTCTGGGAGATGTTGATGCCGCAGTGGCAGACGAAAAGCCCGATGCGGGGTTCTTCCTCCCTGACGTCCCGCTCGGGCGGAAGTTCTTTTACCGTCACTTCGGTGCCCCGGGCCTCTCCGAGCATCGCCATGGCCCGGCCGGCCACCGCGCTTCCCTGCATGACGGTTTCCGGGATGTCCTTGGGACCCTGGTAGATCCCGGTCACGTAAACCCCGGGCCGGGTGGTTTCCACGGGATTGAACGTGCCGGTCTTGGCGAACCGGTATTCATTGGGCTCGATGCCGAAGGTTTTGGCAAATTCCAGGGCATCGGCATGGGGCTGGAAACCGATGGACAGGATCACCATATCGAAAAGTTCGTCTTTCAGGACGCCGTCCTCCTGGGCGTATCGCAACACAAGGTTTCCGGTGCCGGGTTCCTCCCGCACCATGGAGACCATGGCCCGGCGGTAGGTCACCTCGAATTCCTTTTGGGCCCGGTCCACGTATTTGTCGAAGTCCTTACCGAAGGCGCGCATCTCCATATAGAAAATGGTGGGGTCGATGCGGGCGTCATGTTCCTTGGCGATGATGGCCTGTTTCGTGGCGTACATGCAGCAGACAGAGGAACACCAGGGATTGGCGTTGTGGGAATCCCGGGATCCCACGCACTGGATCCAGGCCACCCGCCGGGGGTGTTTCCCGTCTCCGGGCCGCTTGACCTCCCCCTTGTACGGGCCGGAGGCCGACAGGATCCGTTCGAACTGGATGGAGGTCACCACGTTGGGCCAGCGCTCGAATCCCAACTCCTGGCGCACCCGGGGGTTGTAGCGGTCAAGACCCGGGCCCAGGATGATGGCCCCCACACGGAGTTCGTATTCCTTGTCCGTGTCATCAAACTTGATGGCCTTGGAGGGGCAAAACTTTTCGCAGGCCCGGCATTTGCCCTTTTGGAAATAGATGCAGGTGTCCCGGTCGATGACCCGCGTGTTGGGCAGTGCCTGGGGAAACAGGGAAAAGATGGCCTTTCGCGTCGTCAGGGCCTGTTCGTATTCACTGGTGACCTTCTTGGGGCATTTTTCCTCGCAGATCCCGCACCCGGTGCACAGTTCCGGGTCCACGTACCGGGCCTGCTCCCGGATCTTCACGGTAAAATCCCCCGGAACCCCTTCCACGGAGGTCACCGTGGCCAGGGTGTGAATATCCACGTTCATGTGCCGTCCCAGCTCCACCATCTTGGGGGAGATCATGCACATGGAACAATCCCCGGTGGGAAAGGTCTTGTCCAGCATGACCATGGTCCCGCCGATGGAGGAATCCTTCTGGATCATGTGGACCTTGAATCCGCTGTCGGCCAGATCGAGTCCGGCCTGCATGCCGCCGATGCCGCCGCCCACGATCAAAACCGATCCGCGCTTGACGGCCTGGCTGGTGTTCTCCTGGTTCATATCAGCTCCAACTCCTTCAAAAGCGTGGTGGCGTCCGTGAGGTGCCGGTCGATTTGAAGCTCCTCAACGCCCATTCCCATGGCCAGGCCCAGGATCTCGGTAATGAAATAGACCGGAAGCCGTTGTCGGATACCGTGCTTGGGACCGATCCGGTCCTGATAGGCATCCAGGTTCAGCTGGCACATGGGGCAGGTGACCACGAAACAGTTGGCGCCCCGGGCCACGGCGTCCTTGATGATCCGGGCCATGAGGGCGTCGGAGGCGTCCGCGTCCGTGACGGCGGCCGAGGCGCCGCAACAATCCGTCTTGTAGCTCCACTCCAGGGCCTGGATGCCGAGGGCCTTGAGCACCTTTTCCATGCCCTGGGGGTTTTCCACATCGTCGGGAACCGGCACCGCTTCGGGGAACCGGGTCTGGAGGCATCCGTAATAACAGGCGGGTTTGAATCCTTTCAGCGTCTTCTTGTCCACCCGGATGCTTTCGGCCACGTCCCCCGATGCCACCGCGGTGAGCAGCACCTCCAGGATGGACGACACCTTGATGCCGCCGGCGACCTTTCGGGAAAGCTCGGCATTGATGGTCTCCTTGAGGACCGGATCCTTTTCCAGCCGGTTTTGGGCCACCAGGGTCCGGGAGTAGCAGGCCGAACAGGGGATCACCATTTCCGCCAACCCCGTGGCTTCGGCGATGCCCAGGTTCCGCGCCGGCATGGCCATGGCCAGAAAATCATCCACTTTGCCGGCGGAAGTGGCGCCGCAGCAATTCCAATCCGGTATCTCTTTCAGATAAATCCCCAGCCCCTCGAAGACCCGCCGGCTCTGGACATCATAAAGGGCGGATGAGGCTTTCAGCGAACAACCGGGATAGTACGCGATATCCATTCGTTACCTCTTTTTCTGGCTGGCCTTCTTTTGGAGGCGTTGAATCTCCTTGCGCCCCGCGGAAACCTGGAGACCCATGTGCATCCGTTTGCGTTTGAACATGGAAAGCCCCAAATCGGCCTGGGTCTTGAGCTCTTCGGCGATGGATTTGAAATCCTTTTTCTTCATGCCCCGCAGGGCGCCCTTCATCTCATAGATCCCCATGAACTCCATTTCGTTGACCCGGCCCCAGCGGACACCGGATTCGACGAAGGCGCTGTGAAAATCGGCGATTTTGGGGCGCAAGGGCTCCAGGTGGGCTTCCTTGGCCATCTTTTTGAGGGTTTCGGTGATGCGGGCCGTCTGGATGTCATTGGGACACCGGGTCCCGCAGGTGTAACAGGAGACACACCGCCATACCAGTTCATTTTCCAGGGCCGCCTGTCGATCCCCCAGGGCGATCATCCGGATCAACCGGTCCGGGGTGACATAACCCGTCTCCTCCCCCACCGGGCACCCCGCGGCGCACCGTCGGCACTGGTAGCAGGCCAGAAGGTTCTGCCCGGAACGTTCGCTCACCTCGTCGATGAGGGATCGGGCGGCTTCCGGATCATACGCATGGGCCGGGACTGTCATCGAGCACTCCTTATTCCCAAGGATTAAAACGCTTCGGCAAAAAGACGAAGAGGGTAAGCTGCCATGAATTCCGGTTTCCTGTCAAGGATTTTGTGGAGCCCTCCCGCCCTGAAAGGCGGGGATCCCCGGTAAAGAAATGACCCATTTTTTGAGCGCTTCCCCCGCCCCGCCTTAAAAGGCGGGGCTTGCGGAAAGCGTTCCGGTCGACGTGAACCTTGACATGCTGCACCGCTTCCCTTATAAAGTTTTTGCTTTAAAATTGCCTTACCTTACATCACATCAAGAAAGGAAACCCCCATGCAGTTTGAAAATGTGGAAGCGATTCTCAATTTCGCCATGGAAAAGGAGAAAGAGGCCGTGGATTTTTATCGCTCTTTGTCCGAGAAGGAATCCCTGTCCGGATCCCGGGAAATGTTCGCCGATTTTGCCAGGGAAGAACAGAAACACTTTGACATGCTTTCCAACATCAAAAGCGGTGCTCCCGACAAAGCCGTTTCCGAATATAAATTCAAGTGGATTCCGGATATCAAGAGAAGCGATTACGTGGTGGAAACGGCCTACCACGAGGGGATGGGGTATAATGAAATCCTGATGCTGGCCATGAAACGGGAGGAAAAAGCCCTGGCCCTTTACAACACCCTGTTACAACAGGCCGAGACCGAGGCCGCAAAAAAGATTTTCAAGATCCTGTGCCAGGAAGAGGCCAAGCACAAGCTGGCACTGGAGACGCTCTACGACGACTATATGGCGAAAATGGGGGATTAAGGGGATTCCATCCGCTCCCGGATCGCTTCGATTTTTGCCTGTGCGCATATATACCCTTCTTCAATCACCTGGGCCACATGGTCGAATTCGAGCATCTTGATCTCCCCCAGGCGCGGCTGAATGAGGACATCCGGCGGGTCCACGGCAAGATTGATGCGCGTGATCCGGCGCTGCACGAGGGTCACGGAGGCCAGTACGGCATCCAGGATGTCCGGCGTATCCGTCTCCCGTTTCAAAAAATCGTTGATCCAGGCTTTGACGCCGGTTCCGGCGCTTTCGTAATAAACGGACAGCTTTTTCAGCAACTCGTTTTTGAACTCCCGGTGTTCCTCGAATCTTTCCTTTTTTTTTGTTTTTTTCTTGAACTGGGCGATGCGTTGACTGGTCAGGTCCACAGCGATGACCACATCCGCTCCCAGCCCCCGGCACACCCCCACCGGAACAGGGTCGAGGATGCCGCCGTCCACGAGCCAGCGGTCCCGGATCCTGGCCGGCGCAAAGAGTCCGGGAAGGGACATGGTGGCCCGAAGCGCCTCGAGAAGATTTCCGGAGTTCAAAATGACCCGTGCGCCGGTTTCCAGATCCGCCGCCACCATGGCCAGGGGAATCTGCAGCTGAGAAAAGGTTTCCATGTCCGTGTGCATTGAAAAAAGTTCTTTGAGCTTTTTGGTGCCGTCGAGAAGCCCCGACCGGGGAAAGACCACGTCGAAATAAGAGAAAATCTTTTTCCCGTCCATCCGGAGGACAAAGTCCTTGAGGCTTTTCAGTGCGCCGGCGGCGTACAGGGCGCCCACATAACCGCCGATGCTGCATCCTGCCACGCAGTCGATGGGGATGCCCGCTTCTTCCAGGGCCTCAATGGCCCCGATGTGGGCCCACCCCTTGGATGCGCCGCATCCCAACGCCAGGCCCACCCGTTTTCTTTCCGGCATATTCTCTCTTTCCATCACCCCACATCATTCCTTGGCGGACTCGTAAAAAGGCTTTTGTGAGCGCCGTCCAAGCCTTTTCGGAAAAAGAGAGACAAAGGGTTGAGCGTTAAAAATCTCAAGCTGTTTGAGGCCCCGTCGAAGGCGGGTTGCCGAGTTCTTGAGATTTAGCGCAACCCTTTGGATCTCCCGAAAAGGGTTTCGGCGCGAACAAAATCGGCCTTTTTATGATTTTAACCCTTTATTCCCCGATGATTTTCACCAATACCCGCTTGCGCCTTCGACCGTCGAATTCGCCGTAAAAAATCTGCTCCCAGGGACCGAAGTCGAGGCGGCCGTCGGTGACGGCCACCACCGCTTCCCGTCCCATGATCTGGCGTTTCATGTGGGCGTCGGCATTGTCTTCTCCCACGTTGTGCCGGTACTGAGTGACCGGTTCATGGGGGGCAAGCCGCTCCAGCCAGACGTCATAATCGTGATGCAGTCCGGATTCGTCGTCGTTGATGAAAACAGACGCCGTGATATGCATGGCGTTCACGAGCACCAGGCCTTCCCGGACACCGCTTTCCTCCAGGCACCGGTTCACTTCCGGCGTGATATTGATGAAGCCCCTCCGGCCGGGGACTTCGAACCACAGCTCTTTTCGATACGATTTCATGGCAACTCCTTGAGCAGTTGATTGGCGGCGGTGAGCATGGGATCCCAGACCGGGCTGAAGGGCGGCGCGTAGGCCAGGTCGCACTGGTAGAAATCGGCCACCGTCATCTTGGCATGGAGCGCCACGGCCGGTGCATTGACGCGGTGGGCGGCCCCTTCTTTCCCCACCATCATCACTCCCAGCAGGCGGCCGGACGTTTTATCCCCCACCATGTGCACCCAGAGGTCGGATGCCCCGGGATGGGCATGGGCCCGGGAACGGGCCTTAATGGTCACCGCCGCCGGCTGAAAGCCGGCCGCTTCGGCCTCGTGGACGGTCAAACCGGTCCGGGCCACCTGCAGATCGAAGACCTTGAAGACGGCGGTGCCGGCCACCCCCGGAAGGGTCGTTTCCATACCGCAGACATTGTCCGCCACCGCCCATCCGGCCCGGTTGGCCCGCAGGGCCAGTGGAATGTAGACCCGCTGGCCGGTGACGATATGGAAGGCATCGGCGCAGTCGCCGGCGGCAAAGATATCGGGATCCGATGTGCGAAGGGATCGATCCACGGCAACGGCCTTGCCCGGGCCCAGGTCAAGCCCGGCGTCTGCGGCCAACCGGCTGTTGGGGGATACCCCCACGGCCACAAGGACCATCTCCCCTTCCAGACACCCCTCCGGCGTCACCACGCGCAAGCCTTTGCCGCCGGCCTCGATGCCCTCGACGGCTTTCCCCGGATGCAGGCGCACGCCATGGTTTTCCACTTCTTTCCGGATGGTGTCGGAGAGTTCCGCCGGCATCCAGGGGAGGAAGACCGGCCGGGGCTTGACCATCTCCACGGCGATCCCGCGCCGGCAGAGGGCTTCCACCATCTCCAGGGCGATGTACCCCATCCCGATGATGACCGCCTGTTTGACAGGGGTGCGGGCGATCCAGTCCTTGATTTTCCTGCCGTCTTCGAGACTTTTCAAAACCAAAACCCCCGGAAGGTCCTTTCCCGGAAGATCCGGGATCACGGCCGATGCGCCCGTGGCGATCAAGAGTTTGTCGTAGGCCTTTTGAAAGGCATTGCCTTCCGGATCCGTGCCGGAGACCGTTTTATCGGCCGGGTTGACGGCGTCCACGCGGTGTCCGACCCGGAGGTCGATCCCCTGTTTTTCCCGGAACACCCGGGCGTGTCTGACCACCAGATCTTCCAGCGGTCGATGGGGATCGGCGATGTTGTACGGCATGCCGCAGGCGCTGTAGGAAACATCCCGGGTCTTTTCGAAGACCGTCACGGTCATCTCCGGGCGGTTCCGTTTGGCGCGGCTGGCCGCACTCATCCCGGCGGCGTCTCCTCCAATGATGACCAATTCCATTTTGCACTCTCCTTTGAAAGGCATCGGGCAAAGGGTGAAGACATCATTGCAGATCACAGCCGGAAAGTCAAAAGCAAGGCGAGCCGGAAAGGCCCTTGGAAGCACTTTAAAAAATCCCCGGCTTGATATTGGGCGTGATCCCGTGTAGATTTTTTCCATGTCGACTTCTTTTTCGAATCGTTTGAAACGCCTCCGGCGGCGGCTGCATCCGGCCATGACCGTGGATCGATACACCCTTTCGCCCAAAATCACCCGCATGGAAAAGGCCTTGACAAGGCGTTTGGATCTCGAGGCGCTTGAAAACGCGCTTCACCTGCTGGAACGCCGTCTCGAGGCATCCGTTCACCGCAGGGCGCTTCGAAAAAACCATCCGCACGTGCTGGAGTACCCCGAAGAACTTCCCATTTCCGCCCACCGGGAAGAAATCGTCGGCGCCGTGCGAAACCATCCCGTGGTGATCGTCTCCGGGGAGACCGGCTCCGGGAAGACCACCCAGATCCCCAAGTTCTGTCTGGAGGCGGGACGGGGCGTCGCCGGGATCATCGGCTGTACCCAGCCCCGGAGGATCGCCGCCGTCACGGTGGCCCACCGCATCGCTGAAGAAATGAAAGGGCCCCTGGGCCGGACCGTGGGGTACAAGATCCGCTTTCAGGAACACACCGGAAAAGACCTTTTCATCAAGATCATGACCGACGGGATCCTCTTGGCAGAAACCGCCCGGGACCGGAACCTTTGGACCTACGACACCCTCATCATCGACGAGGCCCATGAACGCAGTCTCAACATCGACTTCCTCCTGGGGTACTTGAGGAATCTCCTATCCCGGCGGCGGGACCTCAAGCTCATCATCACCTCGGCCACCATTGATACGGAAAAATTCTCCAAAGCCTTCAATGACGCGCCGGTGGTGGACGTCTCGGGCCGCACCTATCCCGTGGACACCCGCTATGCACCGGATTCGGAAGAAGAGACCTCCTATACGGAGACCGCCGCCGAAGCGGCCAAACGCCTGGTGCGCCGGGGGACCCCGGGGGATGTGCTCATATTCATGCCCACGGAACGGGATATCCGGGAGACCTGCGAAATCCTCGAGGGGATGTCTCTGAAGAAAACAACGGTGATGCCCCTGTTCGCCCGGCTTCCGGCGCGGGATCAGAAGAAGATCTTCGCCGTGACGAAGAACCGGAAGATTATCGTCGCCACCAACGTGGCGGAAACCTCCATCACCATCCCGGGGATCCGGTACGTGGTGGATACGGGACTCGCCCGCATCTCCCAGTTTCGGCCGTCCACGCGCACCAATGCCCTCCCCGTCCTTCCCATTTCGAAAAGCAGCGCCGATCAGCGCAAAGGCCGGTGCGGGCGGGTGGAAGCCGGCGTTTGCATCCGTCTTTATTCGGAAGCCGATTATCTGTCCCGGCCGCTTTACACCCCTCCGGAGATCCTTCGATCGAACCTGGCGGAAGTGATATTGAAAATGATCGCCCTCGATATGGGGGAGCCGGCGGACTTTCCCTTTATCGATGCCCCTGCACCCAAGTGGATCCATAACGGATTCGAGACGCTGGCGGAACTCGGCGCGCTGAAAAAAGACGCCTCGGGTCGACGGATCCTGACGGAGATCGGGCGGAAAATGGCCCGGATGCCCCTGGATCCGCGCATCTCGCGGATGCTCCTGGAGGCCGAAAAGGAGGAACAGTGCCTTCCGGAGATTGCCGTCATCGCGGCCGCCTTGAGCATCCCGGATCCCCGGGAAACCCCCATGGGCAAGGAGGCGGCGGCACGGGAAGCCCACCGGGCATTCGCCCATCCGGACTCCGACTTTCTGACGCTGTTACGCCTGTGGCACGGCGTTCAGGAAGCGGCAGGCGGCACAAAAGGCGCTTCGGCGATGCGGCGGTTTTGCCGCCGGCATTATTTGTCTTTCAGACGGATGCGGGAGTGGCAGGACATCCACGCCCAGATTTTGGACATCCTTGCGGAAACCGGGCTTTTTACAGAGAAACATCCGGCCGTCGCCCCTCGAGAGGCCGTCTTTCAAAAAGAAAGCGACGCCTACGCCCGAATCCATCGGGCGGTTTTGAGCGGGTTCCTCTCCAACATCGCCCTGAGAAAAGACAAAAACATTTACACGGCCGCCAGGGGAAAGGAAGTGATGCTCTTTCCCGGATCCGGTCTTTTCAATCGAGGCGGGGAATGGATCGTCGCCGCGGAGATCGTCGAAACCTCCCGGGTTTTCGCCCGTACGGCGGCCAACATCGAAAAGGCATGGCTGGAACCGGTTGGAAAAAATCAGTGCCGATACACATACCAAAACCCCTTCTGGTCCAAGACCAAAGAAACGGTCATGGCCGAAGAACAGGTCCATCTTTACGGGTTGTGCATCGAACCCGGCCGTCCGATCCCTTACGGACCCGTCGATCCGGAAAAGGCCGGCGACGTCTTCATCCGGGAAGCCCTCATGGAGGCAAGGATAAAAAACCCGCCGGCCTTTCTGAAACACAACCAGAAATTGATCCGGGAAGTCGAGGCGCTGGAGCATAAACTGAGAAGACGGGATCTCAAGGCGGGGGATCCGGAAATATACGCATTTTACTCCCGCCGCCTGGAAGGGGTGTTTGATTTACGATCCTTGAAGAAACGGATCCGGGAAAAGGGATCCGATGGGTTTTTGCGGATGGAAAGCAAAGACCTGGTCAACTACTTCCCGAATCCGGAGACGCTTTCGGGATTTCCCGACACCCTTTCGTTTGCGGGAAAGGCCTTTGGGTTGCGTTATCGTTTCCATCCGGGCGAACCCGACGACGGCGTCACCCTCCACGTCCCCTATTCCCTCGCTCCGGCGATTCCAACCGAACGGCTGGAGTGGATGGTTCCGGGATTCCTTCCGGATAAAATCGAAGCCCTCATCAAGGGGCTTCCCAAGGGATACCGGAAATCAATCCCGCCCTTCTCCACTTTCAAAGAGGTCTTATTGCATCGTCTTCCGCCCCCTGAAGTCTCCTTGACACGCTTTTTAAGCCGGTTCATTCAGGAACAGTTCGGCGTGAACATCCCGGAAGTGCTTTGGTCGCCGAGCACCCTCCCGGATCACCTGCGCATGCGTATCGTCTTTGAAACCCCCGACGGGAAATGCATCCATTCCGGAAGAGTGCCCGACGCATTTGCGTTTAATCCCAAGACGCATCAACGGTTTTCCCCTCCCGAAGACGTCAGGGTCCTTCGATCCAAATGGGAAAAAGAGGGGATCACGGATTGGAATTTCGGGGATCTTCCGGAAACCCTTTCCGTTAAAAGCCGGGATGAACAGGAGTGGCTCTTCTTTCCGGGCCTTGAACGGAATCCCGTAAACGACGGCGCCCGACTGCGCCTTTTTTCTTTCCTGGCCGACGCCCGGAAGGCGCATCCGGACGGTGTCTCCGCGCTTTTTGAAAAACGCTTCGCCGGATCCCTTAAAGAGCTGCATCGGGCGATGACGCCGTCAAGCATACCGGCGCGTGCCGCGGCACGGTTCGGCGGCATCGAGGGGATCCGGGGAGGGATTCTCAAGCGGGTGGCATCCGATCTTTTCAAGAAACCCATCCGCACGCGGAAAGAATTCGAATCCCTGCAGGAAGCGGTTTTACCCAAAATCCATCCCAGGGGTCTTGTGCTTTTCAACGCGGCCACGGCGGTCTTTGCGGTGCTGGATGCAGCGGAGACAACGATAGATGCGCTCGCACGTGCCCACCCGCAAAACCCGGGAATTCTGGCATTCCTCGAATCCCGTCGAAAGGACCTGACGGCTTTGGTTCCGGATGCATTTATCCAGATTTATGACGACGACCGTCTTTTACACCTGCCCCGTTACATCCGTGCCACGGGGATCCGTGCCGAAAAAGGGGTTCTCGATTTTAAAAAGGACCGGGAGCGATTCAAACAATTGTCGGGTTTTCTCGAGGCACTCGAAAGGATGATCCAGTCCTTGACGCCTTTTGCCCCACAGGAAAAAAGGAAGGCCGTGGAAGACTTTTACTGGCTCATCGAAGAGTTCAAGGTGTCTTTGTTCGCCCAGGAACTCAAAACCCCGTTCCCGGTGTCGGCCAAGAAGCTTCAGGCCCGGATGGAAGCGATTCAGCAGATGAACTGAACCTGTTTATTCAGATGCGTTTTCTTCAAAAGAGGTTTGGGTCTTGTGGACCAGCGTTTCTTTCTGCGTTTTCCCCGTCAGCGCGCCGCTGCCGATCATGGTGACCATATAAAACAGTGCGCACGCCGTTAAAAGAATCGCAAAAACCTTAAACATGGATCTTCTCCGGAAGATCGCCAGGAAGGCGAACACGGCAAGAAAACATACCGTTACCCAGGGGTAATGTTGAAAGACGGTCATGAAATGGTGCCATGTTTTTTCAAGAAGGTCCATCACCGTTCTCCACGTATGGCGGATGGTGTGGCGCCCCCACCCTGAAGGGCGGGGCTCCCCGGTAAGGAAAATACCCATTTTAAGATGGCTTCCCTCGACCCCGCCTTAAAAAGCGGGCTTGCGGGAAGCATTCCGGTCAAAGCGGGATTCCGATAACGATTAAAGCAAAAGGCATGCCAATCATTAAATGATGCTATCAAACGATGATATCATTATATTATCAACAGGTTATGCGCGGAAAGGATCCCAGGGGGATGGGAATCGGGTGAAATTGCACAGACTGGGGATGCAATCGCCGCTTTTTTTGTGCACTCCGGCGACAAGGCGTCATCTTGTACTCAAACCAATGGCACGGTATGCTTGGCATAGAGCATCCATATCAGCCGCCATAGACGGACCGCCACGGCATGGCTTGAAAGATGTTGGAACGCCCGGCGGTAATTGTAGTCCACAATCGTTTTCCGGGTGGTCTCGTTCAAGACCGTGTCGATCCACTCGAAAAGAGACGCCAAGGCGTCATCCTCCGCCCCATGGGGAATGTGCGATTCCACTCGAAAATGCCCATGGACCCGCTTTTCCAGGGCGTCAAAATCGACACCGAAGGTTTGGATGCCGATCTTCCCGGATATGGGGCCATAGGAATTCAGCTTCTTGTTCATGAAAAACGGGATGCGCGCCCCGGCCATTTCATTCAAGGCGTTTTCCCACCCGCCGGCGCTGCTTCCCACCACTCCGATCGTGCGCAGGGACGCCAAGCAGGCATACATCTTTTTTATATCTTTTTGTTTAAAAAACCTCCCCAGATGAATGTACGGAAGTCTCAATTCGCCGGCGAACCGCACCGTTTCCAGGAAATAGGGCCTGTCATCGATATCGGGGTGGGTAACGATAAACGCGACGGTCTTTTTCCGGTGGACCCCGTAAAGCCATGCAAGGAGCATGGCTTCTTTCAGGCGTTTTCGGGCCACCGGTCGAACCGGGGAAAGAAAAAATACGGTCTCTTTTTGAATCGGTTGCCGTTCATAATAATAGGCCCCGTTTTGAAAGCGCACACAGTTTTGAAATAGAAAATCGACATATTCCGAGGACGGTTCTTCTGCCCGTTTTTTGTCTTCAAAAGGAAACTCCAAAAAGTCCGGGATTTCAAAAACGTGATTTTCAGGAATCCCATAAACATGAATGAAATTTTCCCGCTGGGTGGGGTTGAGGACGATGTGGTACAGATTCCGTCGATGATAGGGGCCCCCGGAATACGGCCGCTTTGATGAATCGGCGGAGATTCTTTGCCGGACATGGTCTTTAAGCCGCGATATTCTCTCGGGGCGTTCGGCGTCGGGGTCGGCCGAATGGCTCAAAAAGACGCGTTTCGGGTACTTTTCCACGAGCTCTTTCACGGCAACGGCGGCGGCCGGATGAAAATGCCGAAGGGAGAGAAGATTGTACACAATCACCGGGGTATTCCCCGTCACATTGGCAAGAACCCGTTCAACGTGTTTTTTGATCCGTGTCTTATGGTAAAAAAACAACGCCTCCCATTCGGACCTTGAAATCGATTCAATGCCTTCCCTTTCCGGTCCGTTTTGAAAGGCGTTTTTATACAATAAAAGGGAATGCGGGTGGAAAAAATCGAGCTCCGGGACAAGGGTGCAGACCTGTCCGCTTCTTAAGCCCGGGTCAAAGGGGGAATCCTCCCGGCCGGCAACGACGTGGAGATGAATCCCCAGGTTGTTCAGCAGGGCCCGGTATTCTTCTTTTTGGAGGGCGACACCGTCGAGACCGCCATGACGCGTAATCACCACCGGGCACGTCATGCGTTTGATACCGTTCACCAGTGTCGATTCAGGAGGCAATGCCATGGCCCGAATATTCCGGGTCGAGATTCTCTTTTTTAAAAGGGCTTGCTGTTGCGATTCATCAATCGGGAGACGATGCCGCCGCGCCTTAGATATCCTCGATGTCCATCCCGGTGGTTTTGGAGGATGTGTCGCAGGTAATCTTGATGGCGCTGAATGGCCCTTGCATAGAGATCGGCGTCAAGCTGCCATCGACTTTTGAAATGAAAGCGCATATACCGATTGACGCTTCCCAATTCCGTGATGAAACGCTGTTGCGTGATCTTGAAAAAATCTTCGGTTTTTTTCAAAAACGCAATCTCTGTTTCGCAACCGGGAACCCCGCCCTCCTGAAATTCCCGGTACAAAAACAAGAGCTTTTCCAGGTATGTCCGATCGGCCATCTGACCGAGCAGATCCGCTGTTCCGAGCATCTTTCCCAGCGTTTTTGTCTCTTCCGACGAAAAACGGATTTCCCGGATCTTCGCGGTAAGCCCCGTACAGTGGAGCATGTTTTTTCCTTCAAGGCGATAATACGCCGGATGCGGCCTTGCCTTCAGATACGCCGACATGAAATCAATGCTTCTTTGGATATGCATGAGGGTATACTTGGCGCCCGTACCATTCGTGTCGTTTTCGGACTGGATATAACCCGTATCATGAAAAAGGGCGGCCAAAAGCCCCAGGGTCACATTCTCCTGATCAAACACCCGGCCGTCGGTCATTGCCCCGTGAATAAGACGGGCCATGGCCAAAAAACAATCGGTGGTATGCTTCAAATCATGATACGCGGTATTGCACGCCCGGTAGCCGGGGAACGCTCCGTGAAACAACCTATTGATATCGGTGAATGCCTCGTCGATGCTGGAAAAATTAAAATCGTGGAATGCGGCGCCGATCATTCCCTTGACCTCGGCAAGGATCGCATCGGGATCCTCCATGTCGATAAGATTCGACAACGGGTTTCCTTCATGTTTCATTGGGCACCCAACTCAACGATTGCGTCCGTGGAAAACCGCCGCGCCAGATTCATGTAGCGGCGGTATTCCGCGCGCCGTCCCCGTTTCAAACACCCTCCGGCATATACGCCGCACTTTTCCCGGAGAACGGCGGCCGCGGCTTTTCTCTGCGTGTTCGAAAGAACGCCGGCATCAAGGCGTTTCACAAGTGCGTCAATGCGGAATCGATCCAGGCCGGCACCCCGGGAAAGCTGATCGGCGTGCCCGCCGCGCTTGATGATCAAGGGCGTTGGGATCAAGGCGACGGAATACCGGCAGGTCACCCGGAGCCAGAGATCGTAATCTTCGCAGGCGGGCAGGTTCTCGTCGAAAAGCCCCACTTCATCGAATAGAAAACGGCGTACCATCACGGCCGACGGACTCACCATGCACCGTTTTAAAGACCTTTCAAAAAGGGCCTCCGACGATTTGAGATGGTATCGCTTGGGATTGACCCGAACGCCTCGGCGAATCCAGATCTCGTCCGTCTGGCATGCCACGGCTTTCGGGTTCGCAGAAAAAAAATCGACCTGCGCCGCCAGTTTTCCCGGAAGCCACAGATCGTCCGAATCGAGGAAGGTGATGTAACGCCCGGCGGCTTTTTGAATGCCGGCATTCCGGGCGGCGCTGACCCCGCGGCGGGGCTGGAAATGCACCCGGAGGCGGCGGCCGTATCCCTCCAGGAGGCAACCGGTGTCATCCGTGGAGCCGTCATCCACCACGATGAGTTCCCAGTCCTTGAAATCCTGGCCGATGACGCTGTCGATGGCTTCTTTGAGGATCCATCCCCGGTTATACGTCGGGAGAATCACGCTGACCAAAGGGCGTCGGATATGTTTTTGCATTCGAATCATGTATTTGTTAATCTTCGGCAAATGATTCTTTTTGACGGCACATACCGCCTGGGAAGATATTCCAAAAAATCCCCCGGGCGTTCCGACGCGGCGGGACCTTCCTGGCGGATCCGGGTCATCGACTTATCCCTGGATGCACCGGAAGTGCTCCACCTCAGACCCATCATCGTGCATGCGGCCAGAAACCCGGGAAGCGTCTTCCCCACCGATTGCGCCAACGCCTTGGGGGCGAAGATCCTTCGGGATTTCGACCTCACGGCCGAAAAGGTGCTCTGGATCGAACAGCGCGATGACGCCCCGCACATGCTTCGGGTCGCCATATTCCGGCCAAAACGGTTTTTCGGGCCCCAGGTCTTTTACTCCGTCACCTGGCGGCCCATCCAGGCCAATGAGCGTCGAGCCCTCCTCCGCTTCGTTCCGGAAGCCGCCCTCCCCGCCGGCTGACGTCCGGTTTACCCCAAAGTTGCATAAAAAACATGGCGAAGTGTGATTAATATGCTTGATTTTTTAAAAAATGAAACATTTTATGCGATTGCTCTCGATATCACCGCGTGTGAAATCGAAGATCGCGCTTATTTTCGCCATGTTTTTTACCCTTCGGGAAAGCCGGAAGACTCCAGATCCTGCGTTGCAAAGGGTTCGCAGTAGACGACTACAGCTTCACCCTTTGCGCCTTGGCTCTGAAGCCTTCCGACTTTTGCAACGTTGGGGTTTATGCGGCTTCCTGGAGCGATTCCAGCACCTGGTTTACATATTCCGGAGATGCGGCAATGAGGGGAGCGTCCACCCTGCCCCGTCCCACATGGTCATTGAGATAAAAGGGACTCCCGTCCATTTGATAAATCTTCCCACCGGCCGCCTCGATGATGACCCCCACGGCGGCCAGGTCCTGATAGGATTCATTGAACACCACGGCCCCTTCGGCCGAGCCCATGGCCACGTAGCAGATATGGGCCGATGTGCATCCCAGGTTTCGGATTTTCCCGGGGAACACGGATCGATACCGGTGGTGGAAGCGGGAATACGTCAACAGGAGACTTTCATTGTTCAGAGATCCTTGATCCGATATCCGGATTTCCTTTTTGTCCAGGTAGGCTCGTTGGCTTCCCACCGCATGAAAAAGGTCGCCGGTGGCCGGCATATAAAAGGTCCCGAAGATGGGCCAGAAATTTTCGAGGAGGGCGATGGACATGCCCCAGATGGGGATCCCGGCCTGGAAATTGGAAACCCCGTCGATGGCATCAAAGACCCAGAGAAATTTTTCCGCGCCATGGGTGTACGCCTTGATCTCCTGGCTGTTTTTATACACCTGATGGGCGGGAAATTGATTTTGGATCCGGGTTTCGAACATGTCCAACAGACGAATTTCCGCCTGGGTGACCAACTCGTCGTCAAACTTCAGATGGGTCCGCCGATTTCCATAAAAAGACAGGGCTTCCTCCCCCAGATGTCGAATCAGTTCGGTCGCAAAGCGTGTCAATGCCTCCAAACCGTCGCCGTGTTCCATCGCCATCTTTTCTCCTTTTCTTCCGGTTTTAAATAAGATGAAATCGTAAAAAGGCTGATTTTGTTCGCGCCTCAACCCTTTTCGGGTGATCCAAAGGGTTTCGCTAAATCTCAAGAACTCGACACAAGTGTCTCAAACAACTTGAGATTTTTAACGCTCAACCCTTTGTCTCTCTTTTTCCGAAAAGGCTTGAACGGCGCTCACAAAAGCCTTTTTACGATCTTGTCAAATAAATGATCCGTTTTCACCCCCCTGTATCAAAGAACTCTCCAAAAACACAATAAAAATCAAAAGATTTCCGGCATCCGGACCCTTTCCTCAATGATTCATCGCCTTGATCAACGGGATGAACTTCCGGTTGGCCCCCGGAAAAGGAAAGCGATCCAGGTCCCGGGGGCGTACCCACCGATGGGCCGTATGTCCCTTTTTCCGCACCCGCCCTTTCACATGCCGGCAGAGAAACACATCCGCCTCGATTCGAAAGTGGGTGTACCCGTGTCGAATCCGGGCCAGATGCCGTTCAACCAAAATCCCAAGGGAGACTTCTTCCCGGACTTCCCGCCGGCAGGCCTCTTGGGGTGACTCCCCGCTTTGGATTTTACCCCCGGGGAATTCCCACAATCCCCCCAGGAATCCCTCCGCTTTTCTCTGGAGGATGAGGACGCGGTCCTTTCGAAAAATGACACCGATGGCCACCGCATACTGCGGCACCTTGTTGCGCGGGCGGCGCTTCGGATACGCGTTCACCCGGCGGCCGGCCCATGCCTTGCAGAACGGGGCCAGTGGACATGACGTGCAATCGGGATGTTTCGGCCTGCAGATCATCGCGCCCAGTTCCATCACGGCCTGGTTGAAATCCCCCGGTCGGGCCGGATCCAAGAGTTGTCCGGCCCGGTTGCCGAAGCAGGCGTGGGCGCCGGGGCCGTTCACCGGAGTGTCCATTGCGAATAACCGGGAAAGGACCCTTTTTACGTTTCCGTCCACCACGGCATAGGGGCGGCCGAAGGCGATACTCATGAGGGCGGCGGCGATGTAATCTCCGATGCCGGGCAGACGTAAAAGGGCTTTGGGATCCGCCGGGATTCGGCCGCCGCAGCCGGTGGTCACTTCTTTTGCGGCCAGATGCAGATGGCGGGCTCTGGCATAGTATCCCAATCCCTCCCAGGCTTTCAGTACCGCCTGCAGATCGGCCCGGGCCAGGGATTCGACATCGGGGAAGGCTTGAAGGAATTTTTGGTAATAGGGAATGACGGTGGCCACCTGGGTTTGCTGGAGCATAACCTCCGAGACCCAGATGCGGTAGGGATCCCCGGTGTTCCGCCAAGGAAGCGCCCGGCGGCCGGTACGGTACCAGGACAACAGCGCACGCCGGATTTCTTTGATGTCGGCGCCTTTCAAGGCCGTTTTACCTGATTGAGTCGGAAAAACCCATCTTTTCCCACCTCATATGTTCACCCGCACCCCGGCCCCGGGTCGTCTTCGGCGCCGCCAGAGGGGGGTGATCGCTTACTCAACAAAGAGGGTGTTTTTGCCTTTTTACGATCTCATCTTGCCCAATACCGGAGCAAAACCCGGGTTACAGCGTTTTCAGAAGCGGGAGGGCTTTCTTGAATTCCGGCGTCCCCGCCCGGTTCAACAATTCATAGACCACCATCTCCGTGGAACTGATGACGGCGCCGGCCCGCTCCAGCCGCCGAAGGCCCACCTCCCAGTCGGATGCTTTGGGAGAAGAGACCGCGTCCGAAACTACGTGCACCCGGTATCCCAAGGACAAGGCCTGCATGCCCGTATGAAAGATGCACACGTGGGCGTGGATCCCGCAAAGAATCATGGTGTTGCGCCCCGTGTCCCGAATGGCCTCCCGGAGCGGCGCATTGTCAAAACATCCGAATTCCAGTTTCTCCAGGACCGTGGCATGGGGGGCCATTTCGATGAGATCCGAAAGTGTTTTGCCCAGCCGTTCCGGATTCTGTTCGGAAAACAAGACGGGTATGTCAAAAAGCTGCACAAAGGCGATCAGGGCCGCCGCGTTTTTTTTCACCCGGGCGGCATGGACGCACGGATCCAGCATGGATTGCTGAATATCCACCACCACCAGGAAACTGTCCTGTCGCTCCAAAAATCGGAATGTGTCTTGCATGGCTTTTTCCCTCCGGAAGCTTCTTTGTTGAGACCTTTGCAAAAAGACGCATTTTTGTTCGCGCCGCAGGCCGTGTTATGCGCTTGCCGCCGTTTAAATCCGCCTTACCGGGCGTTCCGGCCAGGGCGGCAAAGGGCTTTAAACCCGGGGATCGATTCCGCGGTTACGGGAAAATCCGTTCCGCTTCCTTTCTCCGAAACGTTTCGGTGGCGTTTTCCATCATCCGGATGATCCCGCCGGCGTCTTCCATGCTGTCGTCCAGATGCGGCCTCAGGGCCGCGTTGAATCGACGCTCCGCATTTCCGAGCTGATTCAAGGAAAGCAAATAGTTCGCGCGCCTCCGGTAGACGGACCGGATCAAATCGTCAACGGTGTCTCCTTCGGCCTTGAGCAGATCCCGGTATTGCTCGATCAACACGCGCACCCATTCGGCGTAAACCCCATGGGTTTCTTCGGGGGCGCTCGATCGGGCGACCACCTTTTGAACGTTCGGCCGGGCATCGGACGCCAGCGCTTCACAGGCCGCTTCCATTGCGCGATTTCGGGTCTTCATGAAATTTTGAACAAAATCCTCCCGCCCCTGGGCGACCTTTTTCAGGCGGTAAAAGTAATAGACGAAAAAGATGGGGACCAGGATCATCCACACGGAAAGAACCGGTTTTTCGATCACCGTCCGGGCCACATGATTGGCGAGCCGCCGTTCATGGGCCAGGAGGATCTGTCTTTTTTCCTGCATGTCCGCCATATCCGCCGATCAACAAGGATGACAAAGTCAAGAATGCGTGACATACACATTTTCTTTGTATTTTGAAAGGAAATAACACATGCAGCGACGGTTCACAATACCGCCGCCGGGAAGGGCTTGCTCCATACCGGGGGAGACTTGGATTGGAGGAAAACGGTCAGTCCATGGGGAGAAACTTGTAGCCCACCCATAACAACGCAATACAAATTGCAATCCCCGACAAAAACGGAAGAGTCAACCCGGCCTCCCCCGGCGCCGCCAGATCGAGAGCGCCCCGCAGGTACCGTTCCGCCCGGTCCGATTCTTCGATCTCGGTATAAAAATAGGCGTTGGCGTTGATGTCCTGATTTTCGATGACCGTAAAGATTCGATCCATGAGCGGAATCTGCTTTCTGATCCACGGTCCCCCGGTTTGGGCGAACCCCCAGAACAAGGCCAATGCGAAAAACAACACTCCCCATGAACGGATGAAGGATTTTTTACCGCCGGAAAAACGGTCTTGGCGGCGCGGCGTATGCAATGCGTTCATGGTCCTGTTTCCTGTTGATTCCTCCGGTAAAGAATCGAATGTGCGTGCCATTGAAGGGCTGCGGTTTTCCGGGGGAAAACCCCCGGAAAACCGGTTCAGCCGCATCGTCTTAAATCGTGGCCGTTAATTCCGGGAATACCACATAGAACATGATATAGGCAACGATCAGCGTCAGGCACAGGTTGAAGGATTGGCCGCAAACATAGAGGATGAGGGGTTTGCCGCCTCTGAAATGCTCCTTGAGTTCCCGGAAGTTGGTGGCCAGCCCGATGCTTACAAAGGACAGGCAGAAAAACCAACCGCGGAACAAGTCGCTCATCCCCTTGATGGTCCCGTTATCGATCATGGCGGATCCGAGTCCGCTGACCTGGGCGTTGAAGGAGGAATAAAAGAGCGAAAAGACGATGGAAGCCGCGATGAATCCGAGGACGAACTTGGGAAACCGGTACCAGATTTCCATGGGACCCACCGTGGTCCCGGTTTCGGCCACCTCCACCTTGGTGGTGAAATACAAGGCCACGAAGAATGCGATGACCCCGATCAGCACATTCTGGATCATCTTAATGGTGGCAGCCACGTAAAGGGCCTTTTCCCCCAGGAATGCCCCGGCCGCAGCCACCGCACCCGTGGCGTCGATGGTGCCGCCCATCCAGGCACCACCGAGGATCAATTGCTTGTCCACCGGAAAGGTCGCCTTGATGATGGCCGGCATAACGATCATCATGATCGATGTGAAGACCAGGGAAAGACCCACGGCCAGGGTGAGTTCCTCTTTCTTTGCCTTGCACGCCGCGGCGGTGGCAATGGCCGCGGATACCCCGCACACGGACATGTCGGAACAAATGGTGGCATTGAGGCGTTTGGAGGGCATCTTGATGATCTTCTGGCCGAACCAGTAGGTTACCAGCCATACGGTCGGCGTCACCACCCAGGCCACGAAGATGCCGGCGGTCCCGATGACGATGATCTTTTCAAAAAGAATCTTCGCCCCCAACAGGACCAAACCGGTCTTGATGTAATATTCGGTCTGCACCGCCGGCATGGCCCATTTGGGAGTTCCCACCGTGTTGCTGATGAGCATTCCGAAAAGAATCGCCCATGCGGCATACCCGATGCCGTATTGCTTCATGGTGGCCTGGCTGGACGCGATGTACGCAAGAACGGCGATAAGATAGACAAAAGTAAACCCTCGCAGAAATTCAGGGACCGATTTTCCCATCCCCTTGATACCGATGGAAAAAAAGAGGGCGAAGGCAACCCCCAGCCCGATCAGCCAGCCGATCTGGTTATAGGGCTTGGCCTGGGTCTTGCCTTTGGCCTTGCTCGCCTTGAGGTGGGCGTCCCGCCACTCGGCGATGGCCGCCTTGGCCTTTGCGTTCAGGGCGGCATCCTTGAATCCGGCGGCTTCCGCGGCCATTTCCGCCGCCTTGGCGGCTTCAAGCGCTTCCGCTTCGGCCGCCGCGGCCGCCTCGTACTTGGGCATGGCCTTGGCGTTCTTGGCATCGGCCGCTTCCTTGCTCATCACGAAGGCGTTGCCCGGATTGCCGGACCAGCCGTGGGGTTTTCCGCTGAATTTTTTGAGCCACTTTCCGGCCGGCGAGCTGTTCGCTTTGACCTTCTTTTTGGCGTCCTGGAGCTGATACCAGGCAATGGTCTTGAATTGATCGGTCCGCTGGGCCTGGGCCGCATATTTTGCCCCGGCCGCTTCCAGTTCGGCCTTCATGTCTCCGGCCTTGGGGAAATAGATCAAAATCCCGGCGATGAGAATCGCAAAGCCGAGCCACACGGCCCACCAGTCCTCTTTTTTCCAAAGTTCGGACCATTCCCATTTCCCGACATCTTTGACAATGTCTTCATTTTTTTGTGCCATCTCCTCCTCCTTTTGTGTTGATTCAGCAATATCGACAGGTTCGGTCCCGGAAGCGCCCGCGATTTTCATCTCCACAAGTGCTTTTGACGCAACAACGCCGCAAATCAGCAGCATCGAATCGGAAAAGATCGTAAAAAGGCTTTTGAAAGCGCCGTCCACGCCTTTTCAGGCCCCCTTTTATCGAAAGGCCAAAAGACTATCTATGCAATGGCCGGGCCAGTTTTCCATGAAATCATATCTTATTGATATAATATAAATTTATCCGGTTCAAAAAACCGTCATGGAGAGTCGTGCCACCCGGCGGCGGCAGGAAAAATCCCGGCTCTGCCCCCTTCCTGTTTTTAATTATTATAATATCAGATGGTTATATAGGTATGGAGCCGGAGGGGAAAAATCGCAGACTGCCGCCTGGAGTTGTCAGTGACGCCGGAAGGGGCCATGTTGTGACACGGGAACCGCTCTCAAGCGGGACAGGCCGCTTTGAGCCGCAACACGAGCGCATTTTCCGCAGGTGCTGGCTTGCGGCGGTGCGTTGCGGATTAAAACGAAGCCAAAATCCCGCCGTGCGGGGGACCGGGGAGGCTTCAAAAAAAATTAAGGCCGGAACCGCTCGATGGAAAGCCGATACCGCTTGACGATTTTTTGTAAAGACTGCCGCTTGATGCCGCTGATCCGGGCGGCCAGTGAAATATTGCCTTTGGCTTCCTTCAGAAGCGCCGTGAGGTAGTTGAGGGTAAAATCATCCACCGCCTTCTGCTTCATTGTCAGGTACGGCTTGAGGCGGCCGGGGGATCCGGTCGGCGGTGGGCCCGGGGGGTCGAGTCCCACGGTCTCCAGGTCGATCACGGGACCCAGGGTGAGGGCGCACCAATTTTTGATGGTATTTTCCAGTTCCCGGATATTCCCGGGCCAGTCCTGACCCGAAAGATAGGAAAGGATCCCCGGGGAAAGCTGTTTCGGGGCCACCTTCAGTTCGCAGGAGGCTTTTTCCAGGAAGTGTTCCGCCAGTAAAGGGATATCTTCCTTTATTTCCCGCAACGGCGGCATTCTCAGGCTCGCCACGTTCAGCCGATAGAAAAGGTCGGGGCGGAACCGGTTTTGCGCCATCTTGGCTTCCAGATCCTGGTTGGTGGCGGCGATGATCCGGACATCCACCTTGTGGGTCTGGCTGTCCCCCAGCGGCTTGATCTCCTTTTCTTGGAGTACCCGCAGGAGTTTGGTCTGCACCCCCATGGGCAAATCCCCGATCTCGTCCAGGAAAATGGTGCTTTTGTGGGCCTGTTGAAACAGACCCGGATGGTCCTTCAACGCACCGGTAAAGGCCCCTCTTTTATACCCGAAAAGTTCGCTTTCCAGAATCGTTTCGGGAAGGGCCGGGCAATTCACCGTCACCATTAAACGACTTCGACGGCGGCTGGCCCCATGGATGGCCTGGGCGGCCAAGTCCTTTCCGGTGCCGGTCTCCCCCAGGATCAATACGGTGACGTCGGTGCGGCCCAGCATCCGAATCCCTTCGAACACCCGGCGCATGGGTTGACTCTGCCCCACCATGTGCTCCATGGGTTCTTTCTCGCAAATCTTTTGGACAAGCCGCCGGTTCTCCCTGACGAGTCGATTCCGCTCCAAACCCTTTTTCAGGAGATGGACCAGCCGTTCTTCGTCAAAGGGTTTCTGGATGAAATCATAGGCGCCGGATTTGATGCTTTCCACCGCCACTTCAATGGTTCCATAGGCGGTCATCATGATGACGGTGACATGAGGATCCACCTCCCGGATGGCGTTCAACAAAGAGAGCCCGTCCATTTCGGGCATGCGGATATCCGCCAGAACCACGTCGATGCTTTCGTTCCGGACCACGTTCAAGGCGTCGCGGGCGCTGAACGCGGAAAGGATCCGGGCGTCCAGTTCCTGGGCCAGCAGCCGTTCCAACCCGTGGACCAGGTCTTTTTCATCATCCACGATCAACACAGATTCTTGCATACAAAACCATTTCAATGTCTTAAAAGGGTTAAACGGGAAGCGAAATGCGGAACACGGTCCCCTTTCCCGGGGTGCTGCTCACTTTGATCTCGCCGTCGTGTTGCTTGACGATGCCGTAACTGACCGAAAGCCCCAACCCCGTCCCTTTTCCGGGTGCCTTTGTCGTGAAAAAAGGATCGAATATTTGATCCAGGACATGCTTTTCAATACCCCGGCCCGTGTCCGCGATTTCAATCGTCATGGTTCGCCGGTTCTTCATCATGGTGGAAATCCGCATCTCACCCCCTTCCGGCATGGCCTGGTATGCATTCATGAAAAGGTTCATGAAGACCTGCTTCATTTGATCTCCATCCACGGTGGCAAAAGGAAGCGCCTTGGAAAAATCCCGGCAAAGGGTGATCTTTCTCTTTTCCATCCGGTGCTCCAAAACGGAAAGAACGTCATTCATCAGGCCGTGGATATCGCAGGGGGATTTTTTGGGTTCGGCCATCCGGGCGAAACTCAAAAGCGATTCCACGATGGTCTTACAGTGCCGGGAATGCTTATGAATGATCTGCAGGTCTTTTTGAATCTGGGAATCGGGTGTTGCGGCTTTGGCGATCAGATTCGAATACAAGGAGATGACACCCAGGGGGTTGTTGATCTCGTGGGCCACACCGGCGGCCAACTGTCCGATGGCGGCCAATTTCTCCGTCTGGGCAAGGTGCCTGTCGAGTTTGCGTTTTTCCGTGACATCCCGTAACACCGCCACAAATCCGCTCGCTTTATCCCCTTCCTCCCGCATTTCATGGGCGGAGATCAAGATGACCCGTTGCCGGCCCACCCGGTCCACCATCAGGACCTCCTCTTCCCGGATACTCCCTTCCTGATGGAGTCTTTCGAGGATGGCGGCGGCTTCCCGGCCGTCCCAAAACACCTGATAGAACGTTTCCATCTCAAGGGCTTCCGTTCGGCCGGTGAAACCGAAGAGGGCGATTCCGGAATGGTTGATGTCCACCACCCGCGTCTCCATGTCGCAGATGAGGATGGCATCCTGGGAAGATTCGAAAAGACGGCGGTATTTGGCCTCGGACGCTTTCAGTTCCTCATGGGCGCTTTTCAGGTGGCGGGCCACGGTTTCGAAGGTCTCTTTGAGCTGATCGATCTCATCCGAGGGACCCACTTCCTGCAGCAGGGTTTCCTTTCCGGTGATCCCCGAAAAGGTGGAGACGAGTCCTTTCAGGTGCGACACGACGGTTCGGTTGAACAACAGGTAAAACAACCCGAAAAGAAAGACCAGTGCGCCGCCTCCGATGAGAAACACCCACAGGGCCTTTTCCTTGATCCGGAGAAACAGCACGTCCACGGGAATAAAAACGGCGTCGGCGGCCACCACTTCCCCCACCTGATATCCATATCCGCCTTTTTCACCGTAAATTTCACGCATTTGCTTCGGGGCATTTTGGGGATTTCCATGGCAAACCAGGCATTCGGTCTCTGCATATATGGCGCGAAACTGGGTGTAATAGGAGTGGTCTCCTTTTCGGACGATTCCGGACCATTGCCGATCCCGGGGATTGGCCGCGAACCAATCCAGCATCTTCATCTCGAAGGCATCCGCCATATTCACGGGGTTCATCGGGTTTTTGGCGGCCCGCTTGTAATCGAATTCCGGGAATTGCCGGTGGATCCGGGACATGATCTCCCGGCCCACATACGTGGTGGACATGGCCTCGGGGATGAATTCATCCGGGGGAAAAAGGGGGGTGAGCCGGGGCCGCAGCACATCCTTGACGTAGGTCCGGGTGGCATCGGCCGTGGCCACATGCAGTGCGGTCTCCCGGAAAATGGATTCCTTCACGAACTCCTTCAGGTACTGGTACTCCAGAAGCGAAAAACCGCCGCAAAAGAAAAACAGGATCAGGGCGGTGCCGATGCGGAACTGGGTCTTGACCGACATTTTCTTCATAGCAGATGATCCTTTGGAAAGGAGCGGACGCGGCCGGGGATGAATGCTTCCGGCACCTTTCAAAAAAAAGGCCGGGGTATCCGTGATGAAATTGTAAGAGACGCGTTTTGCCGGCGCCGCCGTGCCCGCTTCGGACGGGAACCGTTTCGGGAGTGCCGAAGCCGGCTTCAGCCAAACGAAAAAACCGGATCCACCGCTAGAACCGATTCAAGTGCACATACTCCTCTTTTTCCCGGCGCCTGGGCGCCTCGTTTTTTTTGGCCGGGTAGCCCATGGGAATGTAGGCCACCAATTCATATCCCTCGGGCACCCCCAGGATCGCCTTGCCCTGATCGTGATCGAAGAGCCCCACCATGACGGTTCCCAGCCCAAGGCTGTGGGCGGTGAGGCAAAGCGTCTGGGCGGCGATACCCAGATCGAACATGAACCAGTCCCCGAACTTGGTGGATGCCCGCTCCTTTTCCTTCTTATCGAATCCCGATGTCTTTAATCTCCCGCACAAGGCCAGAACCACCGGGGCCGCCACCATGGCGCTTCTGGCCGGATTCCCCTTTTCAGGAAGGGTGGCCTGGAGCTTTTCTTTTACGGCGGGATCTTTCACCACCACCACTTCCCAGCACTGGGTATTCGCCCAGGACGGAGACCACCGGATCGATTCCAGGACCTGATCCAGCGCGTCCTCCGGGATCTCCTTGTCTTCGTATTTTCGAACGCTTCGCCGTCCCTTGACGATTTCCAAAAACCCCGGCAAGTCTTCTCCTTATGTTATGATTCCTTTGAGGAAGGCTCTTTTTTGCAAATGCAGTGGCGATCCCCGCAATGGGCACAGGTATAAGTCACGATCTCCTCCTTTGCGCTTCCCCTTCTCGAAAAGACCGCCCACAGGAGGATCAACGCAACGGCGAATCCAAAGATTGCAAGGACATAACCGATCATTTCCGCTCCTTACGGTTGATGGCTCCGTAAAAAGTCCATCTGCGGCGTTGCGCGGCATTCCTGCCCTGTTAAATTCTCGCTTCGCGAGACGGCAAAGCCGATTTAACAGGGTGAATCATTGCGGCGTATCTGTAAGTACGCCGCATCCTGACGAATTTGCGCGCCTTGCATCCGGCGCTTGTTACGTTGCCATCCCAATTTCGACTTTTTACGAGTTCATCAAGGTTGCAGGATTTCCCGGAGCGCCGATTCCATATCCGGGTACGTGAAATGAAAACCCGCGGACAACAACTTCCCGGGGATGCATCGCTGGCTGGAAAGGAGGGCGGATCCCAATTCCCCCATAATCAGGCGGATGGCAAAGGCGGGCGCGGGCATGAAGGCGGGTCTTTTCAGGAGCCGCCCGATGATCTTGGCCATCTCCTTGTTCCTCACCGGGTTGGGGGCACAGAAATTGACGGGCCCGTCCAGTTCCGGATGCGTGATCCCCCATTGCACCGCATTGCACAGGTCGTCGATATGGATCCACGGAAACCACTGGGTGCCGTTTCCCAAGGGACCGCCCACCAAGAACCGGAAGGGTGGCACCATTTTTTCCACGGCCCCGCCGCCTTTTCCCAGTACGATGCCGAACCGCGCGCACACGACGCGGACCTTCTTTTCCTGTGCTTCCAGGGCCGCCGACTCCCAATCCTTTCCCACTTCGGCCAGGAAATCATCCCTGGGCGGGGACGTTTCATCCAGAACCGTATCTCCCCGGCTGCCATAGAATCCCACCGCCGAGGCGTTGATCAAAAGGCTTTGGCGGGAGGCGTCCAGGGCTTCGACGATATTCCGTGTGGACAGGACCCGGGATTCCCGGATTTGGATCTTGTACGCCTTTGTCCAGCGCTGGAAAATGGTCTTTCCCACCAGGTTGACCACCGCATCGGTTTCTGCCAAGGCGTCCTCCCATGCCCCTTTCCGTGTCAGGTCCGCCGGTACATACGTGAGACGTTCCCCCGTTTCCATGGAGAAAGCAGGACGGGTCCCCGTGACCGTTACCCGGTATCCCTCTTCTAAAAGCTTCCGGGTAAGGCGCTTTCCGACAAACCCGGTGCCGCCCGCGATAAAAATGTGCATGGCATTCCTCCGTGGCTTCGTAAAAAGGCCGCTGTTGTTTTTGCAAGCTTCCGGATAAAAGTTATTTTAAATCGGTGGGGGGCCCAGGTCAATGATTCATATCACCCGCATTCCTCTCCCCGGGTCGGATTTGGCACCACGGAGTCCCGCCATTCAGCACGGGGGGCTCCACAAGATTATACAAAGGCTTTTGTGAGCGCCATCCAAGCCTTTTCGAAAATAGAGAAACAAAGGATTGAGCGTTAAAAATTTCAATCTGTTTGAGACACTTGTGTCGAGTTCTTGAGATTCGGCAAAACCCTTTGGGTCTCCCGAAAAGGGTTGCGGTGCGAACAAAATCGGCCTTTTCACGATGCCATCATGATTGATGGTTTCGTAAAAAGGCCAAAAGTGCCCATTTTCGTCACCCCGGTGAAAGCTGGGGTCCAGTAATTTCAAATAGTTCTGGATTCCGGATCAAGTCCGGAATGACGGCTTCGGCACTTTTTACGAGTTTATCATGATTGACAAGATCGTAAAAAGGCCAAAAGAGCCCATTTTCGTCACCCCGGCGAAAGCCGGGGTCCAGTAATTTCAAATACTTCTGGATTCCGGATCAAGTCCGGAATGACGGCTTCGGCACTTTTTACGAGTTTATCATGATTGAATGGATAAAAAAAGGCGACGGTGCCGCCGTCGCCTTTTGGAAAGAAAACGGACCGCTTAGTGCCCGCAGGAATCCGATGCGCAACTGCTCCCGCAGCCGGAATTCAGCCGCAGGCTGGAGGTCAGCTTGAATCCCACCTCGTGAAAATCCACCTTGATGGGTTTGGCTTTGTCCATGAAATCTTTGTTCACCAGATACTGGAATCCATCGATCTCGTAAACATCGTCGGCTTCTTTCGGCTCATCCAGAGCCATGGCCAGCGACGGCCCGCCTCAACCGCCTTCATAGAGGAAAATCCGAATGGGCGAAACGTCCTTTCTTTTGAAGTATTCGGCGATCTGCCGCGTTGCCGCTTGTGTGACCTCTAACATAAAATCCTCCTTTTCAATATCCACCCCCTGACCCGTTTATCAGGCGGCTTCAGACGCTTATTCCGTAAATGTCGGTAAACTAGGGATGAAAAACGGGTTTGTCAATAGAATTGTCCCTTGCATGCACGCTTTGACCGGAACGCTTCCCGCAAGCCCCGCCTTTTAAGGCGGGGTCGAGGGAAGCTATCTTAAAAGGGGCACTTTCCTTACCGGGGAGCCCCGCTCTTCAGAGCGGGGGGCTCCACAAACGCCTCAGGCGGCCAGGGATTCCAGATACTTTCGATAGACCCGGGCGTCGTCTTCGGAAAAGAGGATGAAGATGATCTTCCGGATGTCCGGATATTTTTCAAGATACGCGGCGACGGTGTCCACGGCGATTTGACACGCCGCTTGAATGGGATACCCGTAAGCACCGCAACTGACGGCCGGAAACGCGATGGCGGAAAGGCCGTTCTCATGGGCCAGCGTCAGGCTTTCCGTTACAGGTCATACAGGGTTTCATCCCGCTTGGGCGCCGGCCGCTTTATCCCGGACCCCCTTCCCTTCTTTCCGGGGAGGATGAACGGATCCTCATCTTCATCCAGAAGATCCCCCATCTCGGCCTCCACCTGCTCGGGATCCTCCCCTTTTTCCATGCGCGTCAGCGCCTCCTGCATCTTGGGGTTCAGTTCCATCCCGGTCATTTCCGTGAGCTTGCGCATGAGATTGGCCGCCTGCTTCGGATCATTTTCATCGATCTTATCCACCTGCCCGGCCAGCATGTTCATGGCCTGCTCCATCTTGGATTCGTCGAAGGGCAGATCGTCCGTGTCCCCGGGTTCTTTGGCCCTCCCGGTAAAGGCAAAGGAAGACATCCGGCGGGCCAGCTTCGGACTTTTGCATTTCGGACAATCGGGTCGCTTGGACGTGTTCACGGCCTTGGAATAAAAATTGAAAATGGTGTTGCACCGACTGCAGAAAAATTCATAAATGGGCATGGCGGCATCTCCCCGTTTTTTATAAAATTCGATTGATTACAAGATGTTATGGATGATCGGCGCCGGGATGACGGCCGGAGATAATGTAGCCCGAATCCTTTGCGGTGTCAACCGTGACAAGATCGTAAAAAGGCCAAAAGAGCCCATTTTCGTCACCCCGGCGAAAGCCGGGGTCCAGTAATTTCAAATACTTCTGGATTCCGGATCAAGTCCGGAATGACGGCTTCGGCACTTTTTACGAAGCCATCAA
>Ga0209270_1001120_pt1 | contig 42283 bp, 45 predicted proteins | sample MTBAKSrepl1MetaG_FD_187456 | JGI IMG/M metagenome (GOLD analysis project Ga0209270, IMG submission 187456) | Enrichment culture microbial communities from Arthur Kill intertidal strait, New Jersey, USA, that are MTBE-degrading - MTBE-AKS1... | ecosystem: Environmental > Aquatic > Marine >... | reverse complement strand
AAGATAAGGTCTCCCTCCCCCGATGAAGATCGGGGGACTTAAGGTCTGTGGTAGACTACCACGTTGATAGGCTGGAGGTGTAAGTGCAGTAATGTATTGAGCTGACCAGTACTAATAGACCGTGCGGTTTGACCCTTATTCATTCCTCCTGTTGTCAAGCAGGATAGGGCCACACGCTGAAGGCCCTATTTCTATGTTTAAGGAGAAGAGATGAGAGAGAGAGATATTTTTGAAGATATCATAGACATAGGCAAGAGACGAGGGACGCTTACCTATGATGAAATAAATGATGCGCTTCCTTCCGAATTCTTCTCACCTGATGAGATAGAGGATCTTATGGATATTTTGCAGGACATGGGAGTTAAAGTCGTTGATCACGAGGAAACAATACAACCTGAAGAAGAGATTGAAGAAGAGATTGAAGAGTACGGGAAGACGGAAGACCTTGTACAGGCATATTTCTATTCCATGGGAGATATTTCAATCCTCACAAAGGATGAAGAAACAGAACTTGCTAAAAGACTTGAAGCAGGGAAGGAAATTATAAAAGAGATTGTTACTGTTTTACCTCTTTATAAAAAACTTGAGGCCAGCCTTAATGGAGATGAAGATGAATTAAGTTCAGAGGATGACAAGACAGACGAACCACTCATAAAAAGTGTTGAAATCCTGGAATACCTTATGCGTGAGATTGAAGCAGCCGACAAGAGAATTGCACGGTATGATTCGCTCAAAGGACTGAAAAGAATAATCAGGGAGAAGAAGAGCAAGCGTATTGACACGAAAAAACTTGAGACCCTGGCAAAAGAGATAGAAAAGAAATACAAGAATGTTGAATCTGAAGTTGGCGTGAGAATTGATGAACTCAAGGTTATGTGGACACGAATCGTAAAGGCCAAGACACTTATCGAAACAGCAAAAAATGAACTCATAACCCGCAATCTTCGGCTTGTTGTCAATATTGCAAAGAATTATGTCGGCAGGGGACTCCCTCTCCTCGACCTCATACAGGAGGGGAATATAGGACTCATGAAGGCTGTTGATAAGTTTAAATATGAAAAGGGTTTTAAGTTCAGCACATATGCTACATGGTGGATCAGACAGGCAATAACAAGAGCATTAATAGACCAGACGAAGACTATCAGGGTTCCGGTACACATGATGGAATTTTATAACAGGGTTACCAAGGCGTCGAGAGAACTGACGCAGCAGCTCGGGAGAGAACCCACAAATGAAGAAATTGCTCAGAAACTTGTGGTACCGGCAAGAAAGGTTGAGGAGGTCTTCAGAGCTATCCAGGATCCCATAGCACTCCAGACACCTGTCGGGGATGAGGACACAGAACTCGAGGATTTCATAGGCGATAAAAACAGCCCCTCTCCTTATTCTGACGCTGAAAAGACAGAAACTTCCGAACAGATACAGATGGTTTTAAAAACGCTGACACCCAAGGAAGAAAAGGTTATACGGATGCGATTCGGCATAGGGGCTGACAGAGATCATACCCTCGAGGAAGTTGGCAGACATCTTTCCATAACAAGAGAGAGGGTAAGACAGATAGAGGCAAAGGCTTTAAGGAAGCTGAAACACCCGAGCAGGCTCAAGGCGCTCAAGAAATTAACGGTTACCCCTCCTTAGCATTTGTTATCCTGTCTCCTTCAACAATTTCTCTATCGCACTTTCTCACGATAGCAGTAGAAGTTGATGCACGAAGGTTTATAATCTGAATAATCCCGTTGTATATCTTGTGTTTACTCTGAAGCATTGTTGCAAGTAAATCTCCCTTTTCTACCCCATCATTGCTTCCTTTGTCGATATAAACAATGTCGAACGTGCCGCTGACCTCGCGGAGCTGCTTCGTTGCAACGACAAAACCATGTATGTCCGGTTTCCTTGGAGTCTCAAGAGCAGGAGAAGGAAGGATTTCGTGAAAATTATCAAGGAGGTCCCCCTGTGATATCTCGGCATAAGAAGTTGTGATGAGTATTTTCGGATCGCCGCTGTTTTCAACAACTTCTGCAATACCGAGTATCTCTATCAAATATCCAAGACCGTGGCCGGATTCAGGATGATTCACTTTTTTAATGACTTTGATGATGTAGAATTTGTCACCTCTCTGAACAGGTTTGTTGCATGTTATATATGCAAAATCATTTTTCCCTAGAATTGTTCTGTCGGTCGGGGCATCGGTTACCGTCCCTATATCCGGAATTGAGTCAGCAATATATCCGCTGGCGATTAATATATTCCTGTCCACAAGGTGCTTTATTTCTTCTGGTTCAACTATCTCTTCAACAGGCTTTTTTTCGGCAGTTTTCGGTTTTTTCACAACCGTAGGTTTCTCGGCAGGGGCTTCTTTCTGTAGCAGATACAGTGGTATCCTGATTTTTTGATCGGGATAGATCCTGTCCGGGTGTTTTATGTCGGGATTCTCTTTCCATATTTTCGGCCAGAGAAACGGATCGTTCAATTCATTCTGCGAGATGTCCCAGAGGGTATCACCCCTCATAATGGTGTAGTCCTTGTATTCCTCATATACCTGCATCTCTGCATGTGTAAATGAAGGAATGAAAATGATGAGAAAGAAAAGAAGGAAGCTGTTTTTTGATAGGGTTTTTCTTAGCATACTAGTGCTCTCCTCTATAATGTAAACGTTACATAAAACATAACGAAGATATCCGAAACTGTCAAGTAATAATTATCTTTTACGATTGTAAGGGGTATTGTAACAGAGCTCCCTGTTGTCCCATGTCCGCAGAAACTCTTTTTGTACGAGTTGACCTTTAACTGCTCGTGTATTTTCTGATAATATCTGTATATGAAGTACTTAAAAGCACCCATTATTTTTATACTTTTCTTTTTGCCGATTACTGCCACTGCGGAAGAGGTTAAAGAGTACACACTTGATAACGGGCTGAAGGTTCTTATTATAGAAGAACACAAGGCGCCTGTAGCTACCTTCCAGGTTTGGTATCGTGCTGGTTCAAGGAATGAACCAGCAGGTAAATCAGGACTCTCGCATTTCCTTGAGCATATGATGTTTAAGGGAACTTCACAGTATGGTCCCGGGATATTGTCGAGGGTCATCCAGAAAAATGGCGGCATCGACAATGCCTATACCACAAAAAACTATACCGCTTATTTTGAGCTTCTTTCCTCGGACAGGATTTCCATTGCGATCGATCTGGAGGCTGATCGCATGCACAATCTTATCTTAGATCCGAAGGAGATTGTTTCTGAACGCCGTGTCATTATGGAAGAGCGAAGATTGAGGTATGAAGACAACCCGCAGAACTCTCTTTTCGAGGAAGTCGTTGCAGCTGCATTTAAAGTACATCCCTATCGCAGACCTGTCATTGGATGGATGTCTGAAATTGAGTCTATCGGCAGGGAAGATCTGTATAACTATTATAAGACGAATTACACACCCGAGAATGCCGTTATTATTATCGTTGGTGATGTGCATGCTGAACAGATTATGAAAAAAGTGAAGGAATCCTTTGGAGAGATACCTGCTCCGGAATCTCCTCGGGAAGGTATTCAGTCTATAGAGCCTGAGCAGAAAGGAGAAAGGAGGGTGCTGCTCAAGAGAGAAGCAGAACTTCCTTATATTATTGTGGCGTACCACATCCCTAGCTTTCCTCATGAGGACAGCTATGCTCTCGATGTTCTCAGCATGATACTTTCAGCCGGGAAGAGTTCACGCCTCTATCGATCATTGGTTTATGAGCAAAAGATAGCACTTACTGTATCTGCAGATTACCGTGGTTTCAACAAAGACCCATACCTGTTTTTCTTTTCAGGAACAGCAGCTCCCGGCGTTGATATCAACGAGGTCGAAAAAGCGTTCTATATACAGATTGAGAAAATTATGACAGAGCTGCCGTCAGAGCGGGAGATACAGAAGGCGAAAAACCAGATTGAATCTTCGTTTATCATGGGACAGGATTCGGTTTATCTGCAGGCCATGAAGTACGGGATATTTGAAATGCTCGGTAACTGGAGGCTCATTAACCGCTATCTTGAGGGAATAAGACAGGTGAGTCCTGAAGATGTAATGAGCGTAGCAAGGAAGTATTGCAAAGAACAAAACAGGACGGTGGGAATATTAATCCCCACTAAAAATCAACATTCAAAATGAAAAATTCAAAATACAGGAATATATTAATTTTTTCATTAATTTTAAATTTTGCAGTTTTAATTTTGAATTTAAACTGTGTTTTCGCCCTCGATGTTAAAAGGGATATCCTTCCAAATGGACTTGTGGTGCTCCACTCTGAGAAACATAATCTTCCCATTGTTATGATAACGCTCCTGATCAAAGCTGGACAGATCAACGAACCGGAAGAGAAGGCCGGACTTGCTCATCTGACAGCCGTACTCCTTACAGAGGGGACAAAGCACCGGAACGCTTTAGAGGTGAGTGAGGAAATAGAATTCATTGGAGCATCGCTCGGTACATCAGCAGAAAGAGATTATATAACGATTTCGCTGTCAGTTTTGAAAAAAGACGTGCATAAAGGATTCGAGCTCTTTTCCGATATCCTTATCAATCCAACATTCCCAAAAAACGAAATTGAAAGAAAGCGGGAACTTGTCAAGGGGTTCCTCAGAAAGCAGGAGGAAGACCCGGCGTTTCTTGCGAGGCGTTCATTTAGAAAGGAAGTTTTTGGACAACATCCATATGGCAGGCTCATAGAGGGTAATCTTGAAACAATTGACAGTATAAAGAGGGAAGACATTGCCCGTTTTTATGATGCGTTCTTCTTGCCTAACAACTCTGTACTTTCTGTTGTCGGGGACCTTGTATCTGATGAGTTGGCTCTTTTGGTTAAACAGTATCTTGGTGACTGGAAGAATGCAGATAAATATCGCCCCCCCATAATCCCTCCCCTCCCCGGCGAGTTTTCGACCGTCAGGGAAGGAAGGCCTCCCTCCCCCCTCGCGGGAGAGAATAAGGGTGACGGGGTATCCTCGGAGCAAAAGAAAGCGAAGAAAATTATAAAGATAAACAAAGATCTCAAGCAAGCGAACATAATCCTTGGAACCCCCGGTATCAGCCGGGATAACCCTGATTATTATGCTGTATCAGTTATGAACTATATCCTCGGTGGCGGTGGCTTCGCATCAAGGCTCATGCGGTCAGTTCGAGACGAGATGGGACTCGCATATGATATCCACAGCTTGGTTACGTCGTATAAGCAGGGAGGGATGTTCGAGGTAGGTGCCCAGACAAAAAATGAATCGGCAAATACCGTAATCCAAGAGATACTAAGACAGATCGGAAAAATAATGAAAGAAGAAGTTACTGATGAGGAACTGTCGGATGCACAGGCATATTTGACCGGGAGTTTCCCGAGACGGCTTGACACAAACAGAAAGATTGCCGATTTCCTTTCTTTGGTTGAGTTCTATGACCTCGGCCTCGATTATGTAGAAAAGTATCCTCAGTTCATCTATGCAGTTACAAAAACCGATGTTCTACGGGTTGCAAGAAAGTACCTTGATCTTGAAAATTATGTTCTTGTCGTCGTTGCCGACCAGGAGATGGCAAATGTCAGGGAACCTCGTTTACAGAGAAAATAAAAAAGAGTTAAGAAAACCCTTTCAGTGAAAAAGAAATTACTGTTTTTTCTTATTCCTTTTATATCTACGTCACTATTTATTATTCTTCAACTGTTTGACCCATCGGTGATCCAGGAAAAAGTTGAGGGGCGACTTTATGACCTGAGACTCAACGTGCGAGATAATATAACGAAGAAAAACCCGCCACAGAATATCCTCATCGTCTATGTCGATGAGAAAAGCATACGAGAGATCGGAAGATGGCCATGGAGCAGGAAGATCATGGCAGAATTCATCAACAGAGTATCCGAAGGAAAGCCAAAGGTCATAGGGATCGATATCATGTTCAGCGAAAAAGAGAACAAGGAATCAGACGAAAGACTTGCACGGGCCATCAAAGGCGCGGGAAACGTTGTTCTGGCAACAGCATTTATTGTGCCTAAAGAACGTAAGGAAGTGGTCAGTCCGCAGGAAGTTCCGGACTTCCTCTGGGACGCTGCATTCATGAATGTCCAGAGTGTAAAAGGGATTCCATGGAAAGCGTTTGCAATAGAACCACAGATTGTTATCCCGCCGCTTGAAGAATTTTCAGAAGTTGCAACGCTCGGCCATGTCTATGCGCATCCAGATATGGACGGCATCCTGCGGTGGGAGGTTATGTATCTTCATTTCGCCGGTGATTACTATCCATCGTTTCCACTTCAGATAGCACGGATTGCACGTAATATAGAAATGGAAGATGTGATTCTTTACGGAGGCTCCGGCATAATGCTCGGCGATAATTTTATAAAAACAGATTTGAGTGGGCGTACAGTTGTAAATTATGTGGGCGAGGAGTACAGCTTCCCATTCGAGTCCGCATCAGATGTTCTCAAAGGGAGGACCAGGCCGGAACAATTTAAGGATAAAATAGTCCTTATAGGGACATCTGCGCTCGGTACGTATGACATGATGTCTACCCCCCTTTCAGGCAATATGCCTGGTGTGGAAAAGAATGCAAATGTTGTGACGAATATACTGTTGAATAATTTTATAAAAAAGAGCCCTGGTTTGTTGGAGATTTTATACTTATTTCTGACAAGTGTCTTTTTGGGACTGCTCCTCCCTCGATTAAAGGCACTCCCCGGAGCTTCCCTTGCAACAGGATTGATGGTGTTTTACATCGTGCTGAGCTTTTATCTTCTTATGTACGGAAATCTTTGGATAAACATTACGTATCCTGTATCAAATATGCTTGTCATTTTTATTTCGCTTACGGTACTCAAGTTTTTCTTTGAAGAAAAGAAGGCAAAAGAAATCCGGTCAATGTTTTCAAGCTATGTATCTCCGAAGATTGTTGATGTACTCATCAATAATCCTGAGAAGGCAAAACTCGGGGGGGAGAGAAAGGTTGTAACGGCCCTCTTTTCTGACATAGCTGGTTTTACTTCCCTGTCTGAAAAAAGAAATCCTGAGGAAGTTGTTGACCTCTTAAACGAATATTTTAAGGAAATGACAGGGATTATCTTTAAGTGGGATGGCACGCTGGATAAATTTGTAGGAGATGAAATCATGGCGTTCTGGGGTGCACCCGTTGACCAGCCTGATCATGCGGTGCGTGCTGTCAGGTGTGCAATGGATATGATAGACAGCCTTGCCAGGATGCAGGAGAAGTGGACAAAAGAAGGCAAGGATATCCTTGTCTGTGGTATTGGGATAAATACAGGAGAAGTCCTCATAGGGAACATCGGTGCCCCCGGGAAAAAGATGGACTATACCATAATCGGTGACCATGTAAACCTTGCAGCTCGGGTTGAGACCCTGACAAGAAAATATGGAGCCCAGATTATCCTGACAGAATTTACCCTGGATCATCTTGAGACAGCAATGAAACAAGGAACAATTGACCATTATAGAATCATCGAGCTTGAAACAGTAAGAGTCAAGGGCAAGGAAAAAGAGGTAAAAATTTTTGAGATGAAACGAGTAGGGGATGAAAAGCCTTAGCCCGCATATCCTACGATGGAAATGCCTGCCTTGTTTGATTCTGCAATAAGTTTTTCCCTGTCAAGGAATATACTTTTTTTGGATTCAACAGACAACACACATGCGCCAACCTCGATCATGGCTTGCAACGTATCCAACCCAACAGCAGGCACATCAAACCTCATGTCCTGGTTCGGCTTGCTGACTTTAACGACCACAGCTCCGCTCCCGGCAAGGCGCCCGCCTCTTCTAATTGCGTCATCAGTGCCTTCAATGGCTTCCACTGCCATCACAGCCTGATTCTTAACAATAACGGTTTGTCCTATGTCTAATCGTCCGATTTCCTTTGCTATCTTCCATCCAAATGTAATATCTTTCCATTCATTTTTAGATGGTTTTCTCTTCGTAAGAACTCCTTCCGGAGTAAGAACTCTACTGCTGAAGCGAGTGATATCGAGGAGTTCAATCCCTTCTTTCTCGAGTTCTTTTGTTATTGCGAGCAGTATGGAATCATCGCTACGATCCTTCAGGGAGAAAAGTAGTTTTACTGCCTTTAGATCAGGGGTAATGGTGCTTTTATACAGCAATGTCTTAGAGACTTTTCCTGCCATGACGGCCTTTTTAATCCCATATTTTTTTATTGAATCGATAATGGCACCGAACTTGCCAACATTCACCCGCTTTATTTCATCAACATACGATGACAGTGAGTCATCTGCAAGTGGATCAAGTGCTATTGCAACGACAGTATAGCCCTGTGCCTTTGCCTCAATGGCGATAGCCTTTGGGAGGTCACCTTTCCCAGCGATTAATCCGAGTTTCTTCATATTTAAGCTTTATTAATGATTTGTCCTGTGTTTAAGTCCCCTAATTATAAAGGGGGATAAAGGAAGATTTCCCAATTTTCCTTACCTGCAGATACCTCTCTTGTTTTTCTGTATAAACTCGACGAGGTTTTTTATCTCATCTGTGTATGGAAGGTCTTCCTGTATCTTCTTGAGTGCGTCTTTCAGTGTGCGTTTCTCCCTGAAAAGTATCTTGTATGCTTTCTTAAGCTCGTTTATTGTTATATCGGAAAAACCATGCCTCTTGAGGCCGATTGTATTAAGGCCGTAGAGTTTTGCCCGGGCACCGGAGGCTATCATGTAAGGTGGGATATCCTGACCTACGCCACTGAACCCGCCGACCATTGCATAGGCACCAATCCTCGTGAACTGGTGGATTGCAACAAGGCCGCCGATAACGGCGTAATCCTCTACAACGATATGACCTGCAAGGGTTGCAACATTTGCCATGAGGACCGAGTTCCCGATTTTACAATCATGCGCTATGTGAACATATGCCATGAGAAAGTTATTATCTCCGATTGTCGTCATGCCGTCTCCACCAACAGATGCCCTGTGTATTGTTATGTATTCGCGGATGGTGTTGTTATTTCCAATCCGTACACCCGTTTTTTCTCCTTTATATTTCGTATCCTGCGGTGGCAGCCCGATGCTTGTGAATGGATATATGAGGCAGTTTTCCCCGATTTCTGTATCACCTTCTATGATGACATTTGAAATAAGTTTCGTGCCCTTTCTGATGCGTGCGCCTTCATTGAGAATGCAGAACGGGCCGATAGTAGTTTCGTCGGCTATCTCTACCCCGGATGAAATAATCGCTGTAGGATGGATTTCCTCTGTCATGATCATCTCATATCTCCCTGTCTGTAACCATTGCTAAGAATTCAGCTTCAGCAGCTATCTTGTCTTCAACGATTGCATTCCCTGAAAATTTCCATACGCTGTCACCTCTGATGTGTATGACGGTGACCTCTAACCTCAGCTGGTCGCCGGGAACGACCGGTTTCCTGAATTTTGCCTTCTCTATGCTCATAAAATAAACGGATTTACCCGGAGATACCCCTGAACGGAAAGCAAGTATTCCCCCTACCTGTGCCAATGCTTCTATGATAAGGACACCGGGCATGATGGGATTCCCGGGAAAGTGTCCCTGGAAGAATTCTTCGTTCATCGTTATATTTTTAATGCCCACAGCTTTTACTTTTGGCTCTAATTCGATAATCCTGTCGACGAGAAGAAATGGATATCTATGGGGCAAGAGTTTCTGTATCTCCATTATGTCCATCATCCGGAGTTCCTCCTTTCAAGTTCCCTTATCTTTTCTTCGAGTTCTTTTATCTTTTTGTTCAGTGCCGGTAATCGTGCAAAGAGAGCTACGGCCTTCATCCATTCCCTCTGTGGTAAAGCGGGCGAACCGATATAAGTTCCTTTCGCGACGTGTCCCTTGATCCCTGACTGCGGCCCGATTGTTGTCCCTGAGTCAACCGTGGCGTGATCGGAAATACCGACCTGGCCGGCCAGCGTGACGTAGTCGCCAATCTCGGTGCTCCCTGCAATCCCTACCTGTGAAACGAGGACAGAGTGATTACCGATTTTAACATTATGTGCTATTTGAACAAGATTATCTATTTTTGTGCCTTTCCCTATTACTGTATAACCCAGTGTTGCACGGTCAACCGAGACATTGGAGCCGATTTCCACGTCGTCTTCAATGATAATCCCTCCCACCTGGGGGATCTTATGATAGCTGCCTTCATCGAAAACATAACCAAAGCCGTCGGCTCCTATAACTGAACCTGCATGGATGATCACGTTATTCCCGATCATGACGCCCTCTCGCACAGTGACATTCGGATAGATAACACACTGTTTTCCAATCGTGGTGTTTTCGCCGATAAAGACATGTGGATAGATAACCGTACCGCTGCCTATTGTAACATTATCTGCTATATATGAGAACGGAAAGACCGAAACATCAGAAGCAATATGCGCTTTGTCTGAAATAATTGCCCCGTCACTTATCCCGGAGAATTTTTTTGGTTTTACATAAAAATGTTCGAGTAATGTTGCAAAAGCCCGATAAGGGCTCGATACTTTTAACTGCGTGACGTTAACGTCAGGAATTACTTCCTTCACGAGCACACAGGATGCCTTGCAGGTGGGGAGTTCCTTTCGATATTTCTGTGCTGCAATGAACGTGATATCACCGTCTTGAGCTTCCTGTATCCCTGCAACCCCGGTAATATCAATAGTATAAGCCTCGGGCGGGCCGATAATCTCACCCCGGACAAGCGATGCAATGTCTGCGAGCTTCACTATTACTTCTTTGATTTATTGTATTCTTTTATTACGGTGTCTGTGATGTCCAGCTCATCGTTGGTGTAAAGGACCAGACTTTTTTCGATAATAAGGGTGTATCCCCCCTCTTTCCCTATCCTCTCAACTATGCCGTGCACTCCTTTTATGATAGATTCTGTCAGCTCTCCTTCTTTTTTCTTTATCTCTGCCTGAGAATCCTGCACAGTCCGCTGATAATCTCTCAGCAGTTTTTCAAGTTCATCTTCCTTATTCTTTTTTGCATCGGAAGAAAGGGCAGAAGCCTGTTTTTGCAGTTCGCTTTTCAGCTTTTCAATCTCATTGGCTTTTTTCTCGATAACAGCCTCTTTTGATTTTATGAGGGCCTCCAGGTCGGTTTTTGCCTTTTTCCCTGATTCACATTCATTTAGGACCTTCTGGAGGTCTATGATCCCTATTTTATTAACCTCCGCAGCCTGAGCATATGCCGGCAGGATAAGGCACATGCATAGAAGTAAAAATAATTTTTTCATGGTTCCTCCTTTATTATTTTATATTATCTTAAGATAGTTTACACGGGTATCTAAAAGAACGTCCCGAATGCAAATTCTAACCTGCTCGAGCTTTCACCTTCTCTTTTATCAATATTATAACCCCATTCGAGCCTGATAGGTCCAAAGGGTGAGATCCATCGCACACCTGCGCCTGTCGTATAACGTAATGTCCCAAAACTGTCTGACATGCAATTTGTTTTATTATCGCAGGAGCTATCGTAAGAATTCCCTGCGTCCGCAAATAAAACACCCTTTAATCGCAGGCTCGGCAATATGGGGAAGATATATTCAGCATTAAAGATAAGTTCTGTTTTGCCGCCAATGGGCTCTCCTATTACGGGGGGGTCATAAGGATTGCCGTCCGCATCTTCGGTTATGAGGTCCTGAGGGCCTGCCTCACCCCAGTCCAGTCCCCTGACCGTGTATATGCCGCCGAGATAGAAACGCTCATAGAGAGGGAGTTCCTTGTTGAAGATGCCCTCGGCGTAGCCAATTCTTCCCCTGAGCATTATGGATGTCTTGCCGATGGGAAAATACCATGCAGAGTCAAATTCAGTCCTGATAAACTTGTTCGTGCCTCCTAAACCGGCGAATGTGAAATAAAGGGAATTTCTCGACCCCCTCATCGGGTCAATGTAGTTGTCCCTTGAATCTCTCGTGAGTGATGGGGTGATACTGCTTGTCTTTCTCTTGCCTTCCTGATCCAGAATAATCGGGTTTGTAGTTGTTACGTCTGTTATCTCTGCATCCTCGAAATTATATGCGACAGCCCCCCACCAGTATTCCGAGAAATTCTTGCCCAGAGACAAACCGAATCCTGTCGCTTTCTTGGTGTATCCGAAATATTCCCTGTTCATCTTATATACGTTAACTGAGAATGATAGCGGCTTGCCCAGGAACCACGGGTCCCTGAAGGTAAGGTCGTAATATGTTGTCCTTCCGCCGAGTTCTGCCCTTAATTTTATGTAATATCCTTTGCCGAAGAGATTGCCCTGGGTCAGATCAACCATTGCAATAAATTTCTCGACCGAGCTGTAACCGCCACCGACACTGAAGAAACCGGTCGGTTTTTCCGATACTTTGATATCGAGATCGACACGTTTTTCATCCGGCTGCGGTTTCGGAGCTATGTCTATTGTTTCGAAAAAGTTGAGGTTGTTGAGCCGCTCGTAGCTTCTTCTTAACAGGGCGCTGTTGAACGTGTCTCCCTCGTCAAGCCGGACCTCTCTTCTGATGACATTGTCTCTTGTTTTCGTGTTCCCTGATATCTCTATCCTTCCAACCCGGTATTTGTCTCCCTCGTCAATTTTCAGAACGACGTCAACGGATTTTTTTGTTTCGTCGGGAGTTATGTCAGGGATAACGGTTATGAGTGCATAGCCGTTTTCTGAGTAGAGTTCGGATATTGAGAATATATCTTTCCGGAGGGTCTCCTTGCTGAATGGTTTGCCTGGCACCATGGTAATTCTTTCTTTTATTGCTTCGTCGCTAAAGACCTTGTTATTTGCTGCCGCAACAGAGGAAACCTCGAACTGGTCACCTTCTGAAATGGATATGGTTATGATCATGCCCCTCTTGTCATCGGTGAGCTGGATCTTCGGTTCTCCGACGGCCACCATAATAAAACCATTATTGAAATAAAGATCCCTGATCATTTCAACATCCAGTTCCATCTGTTCCTTTTTAAAATAACCAGAGGAGGTGATAAAAGAAAAAATCCACCATTCTTTTGTCTTCATAACACCTTTTATCTTCCTTTTTGAAAAAGCATGATTCCCCTCTATGAGAATATCTTTAATTCTTACCTTTTCGCCTTCTTCTATCTGGTATGTCAGGGTAACCTCATCAGGACCCACCGTCTTTATGACCGGAACGATCTGTGATAACCAGTAACCTTCCTCTTCATAGAATGACCTTAATTTGTTGGCATTGTCCTGTATGAGGACCGCATCAGCTATGGAGCCGGTTGATATCGTTATCTTCTCTTTCAGTTTTGAATCTTTAAACGCATCATTCCCTTGAAATTCTATTCTCGTGATAATAGGTTTTTCCCTGGCGACATAGATTAAACGTATGCCCCCTTCAAAAGGTTCGATCTCTGCCCGGACATCGTCGAAATATCCCATCTTGAAGATATTCTTGATATCTTCGTTTGTTTTTTCCTGGGAGAGATGGTCCCCTACCTGCTGAGTGATCTTTGCCTTGACCGCGCTTTCTTCTATCCTCTTTAATCCTTTGACCTCTATGGCATTAATAACAGGGAGCTCTTCGGCATGGGAAGCAAGGATATAAAAAGTGCAGCTTATGATAAGAAATAGTGGCAATAACACTATTCTCCTGAGCATATAACCTCCTTCATGAGAGATGCGGAAAGTATAGCATTCTTCCGGGGGAAGATGTAAATAAAAAGTAAATATAAAAAGGGGAATCCGGCTTTAATTCGGATTCTTTTCTAATAGAAAACATGGCCGGATGCTCTAGAGGTTCGTTTATGAGTAACGAAAACGCTTTTTTCTCTATTGCATCATGCGCGGTATCGTTGGGCAGAAAAATGCATGTTTATATCACTTGATTACAAGGAATTATATTTTATTTGTATATTGAAAATTTAATTGATTTATTAATGCAGTTATATACTGTAGAATGATATTTTTTCCCTTGACAAATAACAGAGACTTGATTATCATTAAACACTTTTCTTAAAAGTGCGGATGTTTTTTTCTGTAGTTTCTAAGGCAGTATCTATAAAAGAAAAGGGAAAATTCTTTTATACAACACATTACCGTCTCTAATATTTCTGATAAGGAAGGGGGGTGGAGAGTAAAACTATATAGATGTTGCATCCGTAGTTCGATTATTATTCCAAAAGAAGGAGGTTGAAATGGGAATTGAAGGACAAGAGCATCTATGGGATAAAGAAGTAGATGGCCATAGAACATACAAAGACGTCAGGATTTTCACCGACGAAGAGCTCAAGAATTATACTGAAGACGAGCTGAAAAGCTTCAAGATCAAACATGACACACCGATGCTGGATGAGCTGGAAAAAGGTCCGTGGCCAAGCTTTGTGAGCGACATAAAGAGGGAAGCGCTCCACAGGAAGAAGCTCGGGCAGGACAACCTGATGATGCCTATGGACGCATGTGAGGATCTCTTAGGAATAGTTGAATTGTCATACGTCGACGGCGAGACTCACTGGAAACACGGCGGTATCGTTGGCGTGCTCGGGTATGGCGGGGGCGTCATCGGCCGTTATGCTGACCAGCAGCAGAAATTCCCTTCCGTTGCACATTTTCATACTGTCAGAATCAACCAGCCAGGCGGAAAGTTTTATACAACCGATTATCTCAGGGGATTAGTGGATATCTGTGAATATCGCGGGAGCGGCATAACGAATATGCATGGGTCTACGGGTGACACCGTATTTCTCGGAACCACCACAGAACAGCTCGAGCCGATATTCTTTGACCTGACGCATGAGCTCGGTGTTGATATCGGAGGGTCCGGTTCCAACCTGCGCACACCATCCGACTGCCTGGGCCCTGCACGGTGCGAGTTTGCCTGCTACGATACACTTGACTTATGTTATTCGATGACCATGGAGTTCCAGGATGAACTGCACAGGCCAGCCTTCCCGTACAAGTACAAGTTTAAATTCGACGGATGCCCCAATTGCTGTGTGGCATCAATTGCCCGGTCAGATGAGGCATTTATCGGCACCTGGAAGGATGACATCAGGATCAATCAGGATGCTGTGCAGGCATATGTTAATAATGAAATCCCCCGCGACGGAGGAGGAATGGCCGGCAGGGACTGGGGACCGTTCAATATCCAGGAGGAAATCATTGACAACTGCCCGACAGGATGCATGAGCTGGGACGGGAAAAAACTTACCATCAACAATGCTGAATGTACCCGCTGCATGCACTGCATCAACGCAATGCCTGAGGCATTAAGGGTTGGCACTGATACTGGCCTGAGTATCCTCTTTGGTGCAAAGGCGCCTATCTTGGAGGGAGCACAGATGTCAGTATTAACGATCCCGTTTACTTATGCAAAGAAGCCTTATGAAAACATCATAACATTAACGAGGAAGGTCCATGACTGGTGGATTGAAGAAGGCAAGAACCGCGAGCGGCTCGGGGAGTTGATACAGCGTATGGGATTGAAGGTGTTCATTGAGGTGCTCGGTATCCCTGCACTTCCTCAGATGATAAAAGAACCCCGCTCCAATCCGTATGTGTTCTTCAAGGAGTCAGAGGTACCCGGTGGATGGAAACGGGATATCAATGATTACAGAGCAAAGCATCCAAGATAAAATAAAGGAGGTAAGGTATGAGAACCAGATTTGGTCATTATGATCCCAAGAAACCGTTAGAGAACAGGATTACTGACTGCGGTCCGATTCACTACATGCAGGCGATACCGCCCACGCTAAGAAAGAATTACGGGAAATGGCTTTCCCACAGGGTCCTGGAGCCGGGTATCCTGATGCACACTGGTGAATCAGGAGACAAGGTCTATACAGTAAGATTTGGAGCACCGAGATTAGCATCAGCAGAGCATATCCGTGAAATCTGTGACATCGCTGACAAGTATGCTAACGGTTACGTGAGATGGACTACGAGAAACAACGTTGAAATTATTGTTGACAGCGAACAAAAAGCAAAAGATCTCAAGAAAGACTTAAACAGCAGGAAACATGTTGCAGGCTCTTTCAAATTCCCTACAGGAGGCACAGGGAACAGCATTACCGCTATTGTTCATACACAGGGCTGGGTTCACTGCCATACCCCTGCTACTGATGCATCCGGTCTCGTGAAGTCAGTACACGATGCGCTCTTTGAAGATTTCCAGACCATGAGGTTGCCGGCAAAGCTGAGGATTTCCATGGCATGCTGTCTCAACATGTGCGGCGCTGTGCACTGCTCCGACATAGCGCTCCTCGGTTATCACCGCAAGCCCCCTGTCATTGACCATGAGGTGGCAAACAAGGTCTGCGAGCTTCCTCTCGTTGTTGCAGCATGTCCTCTCTATGCGATCAAGCCCTATACGACACCTGAAGGACAAAAGAGCGTAACGGTTAATGAGGAAAAGTGCATGTACTGCGGAAACTGCTATACTATGTGCATGGCACTGCCTTTGGCTGACAAGGAGGGTGACGGTGTCGCCATATTAGCCGGTGGGAAGATCTCGAACCGGATGAGCGCGCCGAAGTTCTCAAAGGTTGTTGTGCCGTGGTTGCCGAATGAGATGCCCCGCTGGCCAACCGTTATTAATACGGTCAGGCAAATCGTTGAGGCATACGCAAAAGACGCTAAAAAATACGAGAGACTCGGTGACTGGGCAGAGCGTATCGGGTGGGAAAGATTCTTTGAAAAGTGCGGCCTGCCGTTTACCTGGCATATACTGGATGACTACCGCCTTGCTTACGATACCTTCAGGACTACGACACAATTTAAATACACTGACCATGCATGGGCCGTATCCAAGGCTGTAGGAGGCATATAAACTATAACGAGGAGTAATTATGGGAAGAGAAGAAGATATCAGACAAGCGATTATTGATTACGGCTCAAAAGGAGTAAAAACAAAGTTCTATTTCAAGGATATGCTCGCTGGTGTCAAAAAGGTTGTCCCGGATGCAGGCTCGTCTGAGGTGAAGAAAGTAGCCTCGGCAATGGTTGCTGACGGTACCATGGAGTATTTCTCCACAGGGAGTTCCACCATGTACGGTCTCAAGGGAAGGGGCATATCTTCTGAAGAGGCAGGAGCATAGGACACTAAGGTAAGGAGAAATTTTTTCTCCTGAGTTAAGAAAGAAATGTGTGGCTGACAGTACCTTTGCCAGCCACACATGATATCTCATCTTTTATACAAGCTCGGAATACTTCTAAAGATTTTCAGGCCATCTTACTATCTGACAACGTAAGCCCTGTTATCCCTGCCTGTACGGTGTAAGAAGCCCTCTATGGCTTACTATTGGGAATGATGCAAGTAAAGCATCCCATTGGTTATGGGTTGGGGCTCATAATTTATGTATATTTCCAATTCGGGGGGTTTACGCCTTATTGAATAAAATAGTAAAATAATGAATCCATGAAAGATCCGAAAGATATTGATAGATTTATCGCTGAACAGAAGGCGAATCTCATAAACAATCCTGAATGTGCATCTACGCTCTATAATATCGGAGTAGGCTTTATGCAACAGGGGAAATTTGACGAGGCGATCGAGGCCTTCGAAAACTCTATTCAGGAAGGCGTCAGGATGTTCGAGGCATTCGTGAACCTCGGGTACATCTATTTTAAAGAGGGGGATCTCGAGAAAGTAATCCAGGCAAATTCAAGGGCTGTTGAAATTGAGCCCCGGTATGCACGGGGCTATTCAAACATCGGCTTTGCTTATCTTCAAATGGGAAAGACGGATGAAGCCATTGAGGCATTGGAAAAGGCATTGGAATTAAATCCTGAGATTGTACAGGCAATGTGTAACCTTGCTAATGCCTATTTGCAAAAAGGGGATATTGAAAAGAGTATTGAAGTAAACAGCAGGATGCTGGCATTGGCACCTGAATTTGGCCTCGGGCACAATAACCTGGCAAATGCCTTTTTCATGAAAGGTGAATACAAGGAGGCAGTGAGACACTGTGACAAGGCACGGGCGTTAGGGTTTGAGGTGCATCCTGAATTTCTCAGGCTTTTGGAACCGCACCGGGGAACATAGCCGTTATGATAGAGGAGATATTTTCAAAATATGCAACCGAGGCCCGAAAGGCTGATTACCTCTTCCACGCTATCCAGGAAAAATATCCCCTCAGTGTCAAGTGCAGAATCCGCTGTAGCGATTGCTGCCATGCAGTCTTCGGTGTTTTCCCGATAGAAGCTGCCTACATTAACTATCATTTCAACCGGTTGGAACGGAGAGTAAAGAGGGATGTTCTCAGGAGGGCTGAAAAGGCAGAAACTGAGATTATTAAGGCAAAGGATAAGCTCCAGGAGTCTTTCGAAGATAAGCCTGACATGAAGGTGTACGGCTTGGGAAAACAGCGGGTGAGATGTCCTTTTTTAACAGAGAAAAAGGAATGTATCCTCTATGACAGACGCCCGATTATCTGCCGTGTCTACGGAGTTCCCTATAGCCTCAATAAGGGGAAAAAGGAGAAATCATATGTCTGCTGTTTATCCGGTTTTGAGGAAAAGGTAAGCTATCCTGCTGTTAAACTGAACAAGATATACGACAATCTCTGCCAACTTTCCAGGGAACTGCTCACGAAAGCAGGTTCTGCACATCCTGAAAAGGCCAATTACATGTTGCCGCTTTCAATAATTTTGCGCATGCCTTTTGAAACAATTATCACGGGAAATTTTGAAGAGTAACGTATAATTTCTCTATATGGCCTTCCAGGTTATTTACTATCACAAGGAGATCCTCTGAGCCTACATAGTGGTCTATGAGGGGTCTCAAGGTATTTGTTAATTCCTCTTTACTGAATGACGTAACCAATCTTAAAAATTCTCCTGCAAGGCCAGGAAAGCCGTTTATTGCCTCTTTTAATTTCAGGGCTTCAAAAAAACCTGTTACGGTGGATTCTACACAGGGATCATGAGCCCAGATGAGTGTACCCACACCGTCTGCTCTGTCCAGACGCATTCTTATAGAGAGGTTTAGAAAAAAATAAAAGAGTGCCAGAAAGGGGTTCGTATTTTCTTTAAAATGCATGATTGGTCCATAGTGCCGTGCTGTTGAGAGGCGCACATCTGTTTTTGAAAATCCCCCCTCGCCCCCCTTTGACAAAGGGGGGATGGGAGGATTTTTATCATCTTCTATGTGCACAATGAAATCTCCTGCTGCGTGATGCCAGGGATAGATCTCTTTAAAGTCTTCCAAATCATAATAGAGAGTTAAAATCTTTGAGGCCTTTTTGTAAATCTCGAAAGTCTGTTGCTCTGAAAGTTCCCTATATCCTGTCCCGAACTCCCAGAGTCTTGCCGTTTGTTGTCCATGACTGTCGTGAGAAATGTGAAATTCATGGTATCCGTCAAACCACTCTTCGAGGAGGAATGACTTGTTATCGAATTCAACAAAGCGGTAGACCTTTGGCAAGTAATGAAGATCAGTGGTCTCGTTTAACTGCCGGATGACTGAGAATTCTTCCTTTAAAGATGATCGCCCCTTTTCAGTTAGGGCAACGTGCAATCCAAATTTTACCGTCCGTTCATGAAGGTGTATGTCTATAGTCGCGGGATGGTAGAGTGCCCCATGTTTTTCAGAGCGTATGACCAGTTCATTTACATGTCTTAAATCTATATGTTCTCCGAGTAGTTCCCTGACAATCCCGAGCAGATGGTTGAATCCATCCCGGGTTAGAAAATCTTTTATGGCATGGAAATAGGCTTTATATGATGTCTGTAATGGGTCGCCTTCAAGGGGGAGATTCCACCTGTTCCTGTCAGCAGGAATATCTCCGTAAGGTGAGGAGACGAGATAGGTTACCCGGGGCGTATGCATCAATTGAGTTTTTCGATTGCTTCTTTTGCCAACTCAGAGACCGATGTTTCCTGGAGTGCCCCGTCTTTATAGATGGAGAGGAGATGATCGTCTGTCCCAAGCTTTTCAAGCTCTTTTTTTGCATCTGGTATCTTCAGCTCACCGAGGGCCCACGCCGCGTGTCCCCGCAGGACGGGGTCAGACTCTCCAAGAAATGAACAGAGGGCAGGATACGCACGTCTTACAAGGGCAGGATCCCTTGTTGCTATCCTGCCGATAGCCCACGTGACCTCCTTCCAGAGGTTTTTGCATTGCAGAAACAAAAGGAGCGATTGGCTGTAGTCACCAAAGAAGGCGGGATTAGCGCTTATGATCGCGCCGCTTGCCTCGAGCGCACCCCATGCCGATGCTGCGGAATCCCTGGCACTGTATAACAGGCGATAGAGGAGTTTATTGATTGTATCGAGCTGTTGTTCAACGACATGGTAACTCACTGTAGCAATAAGTTCAATGGTCTGCCAGCGGAGCTGTTCGTCAGGGGTGAGGAGCATCCGCTGCAATTCAGAGATGACGCGGGAGTCTGCCTGCGCGAGTGCTATAAGGTCTTTTAGTTTGTTTTCCCGTATGTACGTGCGCACTGTTCCTTTAGAAAATTCATCTGAACGGTATTTCTGTTTCGGTTGCGGAAGAGCAGTCCGCATTTTTTCTTTCACTTTATTTTGAGTGACCTCCTGGAACTCCTCGTTCAGTTTGACAAAGATCAGCGCTCCCCTGATATACCGGTCATCAAGACGTCCTTCAAAAGCAATGCGATGACTCATGAGGTCATACTTTTCAACGACTGCATCGCTATAGTCCTCACCAGCTGAGAGTGAGAATGCAAGGTAATCGTCATCATTGCAGGCGAAGAGCAGTGCCTCAACAAAGGCAGCTCCCCTGTTGTGTCCTGTGGCATCAAAGGCATAGACAGCACCACACTGTTCGCAGGAGCCCAGCGGGAACTCAAGGGGCTTTTTCTCTTTGAATTCCTTTGGTTTTTCAATGACCTGGTTGCAGAAAGGACATCTCAGCTCGGCTATTTCCGGATATTTTCTCATTAAATTTCTCGTTCTATTCTGTAACGAAACAGAGAGAATTGTCAATGAGAGGCCATGTTGTTTAGGAGTTCCGGTAGCATCTCGTAATAGTGCTATGTTACTATGTTACATAGCTTATATTATTTTTTGTTTTCTTTGAAGACGGAAACAATCCTTTTTTAGAGAGGAGGAACGGTATGCCCATATACGAATTCCGGTGTGTCAAATGCGGTGAGGTCTTTGAGCTCTTACAGCTCAAGAAAGAGGGCGAAGGAATAGAGATGAAGTGTCCGAAATGCAAATCGCCAGATCTGGAAAAAGTTCTGAGCAGGATGAGTGTCATCAGGTCAGGAGGCAGTAAGGCCACCCAGACTGTCAAGAGTTGCAGTAGTGGTACATGCTCGACAATTGAGGTGCCCGGACATAGCAAATGATGCATTGCCCGAGGCTTACCTTCGCCGGACTAGGAGGTGATACGGGGAAGACCGTTGTCACAGTAGGTCTCTGCAGGGCCTGGCAGAAACAGGGACACAAAGTTATCCCTTTTAAAAAAGGTCCTGATTATATCGACATGGGTTGGTTGAATCTGGCAGCCCGTCATCCCTGTTACAATCTTGACCTCTTCCTCATGAGCAAAGATCAAATTCTTTCTTCCCTCGGTCTTCATATTGAGCACGCGGACATAGCTCTTATAGAGGGCAACCGGGGGCTCTACGACGGCCTTGATACAGAAGGGAGCGTCAGCACAGCTGAGGTTGCAAAGACAATTCAATCCCCCGTCATCCTTATCATTGACTGCACAAAGGTAACACGAACTGTTGCCGCTCTGGTCCTTGGTTGTCAGAAACTTGATCCCGAAGTTTCTCTTAAAGGTGTTGTTCTCAACAGACTAGCCAGTGCACGTCAGGAAACAGTAATCCGAAAAAGCATCGAGCGTTATTGCGACATACCCGTACATGGTGCGATACCAAGGCAGGCGGACATTACCTTCCCGGGGAGGCATCTCGGATTAGTCCCTCCTCATGAGCATCCACTCGCTGAAGAAGCAATAGAAACTGCTGCTCAAACTGTGACGAACTATTTAAATATGGAACAGTTATGGCAGATTGCCAGTCATGCCCAGCCAGTCCGGGTTATGCAGGAAAGCTATCCGGAACAGGGAAATAAGAACGTCACTATCGGGGTTGTCCGTGATTCTGCGTTCCATTTTTACTATGAGGAGAATCTTGAATCTTTAAAAAGAGCCGGAGCACGCTTGATAGAATTCAGTGCATTGTCAGATGACTTGCCGCAAGGGATAGATGCTCTCTATATAGGAGGGGGGTTCCCCGAAACACATGCTCCGGCATTAATGTCCAATGAACGATTAAGACTGGCTTTAAAAAAGGCAGCCGATGACTATTTGCCTATTTACGCTGAATGCGGTGGATTAATGTATTTAGGCGACCGGTTGCTATATCAAGGAAAGTCATATGATATGGCCGGTGTTCTTCCCATTACGATAGGCGTCAGTGAGAGACCAAAAGGGCACGGATACAGCATGTTGGAGGTTGAGGCTGAGAATCCCTATTTTCAGCATGGATTGATCCTGAAGGGTCATGAATTTCATTATTCTTATGTGCTCGATATCGCTGAAAATAAGGATATCTACTTCGCATTTAAAGCGAAAAGAGGCAGTGGTATAGTAAACAAGCAGGAAGGACTGTGTTATCGGAATGTACTAGCTACCTATACACACCTCCATGCCATCGGTACAAAAGAATGGGTTACTGGTATTCTCAATGCGACGTTACAGCATAAAATGCGCTGATGATTTTTGTTACAGCCTGTTGGAAATATATATCTGTATTATTTGGAACAAGCCTTGTTTGTGTCATTTCGATCCGCAGGCGGAGAGAAATCTTGCCACCAGTGCTCCTCACAAAGTTAACAAAAAAGAAAAATATTATATAGTTTCTTTGCCTTATTTCTACAGAGAGATTTAGATTTTTTAGTAATTTTAATTTCAAGTTGACTTTTTTTCACAAAAACTTTTATATAGAGAAACTCAAGAACTGTTGTTGCGCATAAAAATCAGCAGTTATTTAAGCAAGAATGCTTTATAGATTCGATAAATTTTTTTAATTTGACGTTGATTCATCTTTTATATTAACTTTTATGACTCTTGCCTATGGAATTAATTATTTGTTGCATTTAACCAAAAGAATATGATATTGTATTTTGCTTTCGATTGGGGTTTTCCCAAATAATATGGCTAAATAACCTAAAAGGAGGAAAAAATTATGCCAATGTGGAATTACAAGGGGAAAGAGTACGAGTTAGATGAGGATGGGTTCCTTACTGACTGGCAGACTTGGGAAGAAGGAATGGCAGAGGCGATGGCTGCGGAAGACGGACAGGAGCTTACGGAGAACCACTGGGAGCTCATCAGGTACCTGAGAGAATATTTTATAAAGTTTCAGATTGCACCACCGATTAAGATGCTTATCAAGGAGCTGGCAAGGGCATTTGGTCCTGACAAGGGGAATTCAAAGTACCTCTATACACTGTTCCCGGCTGGGCCTGCAAAACAGGGATGTAGATACGCGGGACTTCCAAAACCAACAGGTTGTGTATAAAAACCTTGACAAGGAGATGATGGGTAGCACTGCTTGCTCATCATCTTCTCATTTTTTGTTTGCTTGCACTTTGTCCGTATACTTTTGCAGCAAAAACAAATGGAGTAAAAACAAAAGTACCGTACAGGACTCTTCACAGTAAGAATGCTATGCTGTATGTTTTAATAACGAGGAGCGATGCAGGCTGATTTATGAACCTGAAGAATCTCCTATCAGAAGAGAAAAAACCTATCCTGGAGAGGTGGTTTGATCTCATAGTCGAAACTTACCCTCCCGAAACAGTTCAATTTCTAAAGTCACAGAAAGACCGTTTTTCCAATCCGGTAGGGTCTACAATATATCAAGGACTAGAGGATATATTCGACCAGATACTTCAGGAGTTCGAGTCTGAAAAAATCTCTACGTATCTCGACAATGTAATCAGGATAAGAGCCGTCCAGGATTTTACTGCCTCGCAGGCTCTTATTTTTATATTCCAGCTGAAGAAGGTTATCAGAGAAAAGCTGAAAGATAAAATACGCGAGAAAGGTCTTTCCGACGAGCTGCTTGTACTGGAATCAGCAATTGATGATTTAGCCCTTCTTTCGTTTGATATTTTCATGAAATGCCGTGAGCAGGTTTATGAGCTCAAGGCAAATGAAGTCAAAAGAATGACGTTCAGTCTCTTAAAAAAAGCAAAGCTTATCTTGGACATTGATGAGCAGGATCCTGCTTCGGCAGTAGATGTGGTTACTATAGATAATTTAACAGAAAAGAGGTGACGAAACATGGGCTTTGGAATTTCTCTTTGGGTTTCCTTGTTTATATCAATAGCACTTATCTTGCTTGCCTATATTGGAGTTGACAAGGTAGGTTTACACTCCCTGTTCGGTATTATCATCCCCTATGCAGCTTTGGCCCTGTTCATTGTCGGGCTTATTTACCGCGTTTATCTATGGGCGCGCTCACCTGTTCCCTTCCGGATACCGACAACAGCCGGGCAAGAGAAATCGCTTCCCTGGATCAAGCAGAATAAGATTGATAACCCCTCTACAGCCCTCGGTACTTTTATCAGGATGGTATTCGAGGTGCTGTTTTTCCGTTCCCTTTTCAGAAATACAAGGACGGAGTTGAGGAGCGGACCTGTAATTTCCTATGCCTCTGCAAAGTGGCTCTGGATAGCAGCGCTGGCCTTTCATTACTCCTTTCTCATTATTCTGATAAGACATTTAAGGCTCTTTACCGAACCTGTACCGTATGTAATAGAGAAACTCGAGTTTTTCGATTCCTTTTTCCAGGTTGGCGTACCGCTTCTTTACATAACGGATGTCGCGTTCCTTGCTGCCGTGACATATCTCCTCCTGAGAAGAATTTATATCCCGCAGCTCCGCTATATTTCTCTTCCCGCTGATTATTTCCCGCTCTTTCTCATTGGAGGTATCGGGATTACCGGTGTCCTCATGAGATATTTTTTCAAGGTGGATGTCGTTGGTATAAAGGAGTTGACCATGAGCTTGGCCAGATTCAGTCCAACCATCCCTGAGGGGATAGGTGTCCTTTTTTACATCCACCTGTTTCTTGTAAGCGTCCTGTTCGCATACTTCCCATTCAGCAAGCTCACGCACATGGCTGGTGTATTTCTCAGTCCTACGAGAAATCTTGCCAATACCAACAGGATGAAGAGACATATCAATCCATGGGATTACCCGGTCAAGGTTCATACGTATGAAGAATACGAAGATCACTACAGAGAAATTATGAAAGGTGCTGGATTACCAGTAGAAAAGGAGTAGAAATATGGCTGAGAAAGAACTATCACCAGAAGAACTATCGAAGATTAATTACAAGCCACCGAAGACACCATGGATGGATACCCCTGCTGTATTGAGGAAAGGCATGTTCTGCTGGGGTGCCAAGGAAAAAAACCTCAGGGCCGTTGACTTCCCGAATGCGAGGGCGTGGTCGGTTGCCGACGAGGACTGGAAACTGCCGGAAAACTGGGAAGAGATATTTCTGGAAGGGTTTAAAGAGCGGCTCGGTAAGTACCGTTCCTTCCAGCTTTTTATGGACATCTGTGTTCGATGCGGTGCCTGTGCTGACAAATGCCACTTCTTTATCGGAGGCGGAGACCCCAAGAATATGCCTGTGCTCAGGGCAGAGCTTCTCAGGTCGATCTACAGGAGGTATTTTACAACAGGCGGAAAGGTGCTCGGGAAGCTTGCAGGCGGAAGAGAACTCACCTACAATACACTCAAGGAACTATGGTACTATGCATTTCAATGCACCGAGTGCCGCCGGTGCTCGCTCTTTTGTCCCTATGGCATTGACACTGCTGAAGTCACCATACTGATCCGGGAGCTTATCAATCTCCTTGGCATTAATATCGAATGGATTCAGGGTCCTGTTGCAAACTGCTATATGACAGGTAATCACATGGGCCTCCTTCCCCATACGCTGGTAGATACGGTCGATACATTCAAGCAGGATTTAAAGACCATAACAGGCGTTGATGTTGATTTCTGGTATAACAGAAAGGGAGCAGAGATCCTCTTTGTGAACCCTTCCGGTGAATACTTCGATCCGAACGGCAATATCACGTTCATGGGATACATGCTGTTATTCCATGAACTCGGACTTGACATCACATTCAGCACGTATGCTTCAGAAAGCGGGAACTTCGGCTTTTTTACCTCGAATGAGATGGCAAAGAGACTCCATTCAAAGATTTATGCCGAGGCAAAGAGGCTGAAAGTAAAATGGATTATGGGTGGGGAATGCGGACACATGTGGAGGGTATGGCACCAGTACCATAACACATGGTACGGGCCGGAATCATTTCTCGAACCGCCTGTCTCTCCTATAACAGGCACGAAATTCGAGAATGCAAAATCCAATGGAATAGTCCATATATGCGAATTTACTGCTGATCTTATCAGACACAACAAGTTAAAACTTGATAAAAGCAGGAATGATCATCTCATTGTAACCTTTCATGACTCGTGTAATCCTTCGAGGGCCATGGGAATCCTTGAAGAACCACGGTATATCATCAAGAATGTGTGCAACAATTTCTATGAGATGCCGCCGAATACCATAAAGGAAAACACATTCTGCTGCGGGAGTGGTTCAGGTCTGAATGCATCAGAAAATATGGAGCTGAGGCTGAGGGGAGCATTTCCGAGGGCAAATGCACTGAAGCATGTCCGTGAGAAATTTGGGGTAAACACACTTGGCAATATCTGCCAGATAGACAGGGCTACCCTTCAGACCCTTGTAGATTACTGGGTTCCTGACGTGAGAGTTGCAGGCGTTCACGAGCTCGTTGGTAATGCCTTGATAATGAAGGGGGAAAAGGAGAGAACAACAGATTTACGGTTTGAACCCCTTCCAGGAAAGGAGGCTGAAGAGTAATGTACGACGGATGGAAGATTATAATCGGGATCATTATATTTCTGGGGCTGATTGCATTCCCATTTTACTATGACATGGGGAAAGCAACTGTAACACCCGACCCTAAAATTGATACCCCTGAAATTATGAAACTGCCTGAGAGCGAGAGAAAATGCATTGAGCCAAAAGATTACATGAAGAGGGAACACATGCAGATGCTGGATGACTGGCGGGACTGGGTTGTGCGCGACGGCAGCACGATTTTTATAGCAAGTGACGGAAAGCAGTATACCATGAGTCTTCAGAATACCTGTATGAAATGTCATTCCAATAAAAAGGAATTTTGTGATGAATGCCATAATTATACGGCTGTGTCTCCCTATTGCTGGGATTGCCATATTGAGCCGAAGGAGAGTGAGTCATGAGTATAAACAGGAGAGAATTTCTAAAGATCGCTGGAATCTCTACGGTATTGGGTATTGGAGGCATTACAGCCGGTGCCGGGCTCAGGAAAAATGCCGTTGAGGCTTCGTCAGTTATGCGACGGCCCGATGCTCTTACAGGAAAACGGTGGGCCATAGTTGTTAATCTGAGCAAACTCAAAGATGAAGAGACGATCAAGAGAATTGCCGAAGCATGCCATCGTGAGCACAATGTGCCGCATATCGATTATAAGAACCACGAGATTAAATGGTTATGGCCTGAAAAATTTGAGCATGCATTCCCGGAACAGGAGGATGAATACCTGGCAGAGGAGATAAAACATTCATATGTTCCTTTGCTTTGTAACCATTGTGATAATCCTCCGTGTGTGAGGGTTTGTCCCACCCAGGCTACGTTCAAGAGGGCAGACGGGATTGTTATGATGGATATGCACCGCTGTATCGGTTGCAGGTTCTGTATGGCTGCATGTCCTTATGGAGCGAGAAGTTTCAATTACAAGGATCCCCGGAAACTCGACCCCAAGGTAGAAAAAAATCCCGAATTCCCGCTAAGGATGAAAGGTGTCGTTGAAAAATGCACCTTATGCTATGAACGACTTGCCAACGGACTCGAGCCTGCATGTGTAAAAGAGTCAAACGGCGGATTGATTTTTGGAGATCTGGATGACCCACATTCTGAGGTCAGGAAGGTTCTCGAAGAACATTACAGCATACGGCGAAAACCAGAGCTCGGAACAAAGCCTAGTGTGTACTATATACTTGGGTAAAAGGAGGCAATAGATATGCTTGAAGCTGCGATAAAAGGAGGTCGAGGATACTGGACGTTGGTCTGTTGTTTGCTCGCCTTAATCGGCGTTGGTGTTGCTGCTTATATCTATCAGTTCATGGTTGGCCTGGGCGTAACAGGCATGAGCAGGGATGTTTCATGGGGCTTGTACATTGGCCAGTTTACTTTTCTTGTCGGTGTTGCTGCATCAGGTGTCATGGTCGTCTTGCCCTATTACCTCCATAACCATAAGGCATTTGGGAGAATTACTGTTCTGGGTGAATTTCTGGCTATCGCTGCTGTTATCATGTGCATGCTTTTCATTTTCGTGGACCTGGGTCAGCCGCTCCGTGTCCTCAACGTCATACTCCATCCAACACCAAACTCGGTCATGTTTTATGACATGCTCGTGTTGAGTGGTTACCTCGTTCTCAATGTGCTGGTCGGCTGGACAGTATTAAGTGCAGAGCGCAAGGGGATGCCGGCACCTTCATGGGTAAAGCCCTTCATTATTATTTCGATCGCATGGGCTCCTTCTATTCATACCGTAACGGCGTTCCTGTACGCAGGTATTCCCGGAAGACATCTGTGGCTGACAGCTATTATGGCAGCCCGTTTCCTGGCCTCAGCATTCTCCGGTGGACCGTCACTGCTCCTCATTTTGGCACTTATTCTTAGAAAATATACGAAGTTTGATCCTGGGAAAGAGGCCATACAGACATTAGGCAAGATCATAACGTACTTTATGATTACGAACGTGTTCTTCCTCGGACTCGAATTCTTTACCGCATTTTACAGCCAGATACCCGGCCATATGCATCCTCTGGTTTACCTATATACAGGCTTACACGGACATAGCCAACTTGTCCCTGTCATGTGGACGTCTGCAATACTGGCTGTTGTAGCGCTTATCTTACTTGTTCCGCCAAAGTTCAGGAAAAACGAGACGTTATTGACTATAGCCTGCGTTGCGACATTTTTATCCTTATGGATTGAGAAGGGATTTGGCCTCATTGTTGGCGGATTTGTTCCAAATCCTTTTGAAGGCATTACCGAGTACTGGCCTACATTGCCTGAGACTTTCATTGCTATCGGAGTATGGGCGATAGGATTCCTGGTGCTCACTATACTTTATAAAACAGCTGTAACAGTAAAGGAAGAGGTCGTTTTCGATAAGTATGGTCAAAAGCAAATAAAAGCTGAGTAGAGAAGGCTTTGAATACGCCTATACCGTCTAGGGAGGTGATTTGAGTTGGGCCTGCAATCGGTCGTTGAGAAAGGCAAGTGTGAAGGCTGTGAAGAGTCCATGAACAACTGTCCGGTGGGTGTTTCCCAGATGGTTGGTGGGAGGAGAGAGCCTGTTCAGGCAGAAGCATGCGAAGAGTGTGAGACATTCATCAGTGTTTGCACGACTGGTGCAGTGACGCTACAATAAGATGTAAGGGTTATGTTTCATAAAAAGAGAGGGGGATGCCGGGATAGCTGGCATCCCTTTTTTATGTCATATACGTTTAACCCCAAAAATGCATTTTTCTGGTTAAACGAGCATTATTCTGATAGTGGTGCGGAGGATTTCTGGAAGAGTTTATATCCCACTACGGGTATATCGCTATATTCATATTAACGTTTTTTGAAGGCGAGAGCGTGCTCATTGCCGCAGGGTTCCTTGCTTTTAGTGGTTATCTCGATGTGCATATCATTATCATTGTTGCGACGGTGGCTTCCTACGTAGGCCATGGTGCATTTTTCCTCATAGCGCTCAAGAGAAAAGTTGCTTTTATCAATTTTGCAAGTAAATTCATAAAAATCAACCTGCATAGACTCGAATCTTTAATGGCACGATACGGGATAGCTGCTATATTCATCAGTCAATGGATTTACGGGTTCAGGTTAATGAGCGCAGCTGTCCTTGGTCTTTCGGGAATGGGAAAGACGAAGTATTTTAGTTTTTTGCTGATCAGCTGCCTGGTATGGGCAACTATCTGTACCTACGCAGGATATTTTTTTGGCATAACACTGAAAGACATACTCGGTGACATCAAGAAATATGAAATGCATATAGCCATAGGTGTTCTGTTGGCAGGTTTTATCATATGGTTCATAAGAGATTTCAGAAAGAGAAAAAACAGCGATAATATCAATCCTAAAAGGTGAATATAATAACCCTCATAATCATGAAACGCAGTCTTTTTTAAGCAGCGCTGCTATTTTTTTTGAATGTAAATTTCCCAAAATCCTTTATCTGCACGCCTGACAACCTCTAACTGATACCCGTGCATCTCGGCAAACCGGGGAATTGTCTCTTCGACAAATGCCGGCAAATCGCAGACGATTTTTAGAATAGCCCCGCTCGGAAGTTTTGCCATTTCCTTTTTCGTTTCTATTATGGGATATGGACAGACTGTTCCAAGAAAATCAAGGGTGTGAGTCGGTATTTTTGACTTTAAATCAGTCATAAGAAAGAAACTCTCTTCATTGTGTTCCCGTGTTGTCCGTGGTGGTTTATACGGTACTGTTGTTTAATTAAGATTGTATAATTTATACCCTTTTGAGGACTCATTCGTCAATACAAAAAAATGACCCCATCAATAATAAGTTTTGTTCCATATGCTATTTATTAAGGAGTTTATAAGTAAAGTTGCCCCCTCACCCTTACGCTCTCCCGCTAGGGGAGAGGGGATTCTATTATTTCCCCTCCCTCGACGGGAGGGGTTGGGGAGGGTGTTAACATATCGAATTTATAAATGAACTCTACTTATTCTTTTGATTCAGCGTGTTCATGAGGTATCCGGCCTTTTTGTCTGCGGGTTATTTTGGATAGCAATGATATGTGCTACAGATGAAATGTTCCTTTCACGAAAGGTTCTTTGGAAATGAGAAATATGCGACAAGAGTTTTTATTATGTATTAAAAGGTGGTATTATTTTGTAGGTGCATTATGGAAAGGGGTAAGAGATTATGAATTGTCTATTCTGCGATATTGTCAGAAAGAAAAGACCCGCGCAGATACTTCATGAAGATAACTTAGTGATGGCCTTCGAAGACATAGAACCACAGGCACCGGTTCACGTCCTTGTGATTCCCAAAAAGCATATCCCGACGAGCCTGGACATTAAAGAAGAGGACTTTTCCCTTATAGGTCATCTATTCCAGACAGCGTGCAGGATTGCAAGACAAAAAGGCATAGCAGGGCGAGGATTTAGACTGGTTATGAATTGTAACAGGGAAGCAGGGCAGACAGTATTCCATCTCCATCTTCATGTGCTGGGAGGCCGCGGTATGCATTGGCCTCCAGGGTAGAGGGCATTGGAAAAGAGCATATATGAGGAGGACGGGGACATGGCGAAACGAAATAAGACAGCCTCAAGGAACATTTATAAACATGGAACAACCAGGAAGGCTGATCCGGTATACACCCCCTTCAAAGGACTCAAGGATGTTCTGGGGCAAAGGATATTCGATGAAAGTAATGACCATCGTGTAACAAGCAAGACAGATGAGGAGATATTCCTGGAGGCAATGGCTGACGTCAGAGAGATAAAAGAATTCAGAAAAATCCCTCTCCAGCAACCAACAAAGATTTTACTGCAAAAGGTGAAGACTGATGATTCCATGAGGATATTGCAGCAGGTAGTAAATGGGGAGATTAAAATGCAACTGTCTGATACAGGAGAGTATATAGAATGGGTAAGTCCCCGCATCAAAAAAGATATTGCTCGGAAGCTTCATCAGGGAGTTTTTTCTGTGCAGGATTATATAGATTTGCACGGAATGACACTCAGAGAAGCAGAAGAGGCGTTCCATCTGTTTTTTCAGGGAGCATTGAAGAGGCGGTTATTTTGTATAAAGGTCATACATGGAAGGGGTTTAAGGTCGCCTAACGGACCAGTTCTTAAAGAGGCTTTAAAAATATGGCTTCAGGGAAAATTGAGGAAATGGATCCTCGCTTATTCATCTGCTAAAGACTGCGATGGCGGTTTAGGGGCTACGTATATAATCCTGAAGACAAACCCACCTGTGTCCTCCTTCATGAAGGAGGGAATTAAAAGGGGGGAGTAAAGGGCTGGATAGATGAGCCAGGATCAGCATGCAAGAGTTTATGCATAGTATTAAAATAAAGATATATTATGAGGATACAGATGCAGCTGGGGTAGTCTATTATGCAAATTATCTTCGCTATTTCGAGAGGGCACGGACAGAATTCTTTCTTGAAAACGGTATCAATGTCGCAGCGTATCATGATAGAGGTTATTTTTTCCCCGTAGTCCACGTAGGTATGCATTACAGGAAACCTGCACGGCTCGGGGATATTATTGAAGTTACCACTGAAGTAACAGAAACAAAAAATGCTACGGTTTCTTTAAAACAGCGTGCATTGAAAGACGAGACGCTCCTTGTTGAAGCAGATGTGAAACTTGCCTGTATTGACAAAGATGGCAGGCCCAGAAGATTGCCGGCTGATTTAAAAAAGATGGGTCATTAGTTAACCCGAAAAATGCAATTGATTTGTTGAACCGGAGGCACAATTACCCTCAAAGTCTTTTGATTTCAATCCCGACTTTTGTCGGGACAAAAGACTTTTTAGACAACCGTGCCCCCGATAAATGCATTTGTAGGGTTAATCTTTACCATCCCGGCTTTTCCGATTTCCCCTTTAGTAGTGTAATTGAATTCGTGGAATAACCCGATAACCCACAAATTTGTTAAAAGATGTTGAGTTATGGAAGAAGTAGTGAAAACAGATTCCCCAGGGCAGATAGAGAGGTATAAAACTATCTGGTCAGCTATGTATGGGTCAAGGACTGCTTCTGAAGCATGATATGTGAGAAATTCACTTGCAGCCTCTTCGCCAACAACCTCGGCCCGTTTCCCCCTGGCACCGAGTGATGTAAAGCCGGCGATTGAATTTTCTGTTTCTGACTGAAGGGATAGAAATGTCCCCTGTCCCGGTGTTGGCACCTGTATCAGTTCGATATTCACAGGACATCGGAGGTCATGCATGAGAGTCCCGATTTTATTGAGAAAAGCTGTTCTCTGTCTTTCAGCTATTGATAAGGGAAGATTGCCAACGCCGGAATCCCCTCTCAGTCTTAGCATCCTTCCTTTCTCTGTGATGCGTAAAGGCTTTAGTTCCCGGGCAGGAAATATCCCTGCCCTGACTGTTCCCCCGCCTTTAGGATAAAATCCATAGGAGTCTATCCCAAGCTGTATCTCAAGACCTGTTTTTTTCAGAAATGGCGCAAAAACAGCATGAAGGTAATGGAAGGAAGGACTGAAAGGGACATGTGTCCCTCCCTTAAGGGTTACAGTGGACTTTTCTTTTAGTAATCCCCCTTTTCCTAAAGGGGGATAAGGAGGTTGACTGTATTGGCTGTCTTTTGAAAATTTGTTTATTCCATTTGGAAATATAAGAGCGGGGATAAGTGTCTGGAGAACCAGGGAGGTAGAACCGGCAGTGCCGATATCAAAAAAGAAGTCCCCGCATTTTACTTCACCGGGCAAAAATACAAGTTCAGTGGAGCCCTTCTGGTCCCCTTTTACCTCTGCCCGGGAAAGGAGTTGTGCGGCTCTGATGCAGGTGAGATGTTGTGGCATGAGGCCCGGCTTCTTCCTGCGCTTTCTGATATTAACTATTCTGAAAGGCTTTTGAAGAAGGCACGAAAGACTCAGGGAAGTCCGGAGGATCTGTCCCCCGCCCTCGCCATGACTGCCGTCTATTTCTATCATTCGTACCACATCTTAGCATAATTGGATAAAAAGATTTTAAAATGATATCATGTGATGGTAGACTTATTCATATGCGCCATTGCGCAGCATCCTGAGGGATAACCGAAGCTTACCAGTTTGAGAAGGCACGTAACTGAAAATTATTGAGGGAGGAGGTAGTTATTATGGAATTGAAAAACGTTATCGGCATAAGTGATAAGGGGATCGAGATTAAAGATTCGGATGGCTTAAGAAGCATACTTGACGATCTTGTTTATCAGGCAGTGTTTTCTGAAGGTGACAAGAAGAATGTGCTGTTGACTCTTATAAAGGAAATCGCAAAGGCAGCAGGCGCAGTCCCGTCGTCTATTCAAACCCTGTACGAGGAGATGGGAAGATCGTATCCCGGTTTCACTGTCCCAGCGATAAATATACGGGGACTCGCATACGATTCTGCAAAGGCGGTCTTCAGGAAGGCCATTGAGATGAACGTTGGGGCCTTGATATTTGAGATAGCCCGTTCGGAGATAGGGTATACAAAACAGAGGCCTCTTGAATATGCTGCGGTAGTCCTTGCAGCAGCGGTTAAAGAGGGATACCAAGGACCGGTATTCATTCAGGGCGATCATTTCCAGCTTGTGAGAAAGAATTATGTAGGTGATCCAAGGGCTGAAACAGACTATATAAAGGGACTGACAAAGGAAGCGATAGAGGCCGAGTTTTATAATATTGATATTGATTCTTCCACGCTTGTCGACCTGGACAAAGAAACAATTAAAGAGCAGCAAAGGCCTAACTTTGAGAAGACAGCAGAGCTTGCAGCATATATAAGGGAAAATCAACCCCATGGCGTTGAAATATCCATCGGAGGTGAAATAGGGGAGATAGGAAAGAAGAACAGTACACCGGACGAACTAAAGGCCTATCTTGACGGGTTCAGGGAAACCTTCAAGTCGGGTAAGGGATTAAGTAAACTCAGCGTACAGACCGGAACGAGCCATGGCGGTGTTGTACTGCCGGACGGGACGCTTGCAAAGGTAAAAATAGACTTTGAGACGCTCAGAACGCTCTCGGACCTTGCAAGAAAAGAATATGGTCTTTCCGGTTGCGTCCAGCATGGCGCATCGACACTCCCCGAGGAGGCATTTCACATGTTCCCTGAGACAGGCACATCCGAGGTTCATCTCGCTACCGGATTCCAGAACATCATTTATGACAGCCGGGTGCTTCCCGAGGAATTCAGAGAAGAGGTGTACACTTTCATAAAGCAGGAACATGCAAAGGAAAGGAAGGAAGGGCAGACCGAGGAACAGTTTATATATAGCACAAGGAAAAAGGGGTTCGGGCCACTGAAAAAGAAATGGTGGGATCTGCCTTCAAGTATAAAAGAGCCTATCATGAAGGAGTTGGAGGCAAAATTCGGACTGTTATTCGAAGAATTAAAAGTTACCAATACAACGGAAATCGTGCAGAAGAATGTGAAGCCTGTGGTTATCAGGAAGGAAGTTGATTATAGTTTATAAAGGTTCATGAAACAGACGTTCCACTGAGTCGTTACTGGCGCCGTCCGGGAATGTTCACGGAGTTCCCCGCAATGATATCTAATATTGCAAATTAATAGCGCTATGAAACATTTAAACTGGAAGATTCTCCTGGGGCTTGCTTTAATCGCGCTCTCTGTATTTTTCTATCTTATCCACTATGCAATTTTTAGAGATCCCCATCATATTTTTATTTTCTTCGTGGGGGATGTCGCATTTGTCTTTGTTGAAGTCCTTCTGGTTACATTGATTATCCACAAATTGTTGGGTGAAAGAGAAAAACGACAAATGCTCAAAAAGTTGAACATGGTCATAGGAGCGTTTTTCAGCGAGGTCGGAATGCGTCTCTTGAAAACTCTTTCTGATTTCGATACGAACCCCGAAAGCATGAAAGGCGAACTTGTCATTACAAACAGTTGGTCTGATAAGGAATTTTCTCTTATGAGCAAACGCGTCAGGGGGTATGATTTTAACATTGATAGCCGGAAAGGTGATTTAGAGGAACTGAAACGATTTCTTACAGGGAAAAGAGAATTTTTTTTAGGTCTCTTGGAAAACCCCAATTTGCTGGAACATGAGTCCTTTACAGACCTTCTCTGGGCAGTCTTTCATCTTACTGAGGAGCTGGATTTTAGAAAAGAAGTGAATCGTTTATCCAGGGGTGATTACGGCCACCTCAGTAACGATATAAGACGGGTTTACAGACTGCTCGTCTACGAATGGCTGGTGTATATGAAGCATCTCAAGGATAACTATCCTCATCTTTTCTCTCTTGCCATAAGGACAAATCCCTTTGATCCGAATGCATCGGTAGAGATCACGTAAAAATATTATTCAAAAATTTTTCCTCCCTCTTGACAAAATCTCCAAAATAGTATACAAATGTATATATAACTGATTTACCCTCATCCATCCCTCCCCCGCCAAAGGTAAGGGAAGATGGGGTGTTCCTATCGCGATGCGAGTCTATGGGAAGTTGGTACGATTCGATTCCGAGGGTCTCCTCGACAAGGGGAGGATGAATAGCAGGCTTTTTCATCAGGAAGGAAGGGAGATGCTCTAACTAAATCCCCTCCCCTGGCGGGAGGGGTTGGGGAGGGGTATAAACAACAGGGGTTACTCATGAAAGAGCTTACGACAAAACAGAAAAGAATGATCGAGTTCCTTAAATCGTACGTCAAGGAACATGGATACCCGCCGACCATGCGGGAAATCGGGGCTTACTTCGGATTTACCTGGCCTGCTGCCAAGGGACATCTCATTGCTCTGAAGAAAAAGGGCCTTATACGCGTAAACCCCTTTAAGTCAAGGGGGATTGAGATTTTAGGCTCAAAATATAGTGATGCCCTCGAGATGCCAGTTGCAGGCAGGATACGGGCGGGCAAGCCGGTCCTCGCCATAGAGGAGATTGAAGATCATATCGTCATAGACAGGAACCTGTTTAAAGCCGGCGATGCCTTTGCATTAAGGATAACAGGAGACAGCATGACAGAGGCAGGGATATTTGACGGGGATTATGTGATCGTGAAGCCGCAGGGGACGATCGAAAACGGAGAGATAGGTGTTGTACTCATAGAAGATGAAGCAACAGTGAAAAGGGTTTTTGTAAGAAACAAAAATATAATCCTGAAGCCTGAAAACAGGTCTATGCAGCCGGTGAGTTATAACCCGGAAGCAGTGAGCATCATCGGGAAAGTGATAGGAGTGATAAGGAAACTGTAAATATAGGAGACGATCATAAGGGTAGACTATTTCCCCAGAGGGAGGAATGATTCGACAAACCTTTGTCATGAGTTCAGTCGAATACTTGCCACGGTATTTATCATTCCGGCTTGTCCGGAATCTTTCTTAATCCTCCTTTCGAGGGGGTATGTTCCTTTCCCTTGATGGAAGTCCCTCTTTTCCCCCTCCCTTGAGGGGAGGGGTTGGGGAGGGTGTTAAATATGGTATTCATAAATTAAACGATTCGAATGTACATCGGAGAAATCATAAGTGTTGTAGCTTCATTCGGATTGCCGTATAAAATACGGCCTGTAAAGTTTAAATGGTCAGGGAAGCTCCGGGACGTAAAAGATATCACCTATACATGGACAACAAAGGAGGGCCAGGGCAGCATTTATCATTTTTCAGTAACAGACGGCAATGCATTATATGAGCTCAGTTTTAATGTAACATCACTCCTCTGGAGACTTGAGAATCTTGAGGCATAGGGGGCACTTTCCTCCACTTTCTGGGGAGGTGGGATTATTGCTAACCTCCCCAACCCCTTGGTAAGGAGGGGAGTAGGAAAAGACTTTCTGATAAGAACGGAAAAAATGAAGGGTGGTGCTTTGGCAAGAGGAGAATTTGAGAAAGTCTGCCTGCAACGAACTGCTAAAAACTGGATTTGCATCACTCCATGTGCCTGTTTTATTTTTGAGATTAAGATTGATTTTATCAGGCACAAGGCGCAAACCTACAACGTTAAATAAAAAAATGCTCTCTTATTAACAGATTATTTTATAATGATTGAAAGGAACATTGAGGAGGTGATTGAATGGCAGGAATTAAAGAACAAGTTATTCAAATGATAAAGTCTCTGCCTGATGAGGCTACTATTGATGATATTATGGCAGAATTGTATTTTAGGCTTCAGGTTGACGCTGGGCTGAAAGAATTAGATGAGGGGAAAGGAATACCCCATGAAGAGATTGAAAAGCGGATGTCCAAGTGGCATACAACATAAGGTGGTCACCGAGAGCAGCTTCTAATTTTGAAAGAATCTGCGAGTATATTGCGAAAGATTCAAAATATTACGCCGCACTTTTTGCGAAGAAAATAAATGCCATTATTCAAGCCATTCCTCAGTTTCCCAAAGCAGGCCGTATTGTTCCAGAATAGAACGATGAGAATTTGAGAGAAAAGATTTATGAGAGTTATAGAATTGTCTATCGAATTAAGACTGAGGTTATTGAAATTGTAGCAATCTGTCATGGTGCAAAGCCATTAGAAAATATTTTATAAGCCATAACTTTGTTTAACACCCTGAATTAGAGGATGACTTTATGCCTCCATTTTTTGATGACAACGGTACTGAAATTAATCCTGAATTAATCCGGAAACCGGGGTTGTGCATCACCTGCAGGAAAGACGACAATCCTAAAGAAGAGAAACTCTGTACATTGACGCGGATGGATCAACAAAAGGAAAAGGAATTCAGATGTTTCGCATACAAAAAAATTTGATTGATAGCTTATGCCTATGAAGAAAGATCAAATCAAGAAAGACCTGAGGAAACTTTTTAAAAGTATGGACTTTATCAGTGAAAATTTTCTAAACAGGGAAGACTTGTCTGAAAAGGAACTTCAAAAGTATTTTGATATCTATCAGCAGCTTGGCATCGCATGGGAGTTTTTGGGCTTACAGTGCAGACACCGGAAGGGATATAGAAGAATAAAGGATGGAAAAATGGCATGCAAGATATGCGGTAAGATCAAGGACACCGATGATCTTTATTACCTTCTTCCTAAGAAAGGCTATAAAAAAATAGGCATTAAATTGAAACCGAATTCAAAAAGGACTTTTAAAAACAAACAAGATGCGCAGATTGACTACGATACAATCAATTTCCATGGAGCACTGATTGATGTGGATGTATTCAATTCTTATAAATCATCCATAACAGGCTGCGAAATCAACATAGCAGAGGATAGGATTGTACGGCTAAAGGAAGACGGCATAGAATGCTCTATAGACCGGCATCTTGTGAACATAGAAATGAATAAAACCGAAAAGAAAAAACTGGGAAAAATCTATGGTGGGTTCCCATGGGAAATACAAAAGAAAAATCTGAAAAAATTTCCTGTCATCTTTGATTTCGATGAAGACTATCGGTTTTTAGGGTTAAGAATATTAAGATAAATTTTCTGCTTAGTACAAACAATGGCTTTGCGATGCTCCAATATCCGGAAGCGACTTCATGGTCGCTCCATGTGACTGCTTTATTATTGCGATTAAGGGTGACCTTAGCAGGCAAACGGCTCAAACCCACAGCGTGAGTTGCAATTGTGGGTATGTGTAACAATATCAAGAAAGGTAAAATGAATGTCCAAGATAGGCAGAAATGACCCGTGTCCCTGCGGAAGCGGTAAGAAATACAAGAAATGCTGTATGTTAGTGCATGATGTGGGCATTGGAGGACAACCTGATATTCCAGGAAATGCAAAACAAAACGATGACTTTATTCCTATTGATGTAGTTGCTGATTATGGACATCCGTTCCCAAACGAAGCGTTTTTTGCCGAGAATGATTTGCATGAACTTTCTGCTCCGAGACTGATTCATTCGTCGAGCTTGCGGTCAGGATATTACACATGTCCGGGACAAACTGTTCTGAAGAAATTATTGATATTATCGAGTCAGGCAATAACAGAAAGGCTTATGCAATTTCAGTGCTGTGTATTCTGCTCGGATTCCATGATAACGAATACTCCGAAAAACTATTATGGGATTATTATCACTATATGAAGTTCAAATACCCAAATGAGACCTATTCAGATGGTCCATTATTAGGATCAATTGAAATACGGGAAAGAAAAAAGGAAAAAGCTTCCCTTAACTGATTCTGAGGGCAAAGTGAGTGTTTTTGAAAAAAGGGAAAATAGTACAGTTAGGTTTTAAAATGCCAGCAACGCCGGATAATAATGGCAGAAAAGAATAAGTCAACACCTCCGGGCTTCTTCCCTGCCAGGAACATTGTACACGATTGTGAATAAGGGAACTCTATAGAGGAAATAAATGAAAGAAAAACCTGAATGGTTAAAAAGAGAAGATCGGAATTGGGAGGAGATATATTCAAAATATTGTCTGGCTGAAATACCCTGGCATTCTGACAGGCCTGACCAGGAACTCATCGATTTAATAGAAAGCAAGAGGATAAAACCAAATTCTGTATTGGACGTAGGATGTGGAGCCGGGACTGACGCACTCTATCTTGTTTCAAAAGGATGTAAAGTAACCGCAATTGATGTATCACGTGAAGCGATTAGAATTGCACGGGAAAGGGCAGGGGAGGCCGGAGTAGAAATTGATTTTATAGCAGGCAATTTTTTGGACGTAGCATTTGATAATGAAAGTTTCGACTTCATTAATGACAGGGGATTTTTCCACCATATAAACCCGGGTGACAGGGAAAAAGTTGCAATAAAAATGAACGATCTGCTAAAAAGCAATGGTTATTATTATCTCAGATCCTGGAGTGACAAGGAGGAAGAAAGCGAGCGGGGTCCTTACAGGATATCAAAAGATGAAATAAGAGAAACGTTTTCGCGGTTTTTTCAGATAGGTGAAATAAAAGATTTCAGATTTGGTGGAAAAGGTGCAAGAGGGTACGCATGCTTGATGAGGAAAGAGGCCCATAAATGACATTTCGCAACTTCTTGTTGCCTTGAACGTTAGAGAATTATGACTGATTTATAAGGAGTCGGGAATTAAGTGAAATTCAGCGAACTGGTTAGATTGTTAGAGGACAATGGGTTTAGGATTGTAAAAGAAAAGGGATCGATAAGGTACTATGGAAAACCTGGATGGGATAAGTTGATTAGAGTTGATTATCATGGATCAAAAGAGGTCCCGTCAGGCACCTGTCATGCTATACTAAAAGCAGCAGGGATAAAAAAGTAGAAGAGCAGAGGTGTGAGGATATGATTGAATTAGAGTACTCATTAGTAATTGAAGCCACTAAAGAACCAGATTATTTTGGATTTTATTCTCCTGATTTAGAAGGGTTTACAGGAGTAGGCCATTCTATTGAAGATTGTCTTTACAAAGCAAAGTGGGGAATGAAAGAGCATGTTAGCTTATTGAAAAAGCAAGGACTCCCTGTTCCTCCCAAAAATCCTAATCCAAAGATAATTATTCAAAATGTGCAAGAATTAGTAACTTCTTAAAAAGATCATATGTCCACAGGCTAAAAGATTGACATCCGAATACTCTGCACTTCTTTTGGCCAAGAACAATATCTGTTTATTACGGGCAGGAAAATAAAAGATGACAGAATTCAGCAAATCGCGATGGGCAAAGTCCGAGTTTACTCAAGAATACAGGGAAACGCAGATATTTATATTGTAGAGCGGAGAAGACTCCTTGAGATCCTCAAGTCTTTTTATAAACATTTCATAGCTCATAAGTCAGGGAACAAAATCCTTGACCTTGGGTGCGGTGACGGTATTATTACCCATGAGCTTCTTACGGTTGATGATTCTATAGGAGCGACGCTGATTGACGGTTCCGGTGATATGCTGAAGAACGCCGAAGAACGGCTGAAAGGTTTTCAAAATATTAATTTTATAAAAGCTAGCTTTCAGGAGATCCTGGGCAAAAGAATCGCACTCCAGAACTTTGATTTTATAGTCTCATCGCTGGCAATACATCATTTGTCCCTGCAGGAGAAAATAGCTTTATTTAAAACCTTCTATGCCCATCTGAACATTGACGGGTATTTCCTCAATATTGACGTTATCCTTGCCCCAACAGAAGCGCTTGAGCATTGGTATCTTTCGCTCTGGAAAGACTGGATCACAGAAAGAAAAACTATTGTGCACATAGAAGGTAATGATAAGGATGACATTATTAAAAGATATAAAGAAAATACGGATAACAAACCGGATACCATGGATGAACAGCTCAACGCTTTGACATCCATCGGTTTCAAAGAGGTTGATTGCTACTATAAATATGGAATATTTACGATGTTTGGCGGCAGAAAATAACATGCGGGATGCTTCATATAACGATGGCTGAAAAGGTTCTATTTGCATGGAGCGGGGGGAAAGACAGTGCGCTTGCACTTTATGAGCTGCGCAAAATGCAGAGGTACGATATCTCTGCATTACTAACGACGGTAACGAGAGACTATGAAAGAATCAGTATGCATGGTGTCAGCCGGATATTACTTGAGCAACAGGCCGATTCCCTGGGGCTTCCCCTTGAGAAAATATTCATCTCGAAAGACTCTTCTCATGAAGAATATGAAACGAGCATGCGGGAGGTTCTTGCAAAATATAAAGAGGC
>Ga0209270_1001118_pt1 | contig 42306 bp, 19 predicted proteins | sample MTBAKSrepl1MetaG_FD_187456 | JGI IMG/M metagenome (GOLD analysis project Ga0209270, IMG submission 187456) | Enrichment culture microbial communities from Arthur Kill intertidal strait, New Jersey, USA, that are MTBE-degrading - MTBE-AKS1... | ecosystem: Environmental > Aquatic > Marine >... | reverse complement strand
CGCTGGAGATCACAACCAGCCGAAGCTCACCGGATTCGAGCACCAGCGGTACTGCCGGGGTGCTTCGTCCGTCGACCAGGGCCGAATACTGCAGGTCCATGCCTGCCGGCAGACCCGGGAAAACCGCTTCGCCGGCATCCCCGGTCCTGCCCGTCCAGGTTAAAAACGCCGAAAATTGCGTCGAACGGACCTGAATTTCGGAGTCCGCGATCGGGACACCCGCCTGGGTTTCTGTCCGAACAATAAGATCGGCGCCACCTCGATCCAGTACCAACGCGTGCAGGTCCAGGCTTTCGTCTGCCGGCACCCGAATCAGCGTCTCGTACATCCATCGGCCGTCCGGATGCCTGGCCAGGATTTCCAGATCGGTATTTCGGAGCGGATCCAGGTACACAAACCGCCCCTCGTCGTCCGTGGCGCCGGAGAACACGGCTTCACTATAACTGTTCCGTCTGAATATGAGAATCGACACCCCCGCCTGGCCGATGCCCAGATGGTCCACCACGCGGCCGGTCAGGTAATCCTGCTCCAGAACCATGGTGACGGCAGCCGTCTGAACCGCCGTCACCGTGACCGGTTGGGTGGCATCACCAAACAGCGAGGCCACCGTCAGCAGGTAATCACCGGGCATGACACCGGGTATCAACCCGTCGCCCCGGGACACCCGCCCGCGCCGGACACAACCATCACCCACCCGTTCCAGTCGGAGGGTGCCGTCAGGCAGCGGGTCGCCGGTGCTCAGGCTCACCGTCACTGCCACCGCGCCGCTATCGGGCACGATCAGCGTCTGGTCGGCGGCCACCGGCTCGTCTGCGGTGAGCAGTACCTGGCTCACCGTCAACCAGCCACACTCCGTCGATCCGAAGATGATATCCGTCAACCCCAGTGACAAGGGACACGGTTGCGAAATCGGAATATATTGGAAAATGCCCTGCCAATTTGTATCGGCAACTCGGCAGCGACGATACGGCACCGCTTCACCCCGCAACAGCAGGGCTTGCCCCGCCAGCGGGTGTGCGTCCGGCGTGGCATCCAATAGCCGGCCGGAAACGCCGCCTGCCAGTGGCGGCAGCTCGGGCAGCGTGGGATCCGCCCCGCCCGTCCAGTTCAGATTGAGCACGTCGCGCCACCGATCGTCCGGCACCCCGGCTAAAAACTCGGCCGGACAGGCGGCCAGGCGTTCCAGCGTCTCCACCGCATCGGATCGCGTCGGCTGCGCGGTCACGCCCACGGCCAGGCCCAGCCGGCCGGGCATGCCGGGGGCGCCTGCCGGAATCACCAGATCGGTCCATCGCATGACCAACTGGCCGGCAGCGATTTCGACTGCCGACGGCGCCCGCGCGGTCTCCGCTTCGGAGAACACAACGCCCAGTGTGGGCATGTTGGGCTCCATGGCGTTGTCCTGGTCCATATCATCGTCCAGCATCAGCCAGCGGTCCGTGCCCCCGGGCTCGACGACGGCGTCCCCATCGGATGTGGCGACCACATCCCAGTTGAGCGCCTCCGGCAGCCGGAACGTCATCTCGATTGCAACCGACACCGGAGTCGGAGCCGTATTGTCCAACCACTCCACCACGCGCGCGAAATAACCGTCCGGCGGAACGAATATTCGTTTTTCCCAATTCAGATCGTCTGAACCCAGATCCCCGGTCAGGCGGATTTCATGACCGTTCACGGCCAGCATTCCCTCCGGCTGTGCCGGCATGACGTGGGACATCCCGTCCACCCAGACCGTTACTTCCGGAACTCGGACGTCGGTCATCGGCTGGATCAGCGGATCCCACTCCAGTCCGCCGTCTGTCCGGACGCGGAAAATGTAGTCATTGCCGTCTATGACCGTATTCGGCAGAGCGACGGTTCGGATCACCTGGAATGTCCCGTTGAAGTGGGCGAAATTGCCGAGGGAATCGGCCACTGCCAAATTCCAGACGTTGTCGCCGACGGCCAGCATGTCGTGATCCCACGGAACTTCGATGTGGATTTGGCCGTCAACGAGTACGAATTCAGTCCGAGTGAACCCGTTGACGGTGACCACGAGACTGTCCGCATCCAAGTCGCAGTTGTCCGTTACGGTGATATCGAAGACGACCGTGTCGGCCACGACACCCGCCCCCGTAGCCGGACTGGTCACGGTAATGATCGGCTGAGTGCCGTCCAGGGCGAATCCACTCAGGGCTTCCGCGGTGTGGCCGGCGGAATCGGGCACCGTCACATGGACCGTGTGGCCGCCGCCGGCCAGCGGATCGGCACCGGCGGGCGGATTCCAGACGCCTCCGGACGGAGTCAACTCAAATTCGGCCGTCCGCTCAACTGCATCGATGGTCACCCGGATGCCGGCCACATCGACGCCGGTGCCGTTGTCGCCGCAGGTAAACGCCAGCGGCGGCATCGGATTGCAGATATCGCCGGGACCGGGCAACTGCAGGGTCAGGTCAGGCGGCTGGCCGTCCCAGACGAAGTTAAAGCCGTACGCGGGCGAGGTCCAATTGTAGATGTCGGTCATCGTGGCGACGACCTCGACCGGTCCGTCGCCCGCGGGCGCAAGCGAACCCTCGAGACGCCAGACGCCACTGCCCTCGTCGACCAGGATGGTGTCAGGACAGAGCGCTCCCGCGGCGGTCAGTGTCCCGGCAGCCACCGGATGGGCCGACTGAAACCGGACGCTCAGCCCGACCGGGATGACGTCCACCACCAGTGCCGCGGCCGGCTGGTGCTCCAGCCAGGTGACGGCCGACCGGCGCACGGTGAAGTCACCGGACCAATTGGCAAAGTTGCCGACGATGTCGGCCACGTGGACGTTAAGGGTCCAGCTACCATCGGGCAGCTCGTCGATGGGCCGACAGGCGGCGCCAGACGCACTGAGCTGGAAGATCTCCAATGCCCGGCCGACTCCGCCTGCATCGGTCAGGGTCAAATGAACCGAGGCCGGGTCAACGCCGCGCAGGGCGTCGGCAAACGTCACCGCCAGTTCGGGTCGGGGAACCGGGAACATTTGGCCGGACCAGCCGGCGGTGACCACCGGCGGCTGGGTATCCAGCGAGTCGAAGGTCCACCCAAACGGCGCCGGCATGGCATTGCCGGCCGCGTCGCGCCAGCCATCGAGAACGGCCCCATAGCGTGCATCCGACTGCAAGCCGCCGTCCGGCAGGATGGTCAGGACGCGGTTGTCGGGCGACCAGGCCAGGCCGGCCGCCGCTGGCACGCCGTCGCGGTTCCAGTCGACCGTGCCGCTATTCGGGACAATGGGTTCGCTGAAGGTGATTTGAACCGGTGCAGTCGGATCCACCTGGACGGCACCTGCGGGCGGGGTCACCACCGACACCGCCGGCGGCGTCAGGTCCACGGTCCGGAAAACAAGTTCCACAACCGCGCACATGGGATTGCCATTGGCATCGGGAACGGCAGCGTCGATCACCAGCCGATAATCACGGGAGTCAACCAGGACCGCCGGAATTCCCTCGTATATGCCGCCGTCGACCGACGGCAGCACCGTCAGTCCGACCGGTTGCCAGGCAACGCCATCAAAGTCCTCCAACCGAAGCCAACCGGGATGGCCAATCACCCACGCAGCGTCCAGGGCCTCGCTGAAGGTGAGGATCAGATGGGCGTCCAGCGGCACGGCGGTTTCCGGCCAGGTGGTGCCACCAGACCAATAGGCGACCGCGTCGACGGACGGCGGGGTCCGGTCCAGAGTCAGGATGCCCAGGTCAACCCATGCTCCCTCGTCCACATCGGTCACCGGCACGGCCAGTCGTAGCCGGCCGCCGACCGGATCGGCCACCTCCAACCGGCCGGGCAGAATTGGCAGTTCTTCGAAGACGAAATTCCCGCTGTCAGCGGTGGCGCCCAGACGTTCCACCTCGCGTCCGTCGGCTCGCTGCCCCACCCAGCGTACTGTCATGTGGGCGGCCGCGGAACCGTCTTCCGTTCGCAACGTGCCCCGGAGGTAAAATGCCGGCTCCAGAACCACTACCAGACCTTCAATCCGCTCCCCATCTGCCAGGTCGCTTTCGGCGATACCCTCCAAGCCGTGGTGACGATCCTCGGCTACCAGACGGAAATGTCCGGCCGGCACTTCGGGGAAATAGAAGGCCCCCTCGTCGTCGCAAGCGATATCCGGCTGGAATTCGGGCACTTCGGTTTCGAGCCGCAGCACCGCTCCGCTCACCGGACGGGTGCCGGCATGATTCCAGACCGCGCCCCCCAGCGCACCCACCCCGCGAAGCACGAGCACCACATCATTGTCGGCAGGCACGTTGATCTGCTGAGAAACACGATTAACTCCCGATCCGGTCCAGGCTGCCAGGGTGTAATCGCCGAACAGAATAGATGTCAATCGGAAGGTCCCGACAGCAGTGGAAGTCTGACGATAACTTCTTCCTCCAGCCAGGGGGATCAGCTCGATCCGAGCGTAGGCGGCTCCGCCGCCATCGGCGGATTGGATTGTCCCGGTCAGAGTCGCCGTCGGCGCCAGGGGCACCACCAGGCAGGCCGTCCCGCCCGGCTCAAGCTCGGCTTCGGCATAACCAGCCACCCCGGAAAGATCGGCCACTCGCACATCCACCCGCCCGTCGGGAATCCCCGGAACGTCAAACCGTCCATCGGGACCGGTGGTTGCCTCGATGTCCCGCTCGGCATAAGGCGATCCGGTATGCGGATGAATGCCAATCGTGACCCGACGGGCGCTCAGTGATGATGAATCGGTGCAGACGACTCCAGTCGGATCGCCTTCCACCACCACTCCTTCCACCGATCCCAAAGGATTGAGCACCAATTCAACCGGTGGCGGATCGCACTCGGTGGATGGGATATCCACTTCGAGTATCGCCCGGCGTCCGGTGGCAAAATCCTCCGCCCGAAGGATATATTGGCCGACGGCCGCCGCCGGCAGGATGAAGGCCCCCAGGCTAGCCATTTCGGAATTGGTCACAGTTGATGCCACGATATGTCCAGCCGTGCTGCGCAGGGTGAGTTCCGCCCCTGGCACGAGTGACCCGTCAGGCAATGCGCCGTCACGAACGACGCCGCGCAGAGTTACCACCGGAGTCATCACCAGATTGAGGGTGAACATGCCACCGTCACCTAAAACCTCGATGCCGCCTGTCGCCGTCCGGACAGTATCCCCGTCCAGTACAACAGCGGACACCGTGTAGGAACCTTCCCAGACATCGTTGAATTGGAAGTGCCCTGGATCGCCCGGCGCCCCGGCATAATCGGTGTCCCAGATGCTCTCGGCCCGGGCGCTCCAAACGGGTTGTCCCTGCCGACTGACTGTCAGCTGTGCGTCCTCGAGCCGCTCTCCGGTGGCATGGAACAGGTGCACCCGGAGTCCGTTCCTCCCTAACATGCTCAAGGTGACATCCATGTCGCCGTCGGCAGCGAAATAGAGTTCCATCCAGGCCCGGTCCCCGGTGTAGAAATCCTCTGCCTCGAGCACGAAGGTGCCAGCCGGCAGGGGTCCGGAAATGGCGAACCGGCCGCCTGCGTCGGTTCGGCAATCCCAGCACCGCCCGCCTTGACCGGTCAGGGTCAGGGGAACGCCCGGCCGAACGGGTGTCACGCCGTCTCGCGCGTAAAGGGTACCGGTCAGGTTACCGACGCCGCCGGTTACGCCCAACACCACATCTACTCCGTCCAGATTGGTTCCGTTGGCCAGGCCGCGCACTACAGCTGGCGGATAGAAGACATTGCCGGTGAACCGGACCGTGAAGGGGCCGTCCCAGACTTCTTCAAAGACGTAGGTTCCGTCGGCGGCCGACATGCTCCGCAACCGATCGGTGCGATAGACCATCTCTCCATTGTTTCCGCGGTCCAATCCGTCCAGGATCAAGGGCACGCGGACTCCCTGGCCAGAGGAGTCCCGCACCTGGCCGGCTACCGTCCGCCGGCCGCGCAAGCGGATCACCAGCGAGGCACCATCAGCCGGGACATCCACTGCTCCCGATTCCACCTCGCCATCACACGCAGCCTGATACCGGTTGGTACCCTGACTCAGCCAGATCAGAAATCGTCCATCTTCATCGGCAATCTCCGTGATGCCGCTCAATCGAACGGCAGCCCCTGCCGCTGCGGCTCCATCGGCCCGGATGACGCGACCCTGCACAGGGGCCAGGACGTCCATGACCAGTTGGACCTGATGGACGCCGGCTGTGACCCAGACATGCTCCGTGACACTGTCCCAATATCCGGGCCGAACAGCAGTCACTCGGTAGTGACCAAACGGGATTGGCTGCACCCGAAATCGCCCGTCGCCATCGGTTTCGAGATCGAGCTGAACCCTTTCCCAATCATCGGCCTTCTCCAGGTGGACCGGCGCGAATGGAACGGCGTTCCAGGCGCCTCCGAAACCGGGGGTTACCACATGGCCTTCGAGTGTGCCTCCACCGGTAAATAGAACCTGCACCTCGGTCGTGCCGCCCGGCGCAACCGCGCCTTCAGCAGTGGCTACCGCCCCGCCGTTCGGATGGACGCAGCGGATACGGAAAGAACCCCATGGCACAGTAGTGAACATGAATGCTCCGGTGCTGTCGGTCCAACCCTCGGTACTCCAGGTGGCGTCGGGCACGCTCAGCGTCAGTCGGGCATGGGGTACGCCCCGTGCGCCGTCGGGACCTTCTTCCATGACATGGCCGGTGACGCCGGCCCCGCCCGCCACCAGCAGCACCACCGCCGTATCGTCGGGGCCGTTGATGAATCCGGTGCCTTCGATCCGCCGTCCGTCCCTGAGCCACGCTTCAGCCCGGAACGAGCCCACGGTCACGCCGTCGGCATGGAACCGGCCCTCGCCGTCGAGTATCGCCGGCAGGCATCGCCCGTCGCCGCCGCAGTGGATCCGAACACCGAGGATGCTGTCGATGGGAATCCCGAGTTCGTCCACCACCTGGCCCACCACCGCTCCTGATCCATACAGGATGATCTGGGGATGGAGCACCTGACCATCCGCCTGAAAGACCAGCGGCACCCGTCGGCGGAAGCCCGTTGTTGGATCTCCGGCAATCAGAAACAAGCCTGCCGGATTGGTGTGAACGAAATCCAGTTGAAACGTGCCGTCGTCGTTTCCGTCGAAGCGGCTGAGGCAGACATCCCGGATCCCAAGACCAGACCGGGTCACGGCCCACAACTCCACCGACGGTCTGACAACTCCCCGGCCATCGGGGTAGCGTACGCGTCCCTCGACGCGGCCGCCGACTTCGTATGGTGAGTCCGGGTCAAGAATCCACACTGGCCGTGATGCATCGACGATCGCACCGTCAAGGCTCTTCATTTGACCGATGACCAGATCCGTCGTCACAAACTTGCCCACCGGCCGATTCACGGCCAATCCGACGGTGCGGCCCGAACCGATCGGCGCTGCCAGCAGTACCTCGTTGCCGATGCATTCGAAGTGTGCCGCCGCCTCACCGGCCCGCAACCCGACCGGCCGGTTGAACAAGACCAGCAACCCGCGTCCGAACTCGTCGGCGCCATGGAAAAGATCCGGAGTCAGTTTCAGTACACGCTCCACAACGAAGGGTGCCAGGGGCAGCAGGTGCTGGTCCAGTGGCGGGACAGCGGCCACATTGTTGCTTCCTTGTCGGATCTCAACGGCGATAGAAGTCCCTTTCAACAACGTCGATGGAATCACCACCTGTTGCCCCGGTGCGAGTTGGAAAGAGTACCTGAATCTCTGGCATGCCTCCGGTGACGCTGGACGGATGATCTCCAACTCGACCGCCCCGCCGCCGGTCAGGGTGACCGAATCCCCATCCAGAGGGATCAGGCAAAGGAATTCCGGTCCGTTGATGAAGCGTACGGCTCTCCCCCACTCGGACTCTGGCAAAAGTGCAGTCCGCAGAAGCGCGAAATCACCGCTATATCCGGCGTGGAGCGCGAGTGCGGCTGCCATGCTTGCCGTTTGGCCGGCTGGATCCAGGATAGCGGCGAGTGCTGCTTTCAGCTCGGCACCACGAGGGCTTGATTCCAAAGTGTGATGGAATCCACTGTCACTCCATGCGATCTCCGCCAAGTCCTCAATGAGTGTTGCGGCAACAGACACCGGATCCCGGCCAGCAGCGGTGGCGAGTCCCGCTTCGGTGACAGCCCGCGCGAACCACTCCACCGATGATCCCATAACGGTTCGGAATGCGGAGGGCAACAGCAAGGGTTGGGCTCGGCTCAGCGTGTGGCACAAGCCCAGAAACGCCAGCGATCGGCCGTAGAGAGGTTCTCCGAGCCGCGCGGCCACGGGCGGCAGCACCAGGCGGTCGGGGTTCATGGGCTGACCGACGGCGTCCACGCCGAACACCAGTCGGGCGCCCACCTCGAGGCCGGCTGAATCGCCGGCGCCGTAGGTTGCGGTGACCTTGCCTGAGCGCAGCGCCCGAAGGTGGTAGCTCAGCACCACCGTCTCGCCCGGCTCCAGAACCGGGCGGCAGTAGACGGCCGGATCGGCCGGGCAGGTGTCGTCCGCCGGGTAATCGGCGCCCAGCCATTCGACGCCGGTCATTGAGTCGGGCGCCAAGCTTAGGCGGAAGCCGTTGGCGGGCACGTTCGACACGTTGGTCACATGGGCCTGGACGAAGTACGCGGCGCCGCGCTCCACCCGGTCGGGGTGGATGAAGCTCAGCGAGAACCGCGGATTGTCGCGCACCGCCACCCCGCCCCGCGCCCGTCCCTCGATGGGCCAGCTCGGTTCGCCCGACTGCGGCTCCAGCCGGCCGGCGATGCGGAGGTCGAACTCATGGTAGCCGACTTCGTGGCCCACCACGATCCAATCCGCCGCGCCGGCGGCGCCGGGGGCGATCACCGGGCCGGTGTCGCCGAGTACGTCCTGGACCGCGGTGTTGGAGCCGTCGGCCACCGGGGCCAGGCTCAGGGGGTCGCCCGGCTGCCAGTCCGCGCTCGCGGGGAGCGCCGCCTCCGCCGTCAGGTCCGCCAGGCGGTAGCCGCTCGCCGGCGGCAGGGCGTTGCAGAGGACCAGCTGGACGCTGAAGTGTCCGTTGAGGAATCCCACCGAGCCGGGGATGAGGATGAGACCGGGGAGGCGCACGTCGGCCGGCGGCAGGCCCGGGACCGCCACCCCCGAGATGTCCAGGTCCACCGCGCCGATGGCGCAGTCCCCCTGCCCCACGTCCAGCAGCCCGCCGAATTCGGCGGGCGTCACGGGGACGGCCGGCGACGCGTGGATCACGGGGAACGCGTACTCCACCACCTGCCCCTCGAGCTCGAACCCCACGACGAACTGGTAATTCTGATAGGAATTCGCGTCGAAGACGACGCCGGCGGCGAGCAGCTCGGCCATCGTCATGGGCTCGGCGGTGACCCAGGCGATGAACAGGTCGCCGCCCACGTCCACGGCGGCGGTGTCGGGCGCGGCGAAGAGGAAGTCGCGCCCCGTGGCGACGTTCACCAGCCGGATGTCGCGCAGGTGGTAGCGGCCGGGCGCGGTGAGGCCGTCCAGGAGGAACTCGCCGCCCACGGGACACGCCAGCGCCCGCGGATAGCCCGGCGCGGCGACCGGCGCATACAGCTCGGCGCGCACCTCGTAGCGGGACGCCAGATACTCCCGGACGGCGCCGGCGTAGCCGGCGGCCGGATCGGCCAGCTCGATCCGGGTGCGGACGCGCGCGGGCACGCCGGGCGGCACCACCTGCGCCGCCGGGTCCGCCTGCAGGCGGAACGCGGTGACGGGCACCTCGAACCGGTGCAGCCGTCCGCCGCCGCCCTGCGCCGTGGCGGCAGACGCCAGCAGGGTGAGCCCCAGGCCCGCGATCAGCAGTAGCCGCGCGGCCGAGCCCGCCAAGTGTTGTCTGTTGTCAGCGCCGCTACGGCGCGGATTCAGCGGCATCCGCGCGACGCGGCGGCTCCGGCTCGCGCCGGCCCTCCCGAACACCCGTACCCTCCCCGGCCGGCCGGTACCCATCCGGCCCTGCCCGCCCGAAGACTCACACTCCCAATCCGAGGTAAATTGCCGGGATTCTACCCAACCGCCGCCGGACGCGCAAGCACAAATATCGAAGTCATGAAATTTTCATCCCGGCCATTCAATATATATAACGGATGGGAGCGGCGGGTGTCCGAAACAAACTGCCGGGGGTGCGATTGAGAGGAAAGGGTGAATGGGTCAATGGGTGAACGGGTGAATGGGCGGGAGGCGGCATTCATTTTTCATCCGTCATTGATCAATTTTCAGTTGTCATTGGGTATTTCGGATTATTGGTTATTGGTGATTGCGTATCCTGGCTCTTTGGATTCGAGTTGGATTATGCGGGGATTCGGGACCTGGGACCTGGGTGCTGGGAACTGGTATCCAGAACCCAGGTCCCAGAGCCCAGGTCCCAGAACCCAGGTCCCAGAGCCCAAGTCCCAGGTCCGATTTCCGATGTCCGATTTGGGATATGGGCGCAAAAAAATCTCCCGGGGATCGGAGGAGCCCCGGGAGTATCCGGCATTCAACAGTCAACCGATTGCGGCCGGACCCGTCGGGCCGGCCGGGTGCATTTCCGTCAGAAGCAGGTGTCGGGGTTGTCCGCGGTGTTGCGGTCGGACAGGTGCGACCGGTCGTCGAATCCCGGCTGCTGGTAGAACCCCACCGCCCGGCTGTGCAGGCCGTCGTACACCAAGAACAGGGTCCACGGCGTGCCCCGCGGGTTCATGAACACGTACACCCCGGCCCGCTCCACCACCTGCGCCGTCCCCTCGTACTCGCCGGCGTCGGGGCCCGTGAGCACATGGAACAGGAAGGTGCCGTCGGCGTTGATGCAGAGCTTCGAGCGGCCCAGGTCGTCGACGAAGATGAAGTCCGACGACCCGCCGCACCCTTCCATCAGATACAGAATGGCATTGTGGAACAGGGTCGGGCTGTCGTCGGCCGTTTTGTCTCCCTCGGTGCCGATGTACATGTTCATGCCCACGATGCACCCGTTGACGGCCACCGCCGGGAAGCCGTCCGTCCAACTGGCCACCAACTCCGCGCCAGGCGCCAGGGTGACTTCTTCGCGCAGGAGGTCGCAGAAATTGGCCACGCCCTGCATGATGGGGTGTCCGGCTTGATGGGCGCCAAGGCAGGCCCATGAATATAGACCCCCGCTGATTCCGCCCTGATAGGGACTATAGCCGGGAGCGAGGATCCGCCCATCGATGCCCCAGGGGTTGGCGGGTATATTCCAGCTGCTGCCGCACATGATCAGCCGGCCGCCGGCGTCCACGTAGTCCGCCAGCGTGTCGCCCATGACCACGCGGTTCAAATACGCATGGTTGCTCCAGACGATGACGACGTCATACGTGAGCAGGAAGTCAACGGCGGGGATTGTCCCGCCAGGTAACATAGCACCCGCATAATGCCAGTCCACCGCCGCGATGTCCGGATAGGCCATCAGCGGCGCGGCCATGGTGCCGATCCCGGAATCGGCATTCACGACGAGCACGCGGATCCCCTCGGCCTGCTTGGCGGGGAGCGGTTCCTGCACCGGGGCATCCAGGCCGTGCCCGCGCACGATGAGGCCCAGCCGGCCGAGCGGACCGTCTGAGTATTTACGGGGCGCCGGCTGGAACTTGGCCGCGGCGGCGACGCCGGCCAGCAGCACCAGGCAGAGGGCCAACACAACGAGTCGATCGCGCATATTGCCTCCCGAGTCGGGTATGGATTCTGGGGTCATTATACAACGGGGAGGTGAACGAGAGAATGGTGAATGGGTGAATAGGTGAATGGGGCGAGGCGGAGTTCATCAGTCATTTTCATTTATCATTGGTCATTGATCAATTTTCATTTGTCATTGGGTATTTGGAGCGGTGAATCGGTGAGTCGGTGAATCGGTGAATGGGTGAATGGGTGAATGGGTGAATGGGTGAATGGGTGAATGGGCACAAGGATCCGGGTTCTGTTATGTAGGTCCCAGAACCCAGGTCCGATTTCCGATGTCCGATTTCCGATGTCCGATTTGGGAAATGGGCGGAAAAGAAAAACTCCCGGGGTCGGAGGAGCCCCGGGAGTTTAGAACTTCAACTGTCGGCCGATTGTGGCCGGTCCCGTTGGGCCGGCCGGATGCGTTTCCGTCAGAAGCAGGTGTCGGGGTTGTCCGCGGTGTTGCGGTCGGACAGGTGCGACCGGTTGTCGAACCCCGGCTGCTGGTAGAACCCAACCGCCCGGTGATGGAGGCCGTCGTACACCACGTACAGGATCCACGGCGTGCCCCGCGGGTTCATGAACACGTACACCCCGGCCCGCTCCACCACCTGCGCCGTCCCCTCGTACTCGCCGGCGTCGGGGCCCGTGAGCACCTGGAACAGGAACGTGCCGTCGGCGTTGACGCACAGCTTCGAGCGGCCCAGGTCGTCGACGAAGATGAAGTCCGACGGCCCGCCGCAACCCGCCATCAGGTACAGAATGGCATTGTGGAACAGGGCCAGGGCGTCGCCGGCCACTTTATCTCCCCCGCCACCGATGAACATGTTCATGCCCACGATGCAACCGTTGACGGCCACCGCCGGGAAGCCGTCCGCCCAGCTGGCCACCAGCTCCGCGCCGGGGACCAGAGTGACTTCTTCGCGCAGAGCTTCACTGAGACTGCTCACGCCATCCATGATGGGATGCCCCGCCTGGTACACTCCCAGCGGGATGGGGAAGAACAGACCGTTGCTGATTCCGCCCTGATACGGGCTGTAACCGGGAGTGAGAATCCGCCCATCGATTCCCCAGGGGTTGACGGGCACATTCCAGCTGCTGCAGCACATGATCAGCCGGCCGCCGGCGTCCACGTAGTCCGCCAGCACGTTGCCCATGGCCACGCGGTCTACATACAGATGGTTGCTCCACACGATGACGACATCGTACGTGAGCAGGAAATCGACGGTGGGGATTGTCCCGCCAGGCAACACGCCACCCGCGTAATGGTAATCCACCGCCGCGATGTCCGGATAGGCCATCAGCGGCGCGGCCATGTCACCGATGTCGTAATCGGCATTCACGACGAGCACGCGGATCCCCTCGCCCTGCTTGGCGGGGAGCGGTTCCTGCACCGGGGCATCCAGGCCGTGCCCGCGCACGATGAGGCCCAGCCGGCCGAGCGGGCCGTCCGAGAATTGACGGGGCGTTGTCTGGAATTTCGCTGCGGCGGCGACGCCGGCCAGCAGCACCAGGCAAAGGGTCAAGGTCACCAATCGTTTGCTCATGGCACATCTCCAAATGACATCAGAATTTCAAATTCATTATACACACGGACAGTGCCGGGGCAAGGGACATGAGCAAACAGGGCAATCGATCATATAGAAGAATTGAAGCGCTCACGATTGCCGTCCTTTACAATTCTGAAGATGTCTGATATCTACCGTTCAGTTATCTACCGTTCAGTCAGCTCGACGAGTGGCGTGAGAACAAACGCGCCCGACGGCCGAGCGAAAACGGACGGCGAGCCGGGCCGTGAACCGGTACTCCGGTCGGATCGCCAACGGCGGAGGCGCAAACCGTGTCCGTGATTCAGCTCATCAACCAGCACTCGGCGGTGGTGTTCGGCGCGCTGGTCTTCGGGGCCTGGGCGCTGCTACTGGCGCTCCGGCGGGCGCGGCGGGCGCACTGGGCGGCGTTCGGGGCGGCGCTGCTCGCCGTCGCCGGCGCCTGGCTGCTGCTCCGGCCGCACCCGGGCGGCGGCGCGGTTTCGCAGGACGTGGCCGGGGGAGCCACGCCGCCGGGACAACCGGTGCTGGTCGAAGTCTTCTCCGACCTTTGAATGGCCTGCCTCGCGGCCAGGCCCGTCGTTGACGGGCTCGAGCGGGAGTGGACCGACGGCCGAGTGATCCGAGTGGACATCCGCAGCGCCGACGGCGGCGTGTTTGCGTCCAGGCACGGCTTGACGCTCACCCCGTCGTTCATTCTTTTTGACGGCGCCGGCCGGGAGGCGGGCCGGTGGACGGGCCGTCCGCCGGCACTCGGCGACATTGCCGCGGCGTTGGACAACCGCTAGTCCGGGATCACCACAAAGTCACAAAGAACACAAAGTTTGTTTGCGCTGACCGGATCTGACGGTCCAATTTCCAATTGCTGGTTCCAGCCGAACCGCCTCAACACCACGCTCCGTCGGGATCGGATGATCGCTATTCAAACTCGAGTCTTGGAATCGCGCACGCTTCCGAGAAAGAACAGACCGCGTGGGAACGAGCCTCGATTACGATCACGTATTACGCTTGCTCAGTTACTCCCGATTTTCTGCCAATTTTTGGCAGGATTTTCGCCGCGCCATCGGACGGGTTGCCCACCCCATCATTAACCGGCACCGTCTCTGCACTCGCGACGAAAGTAGCCAGGCGCAGCCCCGCGAACGCGGGGCAGCGCCTGGAAGGCCAACTAGTTGACGCGCCGCGCCCCGGGTACGGGGCGCGAGGAAAGAGTGTCGGCGGACTCCACGCTTCCCCGCGCCCCTATTCAGGGGCGCGCCGGGTAATCATAATCGGCTGTCCAGGCGCTGCCCGGCTGCGCCGGGCGGCGCCTGGCTATTGTCTTTGAAACTGGATGGGCTTGCCGGAGATCCAGTATCGCGGCACGGAGCTGGAGTTCACGATCATGCCCCTTTGGTTCCGGCTACGCCGAGTTGGGAATTACGAGCACGAAGGACGGGGAAGGGAACGAGCCTCCAGCCTCGAGTCTCGAGCCTCGATCACGATTACGATCACGAATTACGATTACGAATTACGAGCACGACGGACGGGGACAGGAACGAGCCTCCAGCCTCAAGTCTCGAGCCTCGATTACGATCACGATTACGAATTACGATTACGAATCACGAGCACGACGGACTGGAAACTCCTATCTCCTAACCATTCACTGTTTACTGTTTACTGTTTACTGTTTGCTGTTCCCCATTCACTAAAAAAGGCTCCCCCGGAGGGGAGCCCTTGGGTAGCGGAGTCGGGATCGGCTAGAAGATGAACTTCATGCCGAACTGGATCTGGCGGGAGGCCACCGTGGTGAAGCTCTTGCCAAGATTCGAGCTGGTCAGGTTGGTATTGGGGTTGTTGAAATTGGTGTGGTTGAACAGGTTGAACGCCTCGGCCCGGAACTGCAGCTTGGAACCCTCCGCGGTGAACCACGGCAGCTTGAAGTCCTTGAACATGGAGAAATCGACGTTCCAGAAGCCGGGGCCGCGGAACTTGCCGCGGTAGTAATCACCAACCGGGTTGTACAGGTTGATGACGCTGGCGGCCCAGGAGAAGTTGGCCGCGGTGGGGCCAGTGATGTTGTTGGCGATGTCGGTGCTCGTCTCGTACGTGACCACATTGGGTCGGGACGGGGCGCGGTTGTTGGTGTAGCCGGTGCCCAGGGTGTCGCGCGGGACCTTGTAGTCCAGCGGGAAGCCGCTGTTGGCCTGGATGATCCCGTTGATCTGCCAGCCGCCGATGAGCTCGGCCAGCCAGCCTTCCGCAGTGCCGCCCAGCCACTTGCCGGGACCGAAGGGGAGTTCGTAGATGAAGTTGCCGCTGAAGATGTGGCGCACGTCGAAGGCGGCGTATCCGCGGTCGTAGTCCAGGTTGTACCAGTCGGACGCGAACGGGCTGGAGTTGCCCAGCGACCACACGGACTCGGAGTTGTTGTCGAAAGCGGCGGACCAGGTGTAGTTGGCCTGGAACTGGAGGCCGTCCTGGAAGCGGTGGCTGTAGGAGGTCTGCAGGGAGTGGTAATTGGAGTGGCCGTAGGAGTCGATGTTGTGGACGCGCACGAATTGGGAGTTCATGCCGCTGTAGTAGCGCACGTACCACGGGATGGAGGTGGAACCGAGGCCGTTGTCCACCATGCCCTGGATGGTCGCTTCGGACGGATGCGGCATCTGGTTCGGGTTGTTCCGGACGTACAGGTGGACGCCCGCGCTGCCGGCGTAGGTCAGGTTCAGGATGTTGCCGGGCCAGAGCTCGCGCTGGGCCGACAGGTTCCAGGTCTGGATGTACGGCGTCTTGAGGTCGTTGTTGTAGAGCACCATCTCGTAGAAGGATTCGGGAGCGAGGTGGAGGGTGACCTCCGGCATGGGGATGCCGCTGCCGTAGAAGCCGACGTTATCGGGATAGACGCCGTCATAGCCGGCGCCGGGCTGGGCGCTGAGGAAGTTCTCCACGCCGAACGGCAGCTGGGCGGCGTTCCAGGTGAGCAGGTTGCCGAACATGCGGTCGAAGCTGACGCCGTAGCCGCCGCGGATGGCGGTCTTGCCGTCGCCGAACGGATCCCACGAGAAGCCGATCCGGGGCGCGAAGTTGTGGGCGTCGGCCTCGTACAGGTCGTTGCCGGTGTCGGGGCCGCACAGGATGATATCCGTCCCGTCGCCCACCCACTGGGAGACCACCAGGTTCCACCATTCACCGCCTGCCCAGTTGGCCGGATCAAAGAAGTTGTCCTGGTTCACGAGGCGGTAGCCCTGGGAGTACGGATTGAGAATGGTGGAGGCCAGGTTGTTCACCTCATAGGCCGCCGGTTTGTACTCGTAGCGCAGGCCGAGGTTGACGGTGAAGTTGGGGAACACCTTCCAGTCGTCCTGGACGAAGAAGTCGAACTCCTTCTGCCGCCAGCCGCGCCAGTCGGAGATGTCACGCGAGAACACGGTGCCATCGGAGTAGACGGCGTGGTCCACGTTGTCCACGATGCCGGCGCGCATGTTATCGACGGTGTCACCGCCGTTGAACGCGCCATCAAAGAAGGCGGTGGGGGTCATGCCGAACCCGGAGCCGCCGTTGTTCTGGTTCCAGCGCAGGTCGGCGCCGAACTTGATGTTGTGGGTGCCCAGGGTCCAGGTGACGATGTCCTTGACCTGGTAGGTGTTGAGGGGCGAGTTCTCGTCCCCATAGCCCCACGGCCCGCCGAAGTCGGTGAAGTAGCGGGTGGGATCCTGGAGGTAGCCGCCGAAGTTCAGGTCGATGTCCGTCCACTGGCGGGTCCAGGTGTTGGCGGCGCGGGTGTACCCGAGCTTCAGGGAGTTGACCATGGTGGGATTCACGATGTAGGTCCACTCGGCGCCGAAGGTCTGGGCCGTGCCGGAGTACTCCCGGGTGTTCTGGAACGTGGGCAGATAGCCGCCGCCCGGGGCGGTGGTGTACGGGTCGGTGCCGGTGTTGCGGACGTAGCGGAAGGAGAAGGCGTGGGCCTCGTTGAAGTTGTAGTCCACCTTGGCCACGTACTGTTCGAAGTTCTGCGGCTCGGCGTGCGACCAGACATAGCGGCCGCTGATGTCGGTTTCCTGGTCGCTGTTGGGCAGCGGGTAGTAGGTGTTGAAGATCTGGGCGATGTCCGGATTGGTGACCGAGTCCCGGAACGCCTGGTACGGGGTGAAGCCGGTGACCACCGTCATCTGGCGGATGCGCAGCAGCTCGGTGTTGAAGAAGAAGAAGAGCTTGTCCTTGATGATGGGACCGCCGATGGAGGCGCCGTACTGGTGGCGCTTGTAGTCGCCCTTCTCCAGGCCGTCGCGGTTCTCCTCCCAGAGCGCCGCGTCGAGGTTCTCGGCGCGCAGGAAGTAGAAGGCCGCGCCGTGGAACTCGTTGGTGCCGCTCTTGGTCACCAGGTCGATGACCGCGCCGCCGGCGCGGCCGTATTCGGCCGACGGGTTGGATGTGACCACGCGGAACTCCGACGTGGCGTCCACGTTCACGTCCACAGTGGAGCCGACGGTCTGGGTGTAGTTGTTGTCGATGCCGTCGATCTGGTAGTTGTTGCCGCGCTCGCGCCCGCCGTTGGCGGAGGCGTAGCCGGACTGCCCCTGGATGACGCCGGGGGTCAGGTAGATCAGATTCAACGGATTGCGTCCGTTGAGCGGCAGGTCCAGAATGCGCTTCTCGTCGATGATGGTGTCGAGCTGGGAGGTGGTGGTCTCCACCTGCTCCACCTCGGCGCGGACCTCAACTTCCGTGGTCACCTCGGACACGTTCAAAATCAGGGGGAAGTTGAGCCGTTCGCCGACGGACAGCTTGATGCCGGTGACGCGGACCGGCTGGAATCCTTCCAGATCCGCCTTGACCTCGTAGTTGCCGACGCGCAGGTTGTTGAAGACGTAATACCCGCTGTCGTCGGAGAGGGTCTCCCGGGTCTGGCCGGTGTCGGTGCTGGTCAGGACCACGGTGACGCCGGGGATAATCCCGCCCGTGTTGTCCTTGACCACACCCTCGATGGCCTGGTCCGCGAACACGCCCACGGTCAGGCAGACCGCGAGGAACGCGAGAACCAGCAGTCGGGTGGTGCGAAACATGAAAACCTCCTTGAAGGTTAAATTGGAAGCGGTCGCGGTCGCGCGAACGGCGGAGGCGGCGCCCGCCGGGGGGCGGCGCCGGGGTCGGACAGGCGGGGTGATCCAAAATTTTGGGTTCAAGTCTTCCCCCGATACTCTGCCGGCCGATTTCGCCGGTTCGGAAACCCGGAGTCCGGCTTCCTACACCACATTATTCGGATCTGTAAAGGGTTATGAAAGGCGGTTGGGATGAACGGGACTTACAACGAAACGAGACGCCGTCCGGGATATTTGAAATGGATTTGTGGAATGGCCATGTTCAAGTTATTTTTGGTCGTTGTATCGTTGATCTTGAGCACGTTATTTAATCCTCATCCATCATCCCGCAAATCCCATACCAATCACAGAAATCTCCATAAGTAATTGAATAATAATATCATAAATATTTATTCAATCGATTTTAGAGCACTCAACGATCCTGATATCCAAATTATTGGTTATATATTCCAAAATATTGAAGAATATTGATAATTCGACCGTTTCCGCGCCCGAAGCCGGGCGCTGAGTCACGATTCCTCTTTGGTGAGATGCGGTGACAACGGCAGGGCCAGTCGGGTCAGCCATCGCCCGTCGGCCTCCGGCGCGGACCGGAACACGAACCGGTCCGGATAGAGTTGTTCCAGCCGGCTGCGGGTGTTGCTCAGCCCGATGCCCATCGGGCCGGCGGGAGGCGCCGCCTGGCCCGGTCCGTCGTTGAGTATTTCCACCTGCAGGGACCCGTCCGCGCACCACACCCGCACCGACAGCAGGCCCGGATCCAGGCGGCGGGCGATGCCGTGGCGGATGGCATTCTCCACCAGCGGCTGCAGGATCATGTGGGGCACGAGCACGGTCCGGGCCGCCGGGTCCACCTCCAGCGTCAGCCGCAGCTTGTCCTGGAGGCGGATCTTCTGGATGTCCAGGTAGGCGGCCAGCAGCTCGATCTCCTTCTGGAGCGGGACCAGCGGGTCGGCGCCGCCCTCCAGGACGAGGCGCAACATGTCGCTGAGGCGCGTGATCATCCGGTCGGCCCCGTCGATGTCGTGGTGCATGAGCTCGGAGATGGAATTGAGCGTGTTGTACAGGAAATGGGGCTGGAGTTGCATCTTCAGCGCCTGCAGTCGCGCTTCGCTCAGACTGGCTTCCAGGCGGACGGCCTGGCGTTCCCGATCGCGGGACAACTGGTAGTGCGTCCAGGCGTATCCCAGACCCAGCACCAGAAGGAACTCCAGCACCCATCCGTAGGCCTTGCCCGTGACGTTGAGTTCCAGTTGCTTCCAGAACGGCGGCAGCGGCGTGATCTCGTACGCGTACCAGCGCGCCGTCGCGGAGTAGGCGGCGCCGAGCGCCTCGCCCGCCAGGCGGTCGAGGCCGAGGAACACCGACTCCTTGGCCACCATGGCCACGACGCCCGCCAGGAGGAGGGCGAGCAGAGCCAGGGGCCACGTGCGGCGCCGGATGGGGAGCCGGCGGATCATCCAGAGGACCGGCGGGATCATCACGCCCAACGCATACCAGTTCAGGCAGGCCGTGACGAAGATCTGCCGGTGCGTCAAGTGGCTGGCCAGCCCGCCGCCGGCGGTGAGCACGGTGTACAGGGCCGGGATCAGTGTCAATCCCAGAATCACCAACAGCCACCGGCCCATGTGCCGCCACGCCTGATCGTTCACCGTCGCCTGCCCTGCCGGCCTGGATGGCGCCGCGTCTTCCCGACGGCCCCGTTGTCCAGGTGCGGCCCGGTTGGATTGCCCGTATCTACGAGCCCGCAGCGGTTTTTGTTGCGCGCCCTCTCCGGGAGCATCAGCCGCCGATGCCGCCGCTTCACCTTGCCTTGTGGCGTGCATCCCGCCTACAATGAACCGGCCGTGACGCCCATTCGGCGGGAGAACCTATGCGCTCATGGATCGTGATCGGTGCGGCCGCGCTCAGCCTGTGGGCCGCCGCCCAGCCGCCCGCCGGGGGCCGGGCGTACCGTTGGCTTCCCGATGACCGGGAGGCGCACGCCCTGCGGCAGCGCATTCCGCCGCCATTCGGTTACCAGCGGGACGACCCGGCCGCCGGGACGTTCGCCCGATGGTTGCAGCGCCTCCCCCTGAAGCCGGGCCGGCCGCCGGTGCGCTACTGGGACGGCACGCCCGTGCCGGTCCAGGACGGCCACTGCGCGGTGGTGGACCTGGACATCGGGCGCCGCGACCTGCTCCAGTGCGCCGACGCCGCCATCCGGTTGCGGGCGGAGCACCTCTATGCCACCGGACGGGCCGACGCCGTCGCGTTCCGCTTCACCAGCGGCCACGAGGCGGCCTGGCGGCGGTGGCGGACGGGGGAACGGCCCCGGGTGTCCGGCAACCGGGTGAACTGGATCGCGTCCGCCGCGCCGGACGCCTCCTACGCCTCGTTCCAACGATACCTCCGGACGGTGTTCGCCTACGCCGGCTCCTACTCGCTGGCGCGCGACCTGCCCCGCCCCGCCGCGGGCAGCGAACTGCGCGGCGGCGACCTGCTGGTCATCGGCGGATTCCCGGGCCACGTCATGATCGTCGTCGATGCGGCGCGCCACCCGGAATCCGGCCGGCGCGTCGTGCTGCTGGTCCAGGGGTACTACCCCGCTCAGGACGTGCACGTGCTGGCCAACCCAGGCCGTCCCGACATCGATCCCTGGTTCGAGCCCGCGCCCGATGGCACCGTGACGGCCGCCGGCTGGACGTTTTCAGCCGCCCGCCGCCACCGGTTCCCCATCCTGGCCGACGAGCCGGAGTGATGCCGCGCGCCCGCTGAGGCGCGATCCCAACCCCGCCGGTCCCCGCGGTCCGGCACCGGAGGCCCGATGATTCGCACCGACTACGCCGAATTTCTGGACCGCATCCGCGAGATCCACGACCTGCACCAGATTGAGGGCTGGCTCCAGTGGGACCAGCAGGTCACCATGCCCGCCGGCGGCGCCGAGGACCGGGCCTCCCAGATGGCCACCCTGTCGGGGCTGATCCACGAGCGGCTCACCGATTCGCGGCTGGGCGAGCTGCTCGACCGCCTGGCGGACACACCTGGCCCGGACGCCGCTCAGGCCGCCAACGTGCGGGAGACCCGCCGGGACCGCGACCGCGCCGTCCGGGTGCCGCCCGCCCTGGTGCAGGCCTTCGCCAGAGCCAAGGCGCTGGCGTTCGACGTCTGGCAGGCCGCGCGGCCCGCCGACGACTTCCGTTCGTTCGCCCCCCACCTCGAGGAGCTGGTGCGGCTGGCCCGCGAGACGGCGGCGCACATCGGATACGCCGCCGAGCCGTACGACGCGCTGCTGGACGAGTACGAACCGGGGATGACCGCGGCGGCGGTCCAGGCCGTCTTCGAGCCGCTGGGCAGCGAACTGCGGGAAATCATCGGCCGCCTGGCCGGGGCGCCGGCGCCGCGGACGGACTTCCTGACGCGGACGTACGACACCGCCCGCCAGCAGACGTTCTGCCGCGCGCTGATCGCCGATCTCGGCTACGATCTGGAGCGCGGCCGCCTCGACGAGTCGGCCCACCCGTTCACCATCGGCAACGCCGACGACGTGCGGATCACCGTGCGGTACAACCCGCGCTACCTGCCGTCAGCGCTCTTCGCTGCCATCCACGAGGCGGGGCACGCGCTGTACGAGCAGGGCGTGGACCCGGCGCACCGTCGCACCCCCATGGGCAACGCCGTGTCCCTGGGCATCCACGAGAGCCAGAGCCGCCTCTGGGAGAACATGATCGGACGGTCGCCCGAGTTCTGGGGCCACTACTTCCCCCGCCTGCAGGCGCTGTTCCCCGACGAGCTGGCGGACGTCGCCGCGGCGGAGTTCGTGCGGGCGGTCAACGTGGTGCGGCCGTCGCTGGTGCGCGTGGAAGCCGACGAGGTCACCTATTCGCTGCACATCCTGCTGCGCTTCGACATCGAGCGGGCCCTCGTCAACGGCGCCGTCGGCACCGGTGAGTTGCCGGAGCTGTGGCGCGAGCGGACCCGCCACTACCTGGGCCTGGCGCCGGAGACGGATCGCGATGGCGTGCTGCAGGACATCCACTGGTCCATCGGCTCCTTCGGCTACTTCCCCACCTACGCTCTGGGCAACCTGTACGCCGCCCAGCTCCGCGACGCCATGCTCCGCGAGATCCCCGATCTCATGGCCCAGGTGGGCCGGGGGCGGTTTCAGGCGCCGCTGGAGTGGCTGCGGGAGCGCGTGCACCGGCAGGGGCGGCTCCACCCGGCGCCAGAGCTCATCCGCCGCGCCACCGGCGCCCCGCCCGACGCGGCCCACTTCATCCGCTACATCCGGGAAAAATACGGCGCGCTGTACGGCCTCCCGCTCTGACGGCGCGGCTGCGGCTGCCGATGGAACCGTAGCCGCGGATCAGTTTTCGGGAACGGGCGGCAGACGGTGGCGACGGCCGTAGAGGAGGTCGTCGGCCAGGAGGGCCAGCCGCTGGTTCACCGGATTGCGGCTCACGTACCAGCGGGCCAGGCGGTGGACGGCGGTATCGGGTTTGGTGTATGGACAGACCTTCACGCACACGGCGCAGTCGGTGCCGGCGGTGCGCCAGAAGCCGTAGCATTTCTCCTGCACGACGCTCCAGTGGGCGAAACCGCGGCTGACGGGCGGCCCGCCCCGCTCGATGGCCCCCGCCGGGCAGTTGTCGGCACACTTGCGGCAGATGGCGCAGAAGTGTTCCATGGCCGAGTGGTCACCGCGGGTGGCCGGCAGCGCCAGGTCGGTGGTCACCACGGCCAGCCGGACGCACGGGCCGTGCACGCGATGCATGAAAATGCCCATGCGGCCCACGTGGCCGAGCCCGGCCGCCTGCGCCAGGGGGGGGCAGATGACTTCATAGTTGGCGTCCACGTGGGCCCGGGCGTCCCAGCCGAGCTGGCGGATGTACTCGGCGATCACCCAGGCGATACGGGCCGCCTCGACGTACTGCCGTGACGACTCCACCATGACCGGCGCGGCGGGCGCCTGGGCGATCCGGTTCCAGTCCATGGCCACGACGAGGACCACCGCCGTGGCATGCCGCCGCTCGATGGGCCGCCCCCACCGCGCGGCGTGCCGTCCGGCATGGCTGTAGCGATGGAAATCCCGGAGTTCGGCAAATCCCACATCGGCCGCTCCGTACAGCCGCGCCGCCGCTTCGATCATTCGGGCGATTTCGACCGGCGCGGCCTGCGTTCGCTCCGGCGCCGGAACACCCTCTGACAACGGCCGGGCGCGCTCCAGCACGTTGAAAGCCGCCTCGGCGAGCGGGGTCTGCACCGGATCGTACCATCGCCCGCCCGGCGCGCCGAGGGCGGGTTTGCGTTGGATGGCCGCGTCAATGATCTGTCGCTCGGGGTGCTCGCGGTAATAGGCTTCGGCCAGCTCCGGGTGCCGCCACATGTTGTTGCGGGAAAACATGTGGTCGCGCTCGTCGTAGCGTTCGGCCGGAGACCCGGCGGACGAGGTGGCTCGGGGAAAAAACCGCACCAGCGACGCAGCCACGAACAGCCCCACCCCGGTCAGGGCCGCCACGTTCATCGAGCCTACGGCCGGAGCGCCGCCCCAGCGCCCCAGCGCCAGCCAGAGCGCGGTGTTACCGATCACGCCGGCGGCGGTGATCGCCGCGGCCCGCCACGCCCGCTCGCGGACGGCCGAGGCGAGCATGAGCCCGCCGAGCACGACGCCCGCCGCCAGGAGCAACAGGTTGAGGATGAGCAGATACGATGCGGCCATGCGGCCCATCATACGGGCTTCGCCCGGAGGTTGCAACCGGTTCCCGCCGGGACCGGCGCATCACGCGCAGACAGCGGGCCGCGCCGACGCGAAAACAGGCTTTCCGCCGGCGGCTTCGTATAGTAGGATTTGGTGGCTTCATTTCAAGGACAAGGAGAAGACATGATCGTGACCAACCGAATCCTCCGCTCCCTCTTCGCCCTGACAGCTTTGCTCGCTCTGACGGGCATGGCGATGGCGGCCGGACCGGACATTCCCGATTACTCGGCGACGCCCCGCGACCAGGTGCCCGAGGCGTACAAGTGGCGCGTCGAGGACATCTACCCCGACCTGGCCGCCTGGGAGGCGGAAAAGCAGGCCGTGATCGGCATGACCGCCGAGCTGGACGCCCGGGCCAAAGACTGGACCGCATCGGCCGACCGGATGTATGCCTTCGTCGACTGGCTCAGCGGCATCCAGCAGCGCGCCATGCGCCTGTTCATTTACGCCAGCCTGCAGGGTGACGGCGATCTGGCCAATCCGCTCTACAAGAAGGTGCTGGGCGAGCTGCAGATGCTGTTCGTGAACTTCCAGTCCAAGCTCGGCTTCATGAATCCCGACATCCTGAAGCTCGGCCAAGAGACGATCGACGCTTACGTCAAGGCCGAACCGCGGCTGGCGCCATGGAAGGTGGGCTTCGACCGGGTGCTCCGCGAGAAGGACCACATCCTCCCCGCCGAGCAGCAGCGGCTGGTGTCGCTCACGGGCATGTTCGCCGGCGCGCCGAGCCAGGCGGCCACCATGCTCAACGACCTGGACATCCCCCGGCCGGAGGTCACCCTGTCCGACGGAACGAAGGTGGTCCTGAACCAGGCCAACTACCAGAAGCATCGCGCCTCAGCCAACGCGGCCGACCGCCGGCTGGTGATGGAAGCTTTCTGGAACAACCAGAAGCAGTACGTCAACACCCTCGCGGTGCTCCAGGACGCGGCCATGAAACAGCACCTGTACCGCGCCCGGGTGAACAATTACACCGACTGCCTCAACGCGGCCCTCTTCGGCAACAACATCGATCCGGCGGTCTACCATAACCTGATCCAGACCGTCCGCGAGAACCTGGCGCCGCTGCACCGCTACCTGCGCCTGCGCCAGAAGCTGCTGGGGCTCCCCGAGATGAAGTACGGCGACGTCTACGCCTCGGCCGCCAAGTCCGTGGAGAAGCGCTACGCCTTCGACGAGGCGCGCCGGCTCGTGCTGGCCGCCATGCGGCCCCTCGGCCCCGACTACGCGGCCGCTCTGGCCAAGGCATTCGACGACCGCTGGATCGACATCTATCCCAACAAGGGGAAGGAGTCGGGCGCCTACTCGTCCGGCGTCTACGGCGTGCACCCGTACGTCAAGATGAACTACGACGGCTCCTACAGCGACGTCTCCACGCTGGCCCACGAGCTGGGCCATGCCATGCATTCCTATTTCTCGAACAAAACCCAGCCGCTTCCCACGTCGCAGTATCCCATCTTCCTCGCGGAGATCGCCAGCACCTTCAACGAGAACATGCTCATGCACGAGCTGCTCAAGTCGGAAACCGACGACGCGCTGAAGCTCTTCCTGCTGGACGGCTACATGGAGCGTTTCCGCGCCACCCTGTACCGCCAGACGCTGTTCGCCGAGTTCGAGCTGGCGATGCACCAGCACGTGGAGAAGGGCCAGACGCTCACGCCCGATTGGCTGAACGCGAAGTACCTCGAGCTCACCCGCGCCTACTACGGCCACGACCAGGGGGTGCTGAACGTGGAGGACTACATCCAGTACGAGTGGTCGGGCATCCCGCACTTCTTCATGAACTACTACGTCTTCCAGTACAGCACCGGCATCGTGGCCTCGATGGCCCTGTCCGACAAGGTGATGGCCGGCGGCCCGGCCGAGCAGCAGCAGTATCTCAAGTTCCTGCAGGCGGGCGGCAGCAAGTTCCCGCTGGACACGCTGCGCGATGCCGGCGTGGACATGTCCGATCCCGCGACGGTCCGGGCGGCCATGCGCCAGTTCGACGGGATGGTGAGCGAAATGGAGAAGATCGCGGCGCGGCTGGACAAGAAACAGGCCGGCCAATAAGACATTGAAGTATTGCGATAGATGCGCATCGGCCGGATCCGCCGGATCCGGCCGATCGCTTTCTATTCCTTCACCAGTTCCACCCGGCGGTTCTGCGCGCGTCCCAGCTCGGTATCGTTTTCCGCCACGGGCTTCGTTTCACCGAGGCCCGTCGCCTTCAGGCGTCCCGCGTCGATTCCCTGCCCCTCCAGGTATGCCTTGACCGCCTCGGCCCGCCCCTGCGACAGCTTCAGGTTGTGCGCGTCGTCGCCCGCCGAGTCGGTGTGCCCCTCGATGGTGAGCCGCCACGCCGGCTCGGCCGTGAGGATCCGGACCACCTCGTCGAGCACCGGCTTCGATTCCGGACGGATCGTCGTCGAGTCGACGTTGAACAGGATGCCGTAGAGCCGCGAGCGGCCGGCGGCGGCGAGATCCTTCTGCAGCTCGCCGCCCACGGAGCCGGACCAGTGGGGACAGCCGCCCACCTCGCCGGACACCTTCTCGCCGTCCCAGTTGCCCGCCGGCGCCGCGTCCTTGTCGGACCCGCGCCACCAGTATCCACGGAACGATTTCCCGTCGGGCGCGAATACCAGGATCGCCGGGCCTTCGTTCCCCTCGCCCTCTTCCGTCCAATGGATTTTCATGACCCGGCCTTCGATGGCGCCCCCGAGGATGCCTTCCCTGAATTCGTAACAGCCGGCCAGGGCGGTGCCCTGCTGGCGGACGTGGAACAGGGAATAGCTGCTCTCGTACGTGCCGGAGATGTCAGCCGGACCCTTGGGCGCCGCCGGCCGCCCGCCGAATCCGCGGAAGGCGAACAACTCGGCCCACTCCTCGCTGCCATGGTTGTCCGCGACGGTCAGGCGCACCCAGCGGCCGGGGAATTGCTTGGCTGCCGGAAATGCCTGCCGGTTGACGCCCTCCTTCAACTCGGTGCGAAGCACCTCGACAAAGCCGGACTCGCGCGACGTGTCGGAAATCTCGACAACCACATGCCGGGCGGCGGAGCCCGGAGTGTCCACGCCTTCGGTGTCGAACTCGAAGCGCTGGATGGTCGCCGGCGCCAGCAGCTCAAAGACGATGGCGTTGTTCCGGATCTTGCCCGTTTCGCTGGCCCAGCCCGAGGTGGGGCTTTCATCGATGAGGCACACCGCCGGCCAGCCGCCGTAATGCGCCGGCTCCACAACCGGGAGCGTGCCCTCGTGCAGGGCCAGCAAGTTGACGGCCTCGGCCGCCACCGCGGCGACGCCACCACCGGCCAGCATGGCCATAATGACGAGACATCTTAAGTAGCGTTTCATGAATGCCCTCCTTTGGGGGACCTGGGACCTGGGTGCTAGGACCTGGGATCTGGAACCTAGGACCTAGTTCTAAATCCGAAGGCAAATATTTCCAAGTTCCAGCCGATTCACCTATTCACCGATTCACCTATTCACCCAATTCCTCATTCACCATCCCACCAATTCACTGCGCCAACAGCCCCTCGCTCACAATATGACCGTCGGGGATGTTCTGCTTCAGAGTGACCTTCAGCCTGCCTTCGCTGAAGGTGAGGGTGGCCTTTGCCAGCGCCCCGCTCACCTGCTTGTTGAGCACTGCCGTGCCACTCTTCATGGTGCCGCGGATCTCGTTCGTCATGAACTTCAGGGTGACCTCGCACCCATCCTGGGTGACGGTGAAGATTCCGCCGCCCACGTTCCGCTTCTGGCCCACGCGGATCGACGAGACGCCCTGGATTTCGGTCACCGCCAGCACGCCCGTCCACGACCCGGAGATGTCGCTGCACGGCCCGTCGGTCTCCTTGTTCAGAATTTTGGCCAGTTCCCGGAGGGCTTCCGGCGTGAACAGGTCCGCCGGCAACTGCTCCTCCAACTCCTCGGGGAACCACTCCTTCGTGGGGCCGGGTCGCGGCAGATAGTTATAGCGCTCCTGATAGACGTGTCCGAGTTCGTGGATGATGATCTTGGCGATGTCGTACGTACCGCGCGCCTCGCCGCCTGCGCCTGAAGAGTACCAGCCGTCCTGGTTGAACTTGACGGTGTTGGCGTCTATGACCTGGCCGCCGGCGGACATCGCCATCGAGGATTGCTTACCGGTGTAAATGAACTTCAGGTTGGGATCGTCCAGGCAGGCCACCAGCCGCTTCCGGTCGGCCCGGGACAGCTTGGCCCAGGAGCCCGTGTCCAACTGGTACTTGATCGCGGCCAGGATCGTCGGCACCCGCAGTTCGGCGAACACGCCGGCGTCGCGCCCCTGTTCCGCCACCAACTGCACCCGAGGACGCTGGGCCGTCTCGTAATAGTCCTTGAAGTCCTCCGTATCCACAGGTACAGCCGCGGCGCCGGCGGCGATCAGGCCCAGGCAGACCAGCGTCAGGGTGCTTCGGGATACCTTGACCATGTTCCCTCCTCGTCGGGCCACCGTGCCGGCAGGCGAACCGATCGCCTCGGGGGGCGCCGATTCAGAACAGATTTTGACAGATGAACTGCCCCCATTGTGTCGAAACGGGGCCCCGGTGTCAATGGGTACGCCCACAAGCACGGATGGACCTTAGATCAGACAGAACGAAAACGATTCTCGATGACGAGTACGATTACGATCACGAGCACGATTACGATTACGAATTACGAGTACGAATTACGAGTACGAAATTCGATATCCGAATTTCGATGTTCGATGCGCGATAATCCACCACAGTTTACACGGAGGGCGCAGAGAACATCGGGGGGCGGGAACGAGTCTCGAGCATCGATGACGAGCACGATTACGAATTACGATTACGAATTGCGATTACGAACATGAACCCTCAACTCTCAACCTACAACCATCGATCTCTCCCAAACCTGTGAACATGTGTATAATGGATACAACGTTATCCGGCTGTCCCTGAAGTCGACAGATCATGTCCCCGTGAGGTGACGATGATCGGCCAAACCGTCTCCCACTACCGGATCATCGCGAAACTCGGCGCGGGCGGGATGGGGGTGGTGTACCAGGCGGAGGACACGGCGCTGCAACGCACCGTGGCCCTCAAGTTCCTGCCGCCGGAGCTCACCCGGGACGCCGACGCCAAGCAGCGCTTCCTGCACGAGGCGCGCGCTGCGGCGGCACTGGACCATCCCAACATCTGCAACATGCATGAGATCGGCGAGACGGCCGGTGGGGAGATCTACCTGGTGATGGCCTGCTATGAAGGGGAGACTCTGCGGGACCGGATCCGAAGAGGACCGCTGCCGCTGGCGGAGGCGCTCAGCCTTGCGATCCAGGCGGGCGACGGCCTGGCGGAAGCCCACGCCCGCGGCGTCGTGCACCGGGACATCAAACCGGCGAACCTGTTCATCACGACGAAGGGCCAGTTGAAGATCCTGGACTTCGGCCTGGCCAAGCTGGCGGGGGCGTCGGCGCTGACACAGACCGGATCGACGCTGGGGACGGTCGGCTACCTGGCGCCGGAGCAGGCGCGGGGCGAAGCGATTGACGCGCGGACGGATATCTGGTCGTTGGGCGTGGTGCTGTACGAACTCGTGGCCGGACAATCCCCGTTCCGGGGCGAGTACGCCCAGGCGGTGATTTACGAGATTCTGAACGAAGCGCCGCCGCCACTGACAGGCGTTCGCACCGGAGTGCCGCTGGAGCTCGAGCGCATCGTGGCGAAATGCCTGGCCAAGGACCCGGCGGAGCGGTATCCGCACATGGAGGACCTGCTGGTGGACCTGCGGCATGTGCGCGGGGAGAGCGGGACGGCCACCCCGGTCCCGCCGGGTTCGGACCCGACCGGCATGACCCGGACAAAGCCGGCCGCGACGGGGTGGCTCACGCGGCGGCCGCGCGTGGCGGTCCTGGTGCTGGCGCTGCTGGCCGCGGCTCTGGGGGTGACCGGCGTGTTCGTCCTGCGGAAGTGGCTGCCGGGTTCCACTCCCTCCGCCCAGGTGATCAAGCTGGCCGTGCTCCCCTTTGAAAACCTCGGCGTGGCGGATGACGCCTATTTCTCCGCCGGAGTGACCGACGAGATCACCGGGCGCCTCGCCGGACTGGGCAGTCTGGCCGTGATCTCGCGGTCCAGCGCCGTCCAATACGCCGGCACGAACAAGAGCACCCGGCAGATCGGCGAAGAGCTCGGGGTCGCTTACCTGCTCACCGGCACGGTCCGGTGGGCCCGGGGGGCCGATGCCGCGGGCCACGTCCGCATCACGCCCCAGCTCGTCCGGGTCAGCGACGACACCAACCTGTGGGCGGACGTCTACGATTTCACCATCGACGACATTTTCCGCGTGCAGTCGGAGATCGCCCACTCGGTGGTGCAGCACCTGGGGCTGACGCTGCTGGAGCACGAGCGGGGCCCGCTGGATGCGCGCCCCACCGACGATCTCGACGCATACCACGCTTACTTGCGCGGCAAATACGCCGCCGGCCAGCCCCACTTCACGCTCGCCAACTGGCTCTCGGCGCTGGCCGACTTCCAGCGCGCCACCAACCTGGATCCCGGCTTCGCCGACGCCTGGGCGGAACTGTGCCGGGCCCACGCCCGGCTCGTCTACTACCGCTACGATCTCTCGCCCGAGCGCCGTGAGCAGGCGCGCCTGGCGCTCGAAAGCGCCCGCCGGCTGGCTCCCGGGACTCCCGCGGTCCACATGGCATCCGGTTATTACCACCTCTGGGTTGAGAAAGACCCCGTCACCGCGCTCACCGAATTTGAGGCCGCATCGGCGGCGATGCCCAACAACGCCGAAGTGCTGAAGGCCAGGGGTGAGCTGTTCCGCATGCGCGGCGACTGGCAGCAGGCGCTCGACGCCTTCCAGGCCGCCTGCGCCGTCAACCCGCGCGACACCTCGCCGCTGGTTGACGTGGCCGAGACGTGCTGGTGGATGCGCCGCTACCCGGAGGCCCAGACAGCCGCCGACCGGGCGATCGCGCTGGCGCCCGACCAGGCCTGGCCGCACCTGATCAAGGTGTACAACCTGTGGAGTTGGAAAGGCCCCGCCGGCATGGCGGACGCCCGCCGGGCCGCCGAACGGGTTCCGCAGAAACACGAATGGTGGACCTATGTCTGGTTTTATCAGGAATTGTACGAGGGACGGTACGCCCAGGCCATCATGTATCTGGATACGATCCGGGGGCATTGGATCCGCGCCAAGATTATGGCGGCCCCGAAGGTTCTGCTCACCGCGCAGGCGCACGGCTGGCTGGGTGAGACCGGTCGAGCCCGGGAGGAATTCGAAACGGCGCGGCGGATGCTCGAGAGCGAGATCCGGAAGATCCCCGATGACGGGCGCTACCACAGCTCCCTCGGCGTGGCGTACGCGGCGCTGGGCCTGCGGGAGCAGGCGCTGGCCGCCGGGAGGCGCGGCATCGAGCTCCTGCCCATGTCCCGCGATTCGGTGTACGGCGGCATCCACGTGATCGACCTCGCGCACATCCACACCCTGCTCGGCCAGGATGAAAAGGCCGTTCATCGACTGGAGGAACTCCTTTCCCGTCCGGGCTGGATCAGCGCACCGTGGCTGGAAATGGATCCCCGCTGGAAATCGCTCCGCTCCCATCCGCGCTTTCAGGCGCTGCTGAAGAAGTACGCGGTTCAGCCATGATCGGCCGGACCGTCTCCCACTACCGGATCCTGGAGCAGCTCGGCGCGGGCGGGATGGGTGAGGTGTACCGTGCCCGCGACGAGCGGCTGGGGCGGGACGTGGCCATCAAGCTGTTGTCCCCGGAGCTCGCGGCGGATCTGGAGCAACGGCGGCGCTTCGAACAGGAAGTACGCGCTGCGGCAGCGCTGAACCATCCGGGGATCCTGGCGGTCCATGACGTGGGGGATCATGAGGGCCGCCCCTTCCTGGTCGCCGAACTGCTGGAAGGAGCCACGCTGCGGGAGAGGCTGGCGGGCGGGAAGGTTGCTCCGAAGAAAGCGGCGGCCTGGGGAGCGGAGATCGCAGCGGCGCTATCGGCGGCGCATGAGCACCGGATCATTCACCGGGACTTGAAACCGGAGAACCTCTTCATCACCACGGACGGGCGGATGAAAATCCTGGACTTCGGGCTGGCCAAAGTAGCGGCGCCGCTGCCGGCGGGGGACGAGACGGAGAGCCTGAAGCCGCGGGCGACGGACCCGGGGACGGTGCTGGGGACGGTGGGCTACATGTCGCCGGAACAGGTGCGGGGGGAGGCGGTGGACCACCGGACGGACATCTTCTCCCTGGGGTGCGTGCTGTATGAAATGCTTTCGGGAGCGAAGGCGTTCCAGCGGGACACGGCGGTGGAGACGCTGAATGCGATCCTGAAGGAGGAGCCGCCGGAGCTGGCGGCGCTGGACCCGAAGATCCCGCCGGGCCTGGCGAAACTCATCGAGCACTGCCTGGAGAAGGATCCCTCCGGCCGCTTCCAGTCCGCCCGCGACCTGGCGTTCGACTTGAAGACGTTGAGCGTGGCATCCGGGGAACAACCGGCGAGTGCACAGGCCCGGGTTGTGATGGCTCGGCCCCGGATCCGCGAGCGCGTGATCTGGAGCCTGACGGTCGCCGCTCTGGCAGCAGCGATCATATGGCTCGGGATGCTCCGACCCAGTCATCCCGGATTCGTGCCCGAACCGGTGCGCTTCTCGGTCATGGGGCCCGACGATGCGATGCTCGTACCCGACTCAACCGCAGCGGCTATCTCACCGGACGGGCGGCGCCTGGTCTACTCCGTCATGGACGCGACCGGCTTGATACGGCTATGGGTGCGGCCGCTGGACTCGCTCACCGCACGGCCTCTCGCCGGCACCGAGGGCGCCATCCACCCCTTCTGGTCCCCCGACAGCCGGGTCATCGCGTTCTTTTCCCAGGGCAAGCTGCGAAAGATCCCCGTGGCCGGGGGTTCGCCGGAGGTGATCTGCGACGCACCCGACGGGCGCGGCGGATCATGGGGCAAGGGCGATGTCATCGTGTTCGCGCCGTTCTCCAAGGGATCCCTCCTCAAGGTCGCCGCCGAAGGTGGCGCGCCGGTCGAAGTGGCAAAGCCGGACCGGACCCGCGGGGATACCGGGCTGCGTTTCCCGTGCTTTCTCCCTGACGGCCGACACTTTCTCTACGTGAGCCTGCCGCGCAAGCCGGGCGGATTCGATGTCTTCGTGGCCACCCTGGATGGAGGGGGACACCGCCGCATCATGTCGGCAAGCTCGGCACCTGTCTACGCCGAGCCCGCCCACCTGCTTCTCACTCTCGGCGACCGGCTGGTCGCGCAGCGCTTCGACCTGTCGAACCTGCAGACGGTGGGCAAAGCCGTGCCGATCGGGGACGCGCCGGTTCAGACCATGTTCGAAGCCGGGCCGGCCGTGTCCGTTTCGACAAACGGCGTGCTCGCCCATGGCGCATTGAGTCCGCCCATGACGGAACTGGTCTGGCTCGATCGCGCCGGGCGGCAGACGGGCAGGATCCCGTTGCCACCGGGCGGCTACTCCAATCCGTCGCTCTCGCGCAATGGCCGGTGGGCGACGGTGACCCGGTGCAACTCCGCGATCGACAACGACCTCTGGCTCGTGGACCTGCAGCGCCTGCTGACCACCCGGCTGACCTTCGACGGCAAGGTCACGTCCGGATGGGGCATGGCCGTGCCGGTGGTCTGGTCGCCCGACAGCAATCGTGTCGCGTACTGCCACGATCGGTCCGGGGTGTACGACGTGTACCAGATCCTGACCAGCGGCGAGGGGAAGCCGGAGCCACTGGTCCAGTCCGACGAACCGTTCAAGCTGCCCGTGGCATGGTCTCCGGATGGGAAATGGGTTGTCTACGCCCAGTTGGACACGCGGGGCATGTACGACCTCTGGATGGTGTCCGTCCATGGTGACCGCACGCCGGCACCATACATCCGCTCGCCATTCACCGAGGACTTTGCCGCGTTCTCACCGGATGGGCGCTGGCTGGCGTACTCATCGGACGAGACCGGCACGTCCGAGATCTACGTGCGGCCGTTCCCCGAGCCGGGCGAGAAGTACCGGGTCTCCACCTCGGGCGGAATGATTGTCCAGTGGTCGAGGGACGGCAAAGAACTGGTGTTCTTCTCTCTCAGCCCGTACTACTACGGCTGCGGCCCGATCTATGCGGTCGACGTGGAGACGCAGCCGACGTTCAGGGCGGGCACACCGCACGTGCTCTTCACCCCGCGGCCGGACATCTCCGGCCTGGCGATGTCGGCCGATCTCTCGCGCTTCCTGGCGACTGTCCCGAGGGAGGGCGCGACACCGGCCGGCATCACGGTCATTTTGAACTGGCCGGCTATACTGGGACGGCTGTGACGTGACGCATCGAAACGATCAAGTCCCCCGCGAGGTGGCGATGATCGGTCAGACCATTTCACATTACCGAATTCTGGAGAAGCTCGGCGCGGGCGGGATGGGGGTGGTGTACAAGGCCGAGGACACCACGCTGCAGCGCGCCGTGGCCCTCAAGTTCCTGCCGCCGGAACTCACCCGCGACGCCGACGCCAAGCAGCGCTTCCTCCACGAGGCGCGGGCCGCGGCGCGATTGGACCATCCGAACATCTGCGCGGTGTTCGAGATCGGCGAAACGGCGGACGGCTCGCTCTACATCGTCATGGCCTGTTACGAGGGGAAGACGCTGCGGGAACGCATCCAGCGGAGTCCCCTGCCCTGGCCGGAGGCGGCGCGGCTGGCGGGGCAGGCCGCGGCGGGCCTGGATCATGCGCACGGCAAAGGGATCGTCCACCGCGACATCAAGCCGGCCAACCTGTTTGTGACAATGGATGGATTGGTCAAGGTACTGGACTTCGGCCTGGCGAAGCTGGCCGGGGCGTCGGTGCTGACCAAAGACGGCTCGACCCTGGGGACTGCCTCCTACATGTCACCGGAGCAGGTGCGCGGCGAGGCGTCGGACGCGCGGTCGGACATCTGGTCGCTGGGTGTTGTCCTGTATGAGCTGGTTGCGGGACGGCCACCGTTTGCGGGGGAGTACGTCCAGGCGGTGATGTACGGAATCGTGCACGAGGAGCCGCCCCCTCTGTTGCAGCAGGGAGTGGACCCGCCGCCGGAGCTGCAAGCGATCGTGGACCGTTGTCTGGTGAAGGATCCCGCCGGGCGGATTTCCACGGCCCGGGAGCTGGCCGCCGCGTTGGACGCGTTCGGAAAGCCGGCGGCGCATTCGGCGTCCGGGGCGAACCGGCCGCCCCCGGCCGCCCGGGAGAGGTCCATGATCGCTGTCCTCCCTTTCGCCAACATGAGCGGCGCGAAGGAGGACGACTTCCTCTGTGAGGGGCTGGCCGAGGAGATCATCAACGCGCTCACCCGCATCCCCGGGCTGACCGTGATCGCCCGGACCTCCGCCTTCGCGGTGGCGCGGATGGGGCTCGACGCCCGCGAGGCCGGCGCGCGCCTCGGCGTCGGCAACCTGCTGGAGGGGAGCGTGCGCCGGGCGGGCAACCGGGTGCGCGTGACGGCGCAACTCATCAACGCCGCCGATGGCGCCCAGGCGTGGAGCGAGCGGTACGACCGCGAGCTGACGGACGCACTGGTGCTCGAGGACGAGATCGCCGCGGCCATTGCCGGCCGGCTGAGTTCCGAGTTCGGAGGAAACGCGCCGGAGCGCCGCCGCTCGACGGTGGACGCGGAGGCCTACGGGGCCTATCTCGAAGGCCGGTACCATTTCGCTCGCGGCACACCGGATGCCCTGGCCAGGGCCGGTGCCTGCTACGAGCGGGCCCTCGCCCGAGCGCCCCGACTCGCCATCGTGTACGACGCACTGGCCGAGCTCCACTGGTTCCTGGGTTTCTTCGGCGGAGTGCCCCCGCGCGAGGCGTTCACCGCCAGCACCTGGCACGCCCTGCGCGCGCTGGAGCTGGACGATACGCTCGCCGAAACCCACGCCCTGCTCGGCATGCTCCGCAAGGAGCTGGACTACAACTGGTCCGAGGTGGAGCGGGAGCTGCGCCGGGCATTCGAGCTGAATCCCCGGTCGCCGCTCGTCCGCCTGCGCCACGCCATCAGCCATCTGCTCCCCCACGGCCGCATCGACGAAGCGGTGGCCGAGCTCGAGGCGGTGGTTCAGACGGACCCGCTGTCGCTCTTCGCCCGCTGGTGGCTGGGCACCATGATCCTGCTGGCGCACCGGTACGACCGGGTGCTCGCGGAGGGCCGGCACCTGACGGAGCTCGAGCCAACCCATTTCCTGGGCCACTGGCTGGCCGGCATGGGGCATGACGGGCTTGGGGCCCCAGCCGCGGCGTTGGAGGAACTGCAGCGGGCGCATGAGTTGTCCGGCGGGATCCCCTTCACGCTGGGATTTTTGGCCTACGTCCAGGGTCGGGCCGGACAGCGGGCCGGCGCCCGGGCGTCGCTTGAAAGCGCTCGGCTTGCCGCGACAACCCGTTACGTGCCCCCGTCGACCTTTGCGTTCGGATACATCGGGCTCGGGGAGTGGGACGCCGCCTTCGAATGGCTGGGGCGGGCCGTCGAGGGACGCGATCCGTTGATCATGCCGATCCAGTCGTTCCACTTCCTGGATCCTGTCCGCCACGACGTCCGCTACCGGGAGCTGCTGCGCCGGATGAACCTGCTGCCGGGAGACCTGCCATGATCGGCCGGACCATTGCTCACTATCGCATCATCGAGAAGCTCGGCGCGGGCGGGATGGGGGTGGTGTACAAGGCCGAGGACACCGCCCTGCAGCGAACGGTGGCGCTGAAATTCCTGCCGCCGGAGCTGACGCGAGACGCCGACGCCAAGCAGCGTTTCCTGCACGAGGCGCGCGCCGCGGCGCGATTGGATCATCCGAATATCTGCGCGGTGTACGAGGTGGGGGAGGCCGACGGGCAACTCTTCCTGGCCATGGCGTGCTACGAGGGGATGACGCTGCGGGAGAAGCTCCAGGAGGGTCTCCTCCCCTGGGACGAGGCGGCGGCGCTGGCGATGCAGGCGGCGGCCGGGTTGTCGGAGGCGCATGCCCACGGCATTGTCCACCGGGACATCAAGCCGGCGAACCTGTTCCTCACCGCCAAAGGCCAGGTGAAGATCCTGGACTTCGGCCTGGCCAAGCTGGCGGGGGCGTCGGCGTTGACCCAGACGGGGACGACGGTGGGGACGGCCCACTACATGTCGCCGGAGCAGGCGCGGGGCGAGACGGTGGACGCCCGCTCCGACCTCTGGTCGCTGGGGTGCGTGCTGTACGAGCTGGTGGCCGGGCGGACGCCGTTCCGGGGCGATTACGCCCAGGCGGTGATCTACGGGATCCTGAACGAAGCGCCGCCGCCGCTGGCGGAGTTCGCGCCGGACGCGCCGGCGGTGCTGCAGGGGGTGGTGGCGAAGTGCCTGTCCAAGGACCCGGCGGCGCGGCCGGCGGCGGCGTGGGAGCTGGCCGACGCGCTGGCGGCGTGCCTGGGGCTGGAGGCGCCCACGGCGCCGGTGAGCTACAAGGCGCCGCGGGCGGCGCAGCCGGGGTGGCGGCGGTGGCCGGTTGCCGCGGCGGCGCTGGTGATCCTGCTGGCGATGGCGGGGATCGTCGCGTGGCGGAGCGGCTGGGGACCGTTTCCGGCATCGGAGCGGACGGTCCGGCTGGCGGTGCTGCCGCTGGCGAACCTGAGCGGCGATCCGGAGCAGGAGTACCTCTCCGACGGTCTGACCCAGGAGCTGATCAACCAGCTGGGGCGGCTGCACCCCGCGGGTTTGAGCGTGATTGCCCGCACCTCGGTCATGCGCTACAAGAAAAGTGACAAAAGCATCGACCAGATCGGAGAGGAACTGGGCGTCGATTATATCTTGGAAGGAAGCGCGCAGCGGGAAGGAGCACGAATCCGGGTGACGGCTGAGCTGATCCGGGTGGGGGACCAGGCGCAGCTGTGGGCGGACGCGTTCGAGCGGGAAATGGCGGGGATCCTGTCGCTGCAGAGCGACGTGGCGAAGAAAGTGGCCGGCGCGCTGGTACTGAAGCTGCTGCCCGCCGAGCAGGCGCGCCTGGCCAACGTCCGGGCCGTCAACCCGGAAGCGTACGAAGCCTACCTCAAAGGATCCTACCACTGGAAAAAACTGACGAAGAACGATATCGACACCGCCCAGCAGTATTTCGACCTGGCGCTGACCAAGGACCCGAACTACGCGCCGGCGTACGAGGGCCTGGCGTGGGTCTGGGCTGCCCGCCAGCAGATGCACCTCTTGCCGCCGCGCGAGGCCGGGCCGAAGGCGAAGGCGGCTGCCCTCCAGGCGGTCTTGCTCGATGACGATTCCTCCGGTGCCCACGAAGCCCTGGCCATCGTCAAGTCCTGGACCGACTGGGACTGGGCCGGCGCCGCGCCGGAGTGGCGTCGGGCCCTCGAGCTGGATCCCAACTCCGCCAACACCCACGCTTACTACGCGCATTACTTGGCGAACACGGGACACGTCCAGGAAGCCTTGACGCACAGCCGCCGGTCGCTGGAATTGGACCCCTTCAATGCCCTGTACCATGCCATGTACGCAGGCGTCCTGAAGTACGCACGCCGCTATGACGACGCCCAGGCGGAGTCGCGCCTAGCGCTGACGATGCAACCCAATCTGCCACCCGCCCTCGTGACTTATCGCGTCTGTCTCTTTAAGAAAGGTCGGTACGATGAACTGATCGCCGACTACCGGGAGAAGTTGCGGAATCCCGAAGTCCTGGCCGAGTTCGAACGCGGCGTTGCGTCAGGCGGGTACGCCGTGGGAAAACGCAATATGGCGGACTACTGGGCTGCCCGGCAGGATCGACCGGGAGCCGTTTCCGCACATGGCATCGCCCATATGTACTTGGAAGCCGGCGACTATGACCGGGCTTTGGATTTCTTCGAGAAGGCATGCGACGAGCGGGATCCCAACACACCTTATATCGGTTTGCCGACATACCACGATCCTTTGCACACCAACCCGCGATATCAGGCACTCCTGCGACGAATGAACCTGCCGACTGAAGAAACGAAATGATCGGCCAGACGATTGCCCATTATCGGATCATCGAGAGGCTCGGCGCGGGCGGGATGGGGGTGGTGTACAAGGCCGAGGACACCGCCCTGCAGCGCACCGTGGCCCTCAATCAGATGTACCGGTCCTTGTGCTTCAGGACGAAGTCGGTGACGGCAGCCAGCCGGATGTCGCCGTCGTTGTAAATCCGGACACTCCAGGAGATCGTGATCCCCAGATAGCCGAGAAACAGCAGGAGTATGACGGGCACTCCGATCAGGACGCCACAGCCCATGGTGACCACACCGAAGAGGATCAGCAGCACCAGGAGCACCATCCACACCGCCAGGAAGATCACGTGGAGCACCAGGCCCTGCAGGGCGTGGAAGCGCAAGGCCCGTTTCTCGGGAGCCTGGGTCAGCAGGACGACCAGTGGCACCAGGATGGGGAGTATGCCCAAATAGCAGACGGCGCCGAGCCCCCGATCCTCGGGGGAAAGAACAAACTCCCCGCCCGTGGCAGGCCCGGGCGGCGGGGGAGCGCCGGGTGGTCCTGTTGCGGCCATGGCGGTGACCTCCTGGTTCTGATTTCGATCAGCTGATCATGCGTTCGATTACGAGTACGATTACGAGCACGATTACGAGCACGAAATCCGAAGTCCGATGTCCGATGTCCGCATTACGGGAACGAGCCTCGAGTCTCGAGCCTCGAGCCCCGATTACGAGTACGATTACGAATTACGAGCACGAACCATCAACCATCTACTATCAACCATCAACCGTTGAATGCTAGTCGCGCGTGAGCTGGCGGTACTTGATGCGGTGGGGGATCTCGGCGGCGGCGCCGAGGCGCGCCCGGCGGTCGGCGGCGTAATCGGAGTAGTTTCCCTGGAACCAAACCGCCTGGCTCTCGTCTTCGAAGGCGAGGATGTGGGTGGCGATGCGGTCCAGGAACCAGCGGTCGTGGCTGATGACGACGGCGCAGCCGGCGAAGTTCTCCAGCGCTTCCTCCAGCGCCCGGAGCGTGTTCACGTCCAGGTCGTTGGTGGGCTCGTCCAGGAGCAGAACATTGGCGCCGGACTTGAGCATCTTGGCCAGGTGGACGCGATTGCGCTCGCCGCCCGAGAGCTGCCCCACCTTCTTCTGCTGGTCGCCACCGGCGAAGTTGAACCGGCCCACGTAGCCGCGCGAGTTCACCTGCCGGCCGCCGAGATCGATGGTCTCGGTGCCGCCCGTAATCTCATCCCAGACCGACCGCTCGGGATTCAGGGTGTCGCGGCTCTGGTCCACGTAGGCCAGCTGGACCGTCTCACCCAGCCGGATGGCGCCGCCGTCCGGCTGTTCCTGCCCCGTGATCATCCGGAACAGGGTGGTCTTCCCCGCCCCGTTGGGACCGATGATTCCGACGATGGCGTTGGGCGGAATGGCGAATGACAGCTTGTCCACCAGCAGGCGCTCGCCGTAGCCCTTGCGGACCTCTTTGGCCTCGATCACCACGTCGCCAAGGCGCGGCCCCGGCGGGATGAAGATCTCCAGCTCCGGCGCCTGCTTCTCGCTCTCCTGCGCCAGCAGCCGCTCGTAGGCGGTGAGGCGGGCCTTCCCCTTGGCCTGGCGGGCCTTGGGCGACATATGGATCCATTCGAGCTCGCGCTGGAGGGTCTTCTGGCGCTGGCTCTCCGCCTTCTCCTCCTGCTGCAGGCGGGTGCGCTTCTGGTCCAGCCACGACGAGTAGTTCCCCTTCCACGGGATCCCCTGGCCGCGGTCCAGCTCCAGGATCCAGCCGGCCACGTTGTCCAGGAAGTAGCGGTCGTGGGTCACGGCGATGACGGTGCCCGGGTACCCCTGCAGGTGATGTTCCAGCCACGCCACCGACTCGGCGTCGAGATGGTTCGTGGGCTCGTCCAGGAGCAGGATGTCGGGCCGGGTGAGGAGCAGCCGGCAGAGGGCCACGCGGCGCAGCTCGCCTCCCGAAAGCACCTTCACCGGCGTGTCGCCCGGCGGGCAGCGCAGCGCGTCCATGGCCATCTCGAGGCGGCTGTCCAGGTCCCAGGCGTCGCGGGCGTCGATCTGCTCCTGGATAGCGCCCTGTTTCTCAAGGAGTTTCGTCATCTCGTCGTCGTCTATAGGTTCGCTGAGGCGGTCGCTGATGCGGTTGAACTCCTCCAGCAGCGCCGCCGTCTCCGCCACTCCCTCGGCCACCACCTCGCGGACGGTCTTGGCGGGATCCAGCTTCGGCTCCTGCTCCAGGAAGCCGATGGTGAAGCCCGGCGCACAGACGGTCTCGCCCACGAAGTCCTTCTCGACGCCGGCCATGATGCGGAGCAGCGTGCTCTTGCCGGAGCCGTTGAGGCCGATGACGCCGATCTTGGCGCCGAAAAAGTACGACAGGTAGATATCCTTGAGGACCGCGCGCTGGCCGTGGAACTTGCCCACGCCGATCATGGAGTAGATGACCTTGTTGGGTTCCGTGCTCATGGACCTGGATCGCCTCCGGATGAAATGAACCGGCACTGCGGCTTCTGTCTAGGGTGCCGGCCGAGCGCCTATTGTAATGGAAATCCCGCGCCGCCGGGACAGAATTCATCCGACCGATGGCGCGGCTTGCCGCTCCACGCGCCACCCGGCAACGATTTCCGCCGCGGGCCGCTCACCAGCCCGCGAACAGATCCCCGACTTCCAGCCGGAGCAGCGGATTGAGGCGGAACGCCTCCGCGTGCAGCCGCAGGGCGTCCGCCCGCAGCGCCTCACGCTCGCCGGCCGGCGCCGCCGCCGCCCGCCGCGACAGCAGGGCCGCGCGCACGGCGTCCAGCCGCGCCCGCCGGCGGTTGATCGCGGCCGATTCGTCCAGCGCCTGTTCCACCTGCGTCAGCCGCTCCCGCACGGTCGGGCCGTCGCCCGCAGCCGCGGCTTGACGCAGCCGACATTCGGCCAGCAGCAGCAACCGTTCCGCCCGGTCGGCGCCGCGAACGGCGTCGGCCTCCAGCAACCGGGCCGCCTCCGCCAGCGCGGCCCGCGCGTCCCGGCCGCGGCGTTGCGTCCACGCCGCCCGGGCCAGCTCCACTTCCGCCGCCAGCAGGTGCAACTCCGGAATGCCGCCACAGCGGGCGACGCCGCGCTCGGCCCATCCCCGCGCCTGCTGGAACAGGGCGGCGGCGTTCCGGCCCGCGTCCGCGGCCAGTTGCGCCTCGAACAGGGCCCGGCGGGCCAGCCCCACGTAGGGCCAACGCTCCTCGGCGTTGAGCTCCAGCTCCCGCTGCAACAGGACGCCGGCACGCTGCAGCCCGGCGCCGGGCGAGCCGTTCCGCGCCCATTCCCCGCGCGCCTGGATCAGGTGGGCAAAGGCGAGATTGTCGACGATGTAGCTGTCCTCCGGGTTGATGGCGTGGGCGCGCTCCAGGGCGCGCAGCGCCTCGGCCAGCG
>Ga0209270_1001116_pt1 | contig 42385 bp, 47 predicted proteins | sample MTBAKSrepl1MetaG_FD_187456 | JGI IMG/M metagenome (GOLD analysis project Ga0209270, IMG submission 187456) | Enrichment culture microbial communities from Arthur Kill intertidal strait, New Jersey, USA, that are MTBE-degrading - MTBE-AKS1... | ecosystem: Environmental > Aquatic > Marine >... | reverse complement strand
ACAGAGAGAAATTATGAAGGCAAAGGGAAAGGAGGCAGTGGCTGCCTGATATGCAGCAGGGGGCCTCTACTGAATTTCAACGAGAAACGAGATTGACTCCAATAAAATAAATAAAAGATTTTTAAACAGCCTCTTACCCTTATTATTCTCTCTTTTACCACACGTCTTCAGGGAACACTCCCTACCGCTTAAGAAAGATAAAAAACAGTGTTTTTTCTGCTTTCTATCTGCATTTTTTATACTAAATAAAGAAATATTTACTTTAATTTGACATATGATTTCTTTTATGATAGTAGTAATATATCGGGGGACTAAAGGTATTAATTGAACTGAAAAAGAACACCTGACTAAAACTGTCTTACTAGACTTCCGGTTTGGTAGCCACGTTGTTTCTTGATAATATCCCTCGCAAAAAGGGGGGGGAAGTTTATGATCAAACTAGCAAAGGAAAGAAGAACCCAGAAAAGAAAACAGATATCTCTTCCTGTCTTCTATGCCTACATAAACGAATACCAACATGTCTATGACGATGGAACAACCTTTGATATAAGCGATTCAGGAATATGTTTTTATACACACACACCACTCCTTAACGGCCTTTCAATTCAAGTTATTATCTCAGATCTCTGGGATGAACCAAAATCCGGTTCTGTGCGGTGGTGCAGCATGAAAAACTTCAATTTTTATAAAATAGGGGTTCTTCTCCATTAAAAGACTGATTGCCGCTTCATATTTTTAGGGATTCTTTTTTATATCCATATGCTGAAAATTGAAGATTCCCTGTGGCAAGACCACCGGGAATACGCTCGCTACCCATTTATCATCTCAGCATACCTGCCACCTTTGGCAGGGAACCATGCCAAAAGAAAGCTCCGTAAACTCCTGCCTCCTCTTATTTCCCAAAAACGGTCTTGAGCAGTTCGGTTATTCTGGCTGCCGGATCAGTTCTGATCTTCTTCTCCTCTTGACCAACCACATAAAAAAGACCATCAACTGCTTTCGTGGTTACATAGTGTTCAATATCAACAGATTCTCCCTTTACGACAGTTTGTGCAAAAGGAAGGATCTCATATGTGTCCATCATTTTATTATATGAACGCATTACGCCAACCTCGTCCATGCTCGCTGCTATTATCGGGCTAAAGGCATCGAAGATCTTTCCCTGCGTTTTGTCTTTAAAAAAATCCGTTGCAGCAGTGTCACCCCCCTTGAGAATATTACTTGCATCCTCGAACGTCATCTCCTTGATTGCATCAACAAAGATCGACAGGGCCTCTGGTGCGGCTTTTTCTGCTGCCCGATTCATGCTGAGCACAAAATCATCAACTTGTTTCTTGTAGCCGAACGTACTGAGGACATCGGTAACCAGCCGGACCTTTTCAGGGATAAGAATTTTAATGGCCTCATTCCCAAAATAACCGTCTACCTGCGAAACATTCTTCACTGCGTTCTCAGTCCCGATTGAAAGGGCTTCCTTGAGACCGGAGGCTATGGTACTATCGTCAAGTTCATCATTCTGTGTTCCGCCACCGACAATTTTAAAAATATCCTCAAAAAATCCTGCATATGCTGTAGTTGTAATAACTATAAGTATTAATACAATGAATAAAGCACTTTTTTTCACCTGTTCCTCCCTTTAAGAAATGCTGACGCTACGTATTCTTTAAATCAGCAGTACAATATGCACAACGGACTGCTTTGATAGGGATAACGGAAAGACAAAAAGGACAATCTTTTGTTGTAGGCTCTGCCGGCGGAGCTTCCTCTTTTCTTTTGAGATTATTCATATACCTGACAAGAAGAAACACTGAGAAGGCAACGATGATAAAACTTATAATCGTCATTAAAAAAACACCATAGTTCATGGTAACTGCACCAGCCTCTTGAGCCGCCTTGAGAGTCTCATATGGTCCGGCAACTGTTCCCTCTTTAAGAACAATATAGAGCGCAGAGAAATCAACATCGCCGAGAAGCAGACCGATGGGCGGCATGATAATATCTTCTACCAGTGACTTGATTATAGTTCCGAAAGCTGCACCAATGATAATACCGACAGCCATATCAACCACGTTTCCGCGCATAGCAAATTCTTTGAAATCCCTTAACATGTTTTACCTCCTTCTTTTTTTTCTTAAAAAAGAAAAAATCAGATGATATTTTTATCTTATTACATATGCATACTTTTTGCGACAATTACAATCGGGCATCTTCCACTGATACGAAGACATCTTGTCAAGGAGAGAGGTTAAAGGATTGCGTTTCCATACAGATGTTAAAGATGGTGCGAGAGAGGGGAGTCGAACCCCTACGGTTTAACCCACTGGATCCTAAGTCCAGCGCGTCTGCCAGTTCCGCCACTCTCGCATAGCTGACGGTCAAGGATATTCTTATGTGGTTCAACTATATACGACCAAAAAAGCACTATAAGAAAACTTTAATCCGTCGCCTTTTGAATTGACTCCCCAACACTTTCAATGTCTTTCCCAACCCCATGCGTCGTGTGGCAACTGCTGAAGATTGCGAAACAAACAATGACGAGAACCAGCAGAACGAGTTTCTTAATCATGTTGTCCTCCTTATAAAAGTTTCCACTTTTCTTATTATACTGAAACACTTTATTTTTTCTCCTGAAAACAATAGTCCTTAACCATTTGCCTTTGCTCATGAGTCTCTACAGCCCCAGGAATAAACTGTCTTGTCCATGTAATGGCTTCCTCACCTGTTAGTCCAAGAATGAACCGTGCGAGACAGGCTGTAAACATTCCTGTTCTCCCTATCCCTGCAGAACAGTGGATGACAATATTTTGTCCTTTTTCAGCGTATTCAAGAATAACCAAGAGAGCTTTATCGAGGTCATTTTTTGTGGGAACAGTGTAATCATCTACAGGTAAATGAATCACCTGAAAGCCATCCTCTTTGTAGAGATCGGGCAGGTTTCTCGATGCCTTTTGAATACATTCTGCAACTGAAGCAAGGATAACAATAACTGCAATATCATTTTCTTTATATTTTTCGTATACCGTTCCAGTTGGATCATAGGTTCCAAATGGCATCGGGCTCCTATAGATTTTTCCAGCTAATCTGAATGGCAATTCTGTGAGTGATGTTTCTCTTCCCATCCTTCTCAGAAAGATTATAACAGAGGCAAAGTGTCTGCGCGACGCTCGAATTGTAACAACAGGGGATCATAATATAAAAAGCCATGGAGATTCTCCATAGCTTTCTTTTTTTAAAGAACTCTATGGTTTCATTTCACAGCAAACTTGTTTTCCCAGTACTCGTCCGTTTTTTCCTGTAGTTCATATTCTTTCTCAACATCTGCAACACTTGAACCAGCTATCTCAAGGAGTTTCAGAACTGCTGTACAGACCTCAGCGATACCGCATTTATTCTCATCAAAAACTTCCAGCAGGGAAGCAAGGATCTTTTTATCAAAAGCCTTGTCATAGATATCCCAGGCCTTCTTTCTGTCCTCTTCGCTATGTATGGCTTGAGTTATTGCAATGTATGTCTGCAGAGAACCATTGAATGCCAGGAATAGCTGTGCGCTGTAGTGTCTGAAAACTGTCTTTAACTCGAGATTTTCCTTTAATTCACTTACGCTTATCATTTTAGCCACCCTTTCTTTTTGTTATCTCCTATAAAAAAATATGCAATTATTATGCCACATATATAATTTTAAGAAAAATATACCGATAACACATTATATTTATTTATATTTCCGGCAGGAGATATATCGTAAACTAATGAAGATATTTTTGTTTTATAGCTGACATCCATTGTAATAGATTAATTTAAGATATGTGTAAATTTTTAGACATATCATTATTAACCCAAACCCAGCTATAAGAAATGCCATTGCGAGTTCTTTCGTCTGTCATTGCGAGGAGTGAAGCAACGAAGCAATCCGGAAATTTCTCGTCCGCCTTGGCAGACTTGGAACAGGTAATGACAAGGCATAAACAAAATAAAGGGGGCATGGTTTACACCATACCCCCCTCATACATGCAGAAGATATTCTTAGAATCTGAACCCTAACCCTCCGGTAAGCGTGAGGCCGTCAAGGTTTATTTTAGCGCAGTTTATTTCGGAACAGCTTGTCTGAGTACAAAAAAAACGGTTGTCTGCTGTGAAAATATATTTCCCCTCTATCCCAATAAATACCTTATCTGAAAGATCAATGTTGAATCCGGCTAATATATGACCTCCAAAAACTACATCATCATCTTCGCCGGAAAAATTCCCGATCAAAGGGTCATATCCCTTAACATCGATATTTGCGAAATAAAGTCCAAAACCTCCTCCCCCGAATAATTCAACACTCTTAAGGGGAAGCACCCCTTTGATATTCGCAATAACCGGGATAACCCAGAGTTCGTCTTCTTCCCAAAAAGCACCGTCCCTAAAGGACGCATCGGTCTCAAAATAACCGCCGCCGAATTCCAACGCCAAATTCTTATTAACGTACATGCCTAAAAGGATCTCCCCATTAAAACCACTGTCGAAATCATAGTCCTGAAGGTCACCTGTAGGAAAGTATGCGCCTCCCTTGAATGAAAGATATCCATCCCACTTTTTATGTTCTGCAAACGATGTTGCAGGGGCAGATACCATAACGACAACTGCCAATAACAATACAATAAGTACTGAACGTTTCATAACTCCTCCTTTATTCGTTATTTACTGTCTGTTTGTAAAATCCGTGTTTTAGCACCCTCTCCAATCAATGATGTATCACATTTATGAATAGATATAAGATCTTTTGCAATTTGTTTGTTTTTGTCATTACCCGTCCCTCCAAAAAGACGGCGTACAAGCAAAACGGAGAATGACGACATTGAAACAACGTCCACCATGAGTAACAAACACTTACTCTATCCACAGATATAAGAACCACAAAATACTACTGTTTGTCAATAAAAATTAATTACCATCAAATATATCATAAATAAGCCTTTCTACCAAGAAGAAAATATTGATCCACGGGATTGGGGCAGGGTCATAATTACTTGCAAGTACTTATTAACCCGAAAAATGCATTTATAAATAGAAATAATACGTAGGGCACGTGTGCGGAAAAAGTTTTCCATTTCGCCCCGGCGAATCCGCTCGCCCAGGTGAGTCGCCTGAGGAGACCTTAGTGCGGACGCTACCTTTGTAAGACGTTTATTTTTGTATCAAGAAGAATATTTTCATCAAAAAGAATGGAGTTCATATAACAGCACATGTCGGTTTGGAAAGGTTTTTCCGCATATATGCCTGACAGTAATTGCAGTTTTCTGGTTAGGGGTTAAATTGGGACTTTACACAAAAACATTAAAGGGGCATGTATGCCCTGGGATTCAGATCAAGAGATGCAATATTGCCGGCCCTCAAATGATGGTACCCGGCAGCAGCAATCATTGCTGCATTGTCTGTGCACAACGATACGGGCGGGATGAAGATTTCTGCCTCCCGCTCAACCCCCATCTCGATTATCCTCTTCCGTAGCTCGCTGTTTGCAGCGACCCCGCCTGAAAGAGTCACACGTTTGATACGTACCTTTTTAATTGCCCATTCGGTCTTCCTGACGAGAACATCAACAACAGAAGCCTGGAAGGAAGCGGCAATGTCATTGATCAAGGCATTATTACCGCCCCTGCGCTCCCACTTTGTAAAGGGGGGGACAGGGGCGGTACACTTTGTAAGCGAGAGTGGGAGGCGGAGAGGTGACTTCTTGCTTCTAACGGCTCGACTGAGCCCTCGGCCTGAGCCAAGTTTGAATGGCTCACTTGTCAATTCTGACTTCAGATAGTTCAGGACTGCTGTTTTCACTCCGCTGAAGCTGAAATCGAGGGATTCAGGAACATATGCCCTCGGAAAGTGGATAGCGTCCGGATTCCCGTCCTGCGCCCTGCTATCAATAACCGGGCCACCCGGATATCCGAGACATAGGAGTTTTGAGACCTTGTCATAAGCCTCCCCTGCAGCGTCATCCCTCGTTCTGCCGAGTTCCCTGTATTTCTGGAATCCTCCTACTCGATAAAGGCACGTATGACCGCCTGAGACAATGAGGGCTATAAATGGGAACGCCGGGCCCGGCTCATCGAGAAAGGCTGAGAATATGTGGCCTTCAAGATGATTGATTGCTACAAGTGGAATCTGTTTTGCATAACAGAGCGCTTTTGCAAAAGAACACCCCACTAGCAGGGAGCCGATGAGTCCCGGGCCATGACATACGGCAATTGCAGACAGATGTTCTAATCTTACTCCCGCGGCCTGCAATGCCTCATTGAAAACTGGAACGATCATTTCAATATGCCTTCGGGACGCAAGTTCGGGCACAATACCGCCGTACTTTGTATGTATCTCAGTCTGGTTAGAGATGATATTGGAGATTATTCTTTTGCCGTCTTCTACAACAGCGGCTGATGTGTCATCACACGATGTATCGATGCCGAGGATAAGCATGGGATGTGTTAGAAATTATGCTCAAAAAAAGTCGTGTCCCCCGGCAATGAAGGCTCAAACATACTGTCTTTGAGACCGGTGTTTATCTTTACGTCCTCGAGCGTTATAACGATTCTATTGTCATGGGAATCATAGATCGTAAAGGAGCGTATCGGGAATTCATCACGACACAATTCAAGCTCTATTGATTTAATGCTGCTTACCTGCTTTTTCGGTTTTAACAAAAGTGTTCCGTTTTTTCCTGAGATAGTAAACTCCTTCTGAATCTTCCCGAACCCGCTCAGGAGGGCTATTGGTGCTGTCCCATAGTTGTCTGCATCGAATATACCCCTGAAAGCCTGTTTTTCCTTTTTCTGATAGATAATGATTTCGTCATCATGAATGAAGACTTCCTGGCTTGCTGCCCCGTCATAGCTCCACTTCATCTTCATCGGTTGCTTTATGAAGAAAGTACCCTTATAGGTATCAGTGCGTTTCATATCCCTGATATGGCTTTTCTGCATAAAACTACCCCTCATATCCTTTATATGCTCATACACATCCTGAATCCGCTTCACCTCTTCATCAGGAGAAGCTCCCGCAAGCGAAACAATGAAAATCACAAAGGTCAAGGTTAAAAACCAGGCATGCCGGTCTCTCCCTGACAGGAATATGCGTTTGATATGCGTAAAATATGTCGTTTTTACCATATACATATATTTGAACAGCATAACACAGAAAAAATTTCCATTACAACAGCATGCCGCGAGAACAAATGCCTGTTCATGTGATATACTCACCTCTATGCAGCAATTCGCAAGCATGTGTTCATGTAAATATACACTTTTCCTTCAGTCATTGACCAGAAAATACCTCTCTTTAGCAAAAGCAAAGAGGGGAGGGAGATTTTATGATTAGATTGCTTAGTCGTTTCACTCCTCGCAATGACAAATTTTTTATCGCTGTTCCGGGATAGCTTTTCAGACTGACTTGAGTTTTCTTTAAGAAAACGCCGGTATGTTCCCCGGGGAGCATACGGAAAGAGGGCATACATGAAGAGTTATGATTTGAAGAACAAGGCGTTGAACTCCGAACACGGTGAATACATCTTCGGGTTTGAGGATACCGGCAGCCACACCTGCTACATGATCTACGGTCTTCTGAAACCAAAGGAAACAGGACGGCTCGTAAAACCCGGCAAAGGCCATGAGGAGATCATTCTCGCCCTTGAAGGCGATCTGGATGTCACCGGATATTATTCAGGAACCCTGGAAGAGGGTTCTGCCATGCATATCGAAGGTGAACATGAATGTTTTCTTGAAAATCCGGCAGAGCATCATGCTGTATACATCATCGCCGGAGGCCATTCAGAGGGCAGTCATCATTGATCAGCACGTGCAGAGTGCTGCAGGGAGTTAAACCGTCATGTTCATCACCGCACCTTCCCTCTTGCCAGCGATGCAGCGACCCCGAGGACACAAAAGACTGTAAATATCATAAACGCAAGATTCATACTCTTCAGAAAGACGGGGTAATAAGCCGGCGTTATCTGGGCTTTACCGAGGGAAAGTGAAAAGATGAGCACTACAATGCCCATGCTGATCATCTGTCCCGTCAACCTCATGGTTCCCAGCATTCCGGACGCAACACCGTAGAATCTCCTCTCAACAGAGCCCATTATCGCATTCGTGTTGGGAGATGAGAACAGGGCAAAACCAAAACCAAGACAGATCAACCCTACGACAATGAACTGTACCGTCGTTGCCCGATCAACAAAGGTAAAGAGGAAAAGTGCGATGACAGTCAACCCCATACCGAGAGAAGCAACAATACGCGGCTCGAACCTGTCTGAAAGTCTTCCGGCAAAGGGAGAAAAGACAGCCATCACAATCGGCTGTGATACGAGAATCAGGCCCGCATCCTGCGGGCTGAGTTCCTTGATATATTGCAGATAGAGACTGAGCAGAAAACCCACGGCAAATGTGGCCCCGTAGTTAATGAAAGCTGCCATGTTCGAAAAAGCAAACGTTCTGTTATCCCGGAAGATCCTTATATCCAAAAGAGGATGCTTGACCTTTGTTTCCACTTTGACAAAAATGAAGGCACCGAGGATACTCGCGAGAATGAGCAACGCCCCGGACATCGTCGGGAGGAGAGTAAAACCATACATGAGAGCTGTAAGTGTCACACTGTAAAAAAGCGATCCTAAAAGATCGAACCGTTCTCCCTTTGCCTCAGCCCATTCTCCTTTCAATTTCCAGACAATGAGAACCAGCACTGCTAACCCGAGCAATACGTTAACGAGAAAGATACTTCTCCATCCAAAATGCTGTGTGAGCAAACCCCCCAGGAAAGGTCCGAGTGAAAGGCCTGCATATACCGCTGCAACATTTATGCCCAGAACCTTACCCCTCTGATCAGCAGGGAATACAGAGGTGAGAATGGCAATGCCTGTTCCGAAGATCATTGCACCTCCGGCCCCCTGGACAAACCTGATAGCGATAAGAAAGCTTGCATGCATTGACAGTGCTGACAAGAATGACGATACGGTATACAGGACCATGCCGTATTGAAAGGTTCTTTTTCTTCCGTAAATATCTGCTATCTTTCCAAACGGCACAAGAAACATTGCGGCTGCGAGTATAAATGCTATGGAAACCCAGCTCAGTAAAACCGCATCCATTGCAAATTCATCCCCGATGGTAGGCAGTGCAATGTTAATGGAAGAACCCATGAAGGGCGTCAGGAAAGAAGAAAGCGTTGTGATGATCAAAACGCACGGCTTGCTTGCATCGGTCCCTGTTTGCATATCATACATTATATAAAAAGTGCAGTTGAGCGCGAGTCTTTTAATTTCAATCCCGACTTTTGTCGGGACAAAAGACTTTTCAGACAACCTTGCCTCAGATAAATGCATTCGGGTCTATATATTTTTGCACTGTGCGGTGTTCGGTGTTCAGATTTGATATAATAGTGTATCTTCCAACTATTGAACTGTGAAAACACGTTTCTGAAAAGGGAGATGAACAATGCAAGTTTGGAAAATAAGAATAGGCATACTCATCACTGTCCTGTTGTTTCTCTTTTCATGTTCCTCGATGAAACCCGCTGACCAAGTCTATGATCCTGAAGCACTGCCAAAGCCATCAATCATCGGGACATGGATAACGAGTGACAAGAACGGAATCAGCGAAATTACCTATACCCCTGATGGCTCTGCCGGGATAACCGGACTGTATCGGCTGAAAGACGGCAAAAAAAAAGCAGAGGTGAAAGCTGCATGGTCTATTGAGAACCGCAAACTTATTACAACTGTTTTAGAGTCAACAGTGCCGGATCTCTTCCCGGCTGGTTCCACCACGACTGAAATAATATTTTATATAACCGATGACAAACTCGTTGTGATAAACGAACGCGGCAATCCTGTTGTCAGGAAAAAAAAGGAGGGAACCTCACTCCTTGACCTGGAAGAACAGTTCGACATGCTCTATCAGGAAGGTAAAATTAAAGAGGCAATTGAGGTTGCTGAAGAGCAATTGAAGCTTGCGAAAGATACATTTGGCCCTGACAATCCAGATGTTACGACTGCCATGGAAAATCTCGCAACGCTATACAGAGACGAGGGGCAATATGACAGCGCTGAATCCCTCTTAAAACAATCATTAACCATACGGGAACAGACTCTTGGTCCTGAGCATCCGGATGTTGCGGAAACCCTTGAGGGTCTTGCAGAACTCTATCATGTCCGGGGTGAGGATAATAAGGCAATACCGGTCTACACGCAGGCACTCAAGATAAAGGATACCGTATACGGTCCTGAGAACCTCAAGAGCGCAAAAACTTTGAATAATCTTGGATTACTGCATCAAAACCATAGCAACTATACAGAGTCTGAAACATACCTCAAGCAGGCACTTGCTATAAGGGAAAAGTCCATGGGAACGGATCAGTTAGATGTGGCAACCTCCCTGAACAATCTTGGTGTCCTCTATAAAGAACAGGGTTATTTTAAAAAAGCAGAACCATTCTTAAAACAGTCATTAGCGATACGGGAAAAGGTTCTGGGCCCTGATAATCCCGTTGTCGCTTCATCACTGGACAACGTTGCAGAGAACTACGAGGCTCAGGGTAACTTTACAGAGGCTGGTCCTCTGTTCAAACGATCACTGGGAATCAGGGAGCAGATCCTTGGCCCTGACCATCTCGGGGTAGCACAATCACTTGACAACCTTGCAGAAAATTTTCAGTCTCAAGGCAGGGTCATCCAGGCACGACCCCTCTTTGAACGATCACTGGAAATCAGGGAGCAGATCCTTGGCCCTGACCATCTCGATGTTACAGCATCCATGGACAGGCTGGCTGAAAACTACCAGACTCTCGAGCGGTATAGTGAGGCTGAACCGCTTTTCAAGCGGTCTCTCACCATAAGGGAAAAAGCCCTTGGCTTAAATCATCCTGATGTGGGTCTGTCCCTTGATAATCTTGCGGGCATTTATTGTGCTCAAGGTCAATCCTTCCTGGCAGATATTCTCTATGGAAGGTCCCTCACCATACTGAAGGATGCCTTCGGTCAGGATCATCCCAAAGTAGCTCATGTGCTGGAAGATGTTGCATCATGTTACGAGAAAACCGGGAGGACTGCTGAAGCGAAAAAACTGTTTGAACGAGCAGAAGCTATTAGATCAAAATCAGAATAATTACATGACCGCATGAAACACGCTGCACTGTTACCTTGCATATCACAAATACAAATAGAAACTCAAACAACAGGATTTTAGGATCTCGATGATGTAAAATAAGATTTGAAGTCGGTCTGATAGTTTCTGTTCGTTCCTAAAATGGGTACAAATATGAATCAGGATGAACAACATCTCAAGCTTCTCTCTATTTTTCACTACATTGTCGGTGTCATAATAGCACTGTTCTCATGTTTTCCGATCTTTCACCTTGTTTTTGGCATTGTAATGATTGCCTCACCCGAAACGTTTGAGTCCGGCGGCAAAGCACCGCCAGCATTTATTGGCTGGCTTTTCACTGCTATAGGTGGGACAATAATCCTTGTTGGTTGGGTGTTTGCTGCTTGTGTAATTGTTGCAGGTCGGTTTTTGTCGTTATGGAGACACTATACCTTCTGTTTAGTTATCGCAGCTATTGAGTGTTTATTCATGCCATTCGGGACAGTTCTTGGAGTGTTCACTATCATCGTGCTCATGAGGGAATCTGTGAAGCAGATATTTTCAACAACCGGGGCTTAAAGACGTCTTACGAAAATTACTCCCCGTATGTTTCAAACTTCAAACTTCACATCTGGTATAATTTTGTGAAGATAAAACAGAGCTTTATTACGCATGAATATATTTCTAAGAATAATAAATTTAAAAAATTCAGTACCAAAGGAGTCATCTCATGGAAGAAATAAAACGGATTGCGCTCGTAGCACATGATAATCGCAAAAAGGATTTAGTCGAATGGGTTGAATGGAACTACAAGATATTAATACAACATAAATTAATATGTACGGGAACAACAGGAAAATTAATAGAACAAACTATCAAATCCAAGCTGAAAAATGAAGATACGATGCAGTATGAAATAACGTTACTAAAATCAGGCCCGCTGGGTGGAGACCAGCAATTAGGTTCGATGATAGCAGAGGGGAAAATTGATTTAGTAATCTTCCTCTGGGACCCGATGCAGCCGCAACCCCATGATGTTGACGTAAAGGCCTTGCTGAGAATCGCTGTCTTATACAATATTCCTACCGCCTGTAATCGTTCGACGGCTGACTTCATGATTTCATCTCCTTTATTAAATACAACGTATGAACAGATACTGATTGATTATTCCGGGTACATAAGTCGAACGATAAAATACAGCTAATCATATGGCCTTTTTAACCAATACGTTCACTGTTCATTTATCAAAGGATTGAGATTGATTCAATTCGTTCGCAATGAATTTTTCGTGAAAATCCCGCCCGTCACTGAATGGTTACTGCCGGACTGCTATTCTGTTTGCCTTCGGAAGCAATAATATGCTATTCTTCATTGGAAGCTCAATGGAGTATTTGTTGTATCTAATCTGCAGATTATTATGATTCACAGTTTTTTATGACATTACCTCCTGATGCTTCAAATCTTTGAAAGGAGGTATATCAGAATGGTTCAAGGAACTGTTAAGTGGTTTAATGAGTCCAAGGGATACGGCTTCATTACCAAGGATGAGGGCGGCGACGTTTTTGCTCACTACTCAGCTATTAACGGAGAGGGATTTAAATCTCTTTCTGAAGGTGATATGGTAAGCTTTGAAGTTGTTGAGGGCGATAAAGGCCCAAAGGCGATAAACATTGTAAAGATGTAAACTCAGAAAACAGGCTCCGGTTTTCAGGAGCCTGTTTTCATTTCGCTACTGAATAATCTCCATTTCCCCCTCATTTTCAGGTCACCTCTCTTATATTTTCCAGGCTGAGCGAAAGGAACAGAGGAACAAACAGATAAGGAGGCAAACGTGATCACAGAAGGAAAATTAGTTAAGGTGAATTATACCTTAACCGTTGACGGAACCGTCGTCGACAGTTCAAAGGAAGGTGAGCCTTTCGAGTTTCGTACCGGGGACAACCAGGTAATTCCTGGTTTTGAGGAGGCCCTCCTGGGCATGCACGCCGGCGAGAAAAAATCTTTCCGGGTCAGCCCGGATAAAGGATACGGCAAGGAAGACCCACGGGGCATACAGACAATACACCGGGATAAATTGCCGGCTGATAGAAATCCTGAGGTAGGGATGACGCTCCATGCCAAGATGCCAAATGGCCAAACCATTCCAGCGAAAATTACAGAGGTAAAAGAGGACACCGTTGTTTTAAACTTTAACCATCCCTTATCTGGTAAGACCCTCAATTTTAACGTAGAAGTTGTCGAGATAACCTAGTGTCTATTGCACACTTCAAAAAAGGAGAACGATATAAGACTATGTCAAAAAAGATTTATGTAGGGAATCTCCCTTTCAGGGTTGATGAAGATACATTGAAAGACCTGTTTGCAAAAATAGGAGAGGTTCAATCGGTAAAGATCATTACAGACGTTGCAACCGGGCGCTCAAAGGGCTTTGGGTTCATAGAGATGGCTTCAGATGAGGATGTGGAAAAAGCAATCTCAGCTCTCAATGGCACTCTGGTAATGGGAAGACCTCTCACAGTCAATAAAGCACGTCCGCAGCAGACCTCCAGAAACAAGGGAGGGTTCAGAGAAAGTAAAAGGAAGTCATACAGGGGTGGAAGCGGGTTAGACAATTGGAGATAATATTAAACGGCAATACTGTCGGAAAATAACTCAAGTTCCTCAAAAAGACCAGGAAAGGTTGGTCCCATGGGAGAACTTGAAAAGAGATGTTTCTAACATCTCAATTAAAAGGAAAGCAAGGAACAGAGACAGACATCTGTGAAACAGGAGAGTTCTCCTGGATAAAATAATGAACAAAGAATGGAGAACAGTTTGGTAAAACGAGCCGGGTTATACAAAAGTCAGAAGAGGAAAAAAGAAATCCTCAGGCAAAAAAAACAGGAGGAAAAAAGGAAACGGCGTCTTAATAAACATATAGGCACTCCACAGGACAGTGAAGAAATGAAAGAATCAAAAGAATCAATGGATGAAGAAGGGGACTAAGACGTTTCCGGAAAATTAAGATTCTGCTTTTTCCCGCCGCAAGATAAGAAACCCTATAACTGCCACCAGAAACATCAGGATACTGATCCCCTGTGATAGAGACAGGTTATCCAGGATATATCCCCTGCCCGGATCTCCCCTGAAGAATTCAATGATAAATCTGAGAACAGCATAAACCAGTATATAGGTCGCAAACAGCTGCCCGTTAAAGGACTTGTATTTTCTTAAGGTTATAAGAATGAGAAAATTTATCGCTTCTCCTCCTGCTTCATAGAGTTGTGTCGGATGGAGCGGGACATGCGTCGGGGCAAGACATTCCTGGTTGGTAAAGACAACTGCCCATGGGAGAGATTCAGCGATCTTTCCGTAACAGCACCCGGCAAAAAAACATCCGAGCCTTCCAAAGGCATGACCGATTGCAAATGAAGGAGCAAACACATCTGCTGTTCTCCAGATACCAAGCCCGTGTCTTTTTACATACCAGATAAAAATAGGGATAACCAGCAATACGCCTCCATAAAATACAAGGCCGCCTTCCCATAGCTTCAAGATATCCAGAGGATTCCTAATGTAGGGGGCAGGATTTACAAAAATATAGAAGATGCGTGAACCTATGAGAGATGCCAGGAGAATATAAAAACCCAGATCCACGACTTTCTGTGACGGGAACCCTTCTTTCTTTGCCTGACGTATAGCCAGCCCTAATCCGACAAGAAATCCTGTAGCTACAAGTAAGCCATAGGTATGTATCGTTAGAGGACCGATTTTAAACAGTACCGGATACATGCGCTACGATTCCTTCTTAATGAGGACGAGGAAAAAAATAACCGACATGCCGATCGTAAGTGAGGAATCCGCAACATTGAATGCGGGCCAATGAAAATCCCCTACCGAGAAATCTATGAAATCTACAACCTTGCCGAACCTTATCCTGTCGATAAGGTTTCCTATCGCGCCTCCGAGAACAAGGGAAAGGCCGAAGCGACTGTAAGTGCTTTTTTTGAGGAGCGAAAGGACAATAATTATTGCAACTATTGAAAGAAGGATGAAAAAGCCACCGCCCAAATGCTTGAACATCCCGAATGCTGCACCGGTATTATGGATATGAACAAGATGTAGAAACGGGAAGATCTCAATGGAATCAAAAGGACTTATGTAAGTACTTACCAGATATTTTGTCAACTGGTCCAGCACCACGACCGATGTGACGATTATTAATACATATAATGGCTTTTTCACCCGGGGATACCTCTTGTAAAGCTACTTGTGCCCTTCCGGAAGAAAAGGGGATTGCATGATTTATTCAGTACCAAAGATGACCTTCTGACACCTTTCACACAGTTCAGGTGCGTTATCAAAAGTTCCTACAAATTCACTCCGATTCCAGCACCTCTGGCATTTCGTACCTGGTGCCCTTTCGACCGTAACCTCCAGTCCGTCTATTTCAGAACTCCTGTATGAGTCTGCACGTATTGTATCTGAAATTTCTACTGCTGAGACAATAAAAAAAGTCGGCAGGAAGTCCTGGTACTTTAAAAGGATATTTATATATTTCTCCGGGACTGAGAGAATGACTTTTGCTTCAAGAGAATTCCCGATAAACTTTTCTGCCCTCCGGATCTCCAGTGCCTTGTTCACCTCGCTTCTCAAAAGAAAGAGCTCGCCCCATCTTGTTTCAAGGTTTCTGTCGTAATACTGCTCCTGGAACTCAGGGAAAGAGGCTAAAAATACGGATTCCTCTATTTTCTTTTTCCCCTGCTGTTTGCCCGTCTCTGCGTTTCGAACGCACTGCCAGACTTCCTCTGCTGTAAAAGAAATGACCGGTGCCATAAGCCGTGTTAATGTCAGGAGAATCTGGTAAAAAACCCACTGCGCAGCACGCCGTTCTATAGAATCCGGCCTGTACGTATAGAGTCTGTCCTTGAGCACATCGAGATAAAAAGAGCTCATATCAACGATACAGAAATTGTATATGTTGTGAAAGACCTCGTGGAAGTTAAATTGTTCATAGGCTGATGTCACTTTCCCCGTACAAGTCTGCAATCTGCTCATGGCCCACCTGTCTATTTCAAGCAAGCCGCTGCTGTAGTCCTTACCGTCAAAATCATAGATATTCCCGAGCAGAAACCTGCATGTGTTTCTTATCTTCCTGTATGCCTCAGTGAGCCTGGCGAGTATCTCATTTGATATCCTTATGTCATCCCTGTAGTCTTCCGCCGACACCCATAGCCTCAATATCTCTGCTCCGTGTTTCTTTATGACCTCCTGTGGAGCCACAACATTGCCGAGGGACTTTGACATCTTCTTCCCCTGACCATCAACAACGAAACCGTGAGTGAGTACTGTCCTGTACGGGGCTCTACCCCGTGTACCCACTGATGCAAGGAGTGAACTCTGAAACCATCCTCTGTGCTGATCACTTCCCTCGAGATACATGTCAGCAGGCCAGGAGAGTTTCTCGTTTACCTCCATAACCGCCGCATGACTCACCCCCGAATCGAACCAGACATCCAGTATATCCGTTTCCTTGGCATATGACGTCCCACCGCACTTTTTACATGCATAGCCGGGCGGCAAAATTTCCTCTGAATTTTTCATAAACCATATATCTGCGCCATTTTCTTCAACGAATGTTACTATGCGCATGAGCACATCATGGTCCGTTACAAACTCCCCGCATGCCCGGCATTTAAGAAGCGTGATCGGGACCCCCCATGCACGCTGTCTCGAAATACACCAGTCCGGCCTGTTTAAAACCATCCCGTGAATCCTGTCTTTACCCCATCGGGGAATCCATTGAACACGGTCTATTTCAGAGAGTGATTGATCTCTTAATGTCTTCTTGTCCATGGATATGAACCACTGTTCCGTTGCCCGGAAGATAACAGGTCTTTTACAGCGCCAGCAGTGAGGGTAGGAATGGGTAACGGTCTCTTCCTTCATCAGGGCCTTTCTCTTCTTTAGGATATCTATTATTTCGGGATTCGCCTTGAAAACGAAATGTCCCTGAATCGGAAGAGATTGTTCAGCGCCGGTGAAATTGAACTTTCCATGATCATCAACAGGCGCGTAAATATCGAGGCCATAGCGCAACCCAATCTCATAGTCCTCCTCACCATGACCTGGGGCAATATGGACAATACCCGTGCCTTCGTCAATCGTCACGAAATCACCGAGGATCACTTTCGATTTCCTGTCGATAAAAGGATGCTCTGCGGATGCATCCTCGAGTAGCTTGCCTTGAAACCGTTCTGCAACCGTCCCGCTGAGCATGAGCTTTTCTTTCAGATCATCAAGGAGCTTTTCAGCAAAAATATATACCCCATCTCCGGCTTCAAAAGCGACATAGTCAAAATCCGGATGCACTGCCAGTGCCAGGTTTGCAGGTAATGTCCATGGTGTTGTTGTCCATATCAAGATGAAGACTTTTTTATCTTTTAGGCCCGGTAATTTTTCTCTTATCGCCTCATTCATAACCCTGAACTTCACATAAATAGACGGGGATTCTTTATCTCCGTATTCGACTTCTGCCTCAGCGAGGGCTGTAATACAGGACGGACACCAGTGCACCGGTTTTTTTCCTTTGTAGACGTATCCACTTTCTACAAATTTACAGAACTCACGAACAATCGTTGCCTCATATGAGTATGCCATGGTCAGATACGGCTCGTTCCAATCACCTAAAATCCCTAATCTCTTGAACTCATCTCTCTGAATATGAACAAATTTTGCTGCATAGTCCCTACAAAGTTTTCTCTTTTCAAGGATACCGAGGGTATCCTTCCTGCTCCCTAAATTTTTATCGACCTGCAATTCAATCGGCAAGCCATGGCAGTCCCAGCCGGGAACATACGGGGCATAGAAGCCTTTCATGGATTTATATTTGACGATGATATCCTTCAGGATCTTATTCAATGCATGACCTATATGAATGTGACCGTTAGCATAAGGCGGACCATCGTGAAGGATGTAGTGACGAGAACCCATTCTCGTTTCCTGGAGTTGTTCATATACCTTCGTATCTTCCCAGAACTTGATCATGACAGGTTCTTTGTCAGTCAGGTTTGCCTTCATCGGGAACCCTGTCTTGGGAAGATTCAGTGTTTCTTTATAGTCTTTTTGGACGGTTTGTTTCCCGGTATCTGACATAGCTACTTCTAATCTTCCTTTTCTTTCTTTTCCTGACGCTCTGTTATGACCTTTTGTGCGATGTTACTGGGCATCTCTTCATAGTGTGAGAATTCCATTGAATAGAGACCTCTCCCTGACGTGAGACTGTGAAGCTGGTTTGCATAGGTAAGCATCTCTGACATAGGTACCTGAACAGTGATTTTTTGGTTGCCGCCTGCCTGCGGCTCTACCCCCTGAACTCTCCCCCGCTTGGAATTGAGATCTCCTATTATCGCACCGAGGCTATCGTCAGGTATTGTAACCTCAGCCTTCATAATTGGCTCAAGCAAGACCGGCTTCGCATCGTTAATGGCCTTCTTTAAAGCCATAGACCCTGCAATCTTGAAGGCCATCTCTGAAGAATCTACCGTATGGTATGAACCATCGTATAACGTCACTTTAATATCAACAATCGGATACCCTGCAATAACACCCTCGCGCATTGTTTCAACAACGCCTTTTTCAACCGCAGGCCGGTACTGCTGGGGGATAACACCGCCAACAATTTTGTCAACAAATTCATACCCTCCCCCTCTCGGGAGCGGTTCTATCGCGAGCCAGCAATCGCCATATTGTCCTCTTCCACCTGACTGCTTCTTATACTTTCCCTGTGCCTTTGCTGCGACCTTGATGGTTTCCCGATAAGGGACCTTAGGGGTTTTCATAAGAACCTCAACCCCGAATTTCCTCTTTAATCTATCGAGCGTAACCTCAAGATGCACCTGACCCATGCCTGAGAGGAGCATCTCTTTCGTCTCATCATCTCTCTGAAACCTCAGTGTTACGTCCTCTTCGAGTATCTTGCTGAGACTTGTACTGACCTTCTCTTCATCACCCTTGCTCTTCGGTTCTATCGCGTATGAAATGAGAGGATCGGCAAACCGAACCTTTTCAAATACAATAGGATTCGACTCGTCAGAGAGGGTATCTCCTGTAAATGTCTCTTTGAGTTTTGCCACAACGCCTATATCTCCAGGCCCGACAATCTGTGCAGGTACCTGCTTCTTTCCGAGCAGATAAAATATCTGACCGATCCTCTCCTTTGTCCCTGTTGTCGCATTGAGGATATTCGAGTCAGCTTTGAGGGTACCGGAATAGACCCTGAAAATCGATAGTCTTCCTGCATAGGGGTCCGCTACGGTCTTAAATACATATGCTGAAAACGGTTCCGAAGCAGCAGGTTTTCTCTCTACTTCATTCCCATCCTTAGGATTTTTCCCCTTGATAGGTACAATTTGTGCCATCTCTACAGGAGATGGAAGACAGAGAAACACTGTATCCAAAAGTTGCGGGATCGCGATATTCTGTGTTGCGGAGCCACAGGTTACCGGTACAAAGCGTTTTGTCAGAGAACCCTCCCGTATCCCCTTTATAATCTCGTCGTCTGAAAGTCCCTCTCCCTCCAGATATTTTTCAAGCAAGGCGTCATCGGCTTCAGCAATCTTCTCAACGAGATTCTTCCTGTGTTCCTCGGCCTCCGGCAACATATCAGAGGGGATATCAGACTCTTCGGCCTTTCCGTCTTTAAATATCACTGCCTTCATCTTTATGAGGTCAACAACGCCGGTAAAATTATTTCCGGAACCGATCGGTATTTGAAGCGGCAATGCACCTCTCTCGAAAGCCTTCTCAAGATCACCAACGGCTCTCCAAAAATTTGCGGTGTCCTTGTCCATCTTGTTGATAAAGACAACACCCGGTATCTCGAAGTCACACGCATAACCCCACACCTTTCGCGTTTCCGCTTTAACCCCTGAGATTGCACTCACAATAACAACTACTCCGTCAACAGCCTTGAGGCATCCTCTTGTATCCTCAACAAAATTGATGAACCCCGGTGTGTCTATGACATTGACCTTGCAGTTATTCCATGTAAAAAAAGCAGGAGACGACGTGATTGTTATTTTTCGGTCTATCTCCTCCTGTTCGTAGTCTGTTATTGTTGTGCCGTTTTCGACAGTGCCGAGTCTGTTTATAGCACCGGCATTAAAGAGCATTGCTTCGACAAGTGAAGTCTTACCAGCCCCTCCATGTGCGGTCACTGCTATATTCCGTATTTTGTCTACATCAATGTTTGACATGACCCCCCCTTGATATAAGTTAGTTTGGTATTATTTTTTTGTACACAGCATATCACGTTAGTCTGGGTTTTTACACCTCTCGTCTATTAAGTAAATCCGACCGGTTTTATAGACCTTAAGCCAGGTAAACTTAATAAAACGTGCTGTGGATTATTCTATTATTTCTTCAATAACAGGCTTTAGTTCTTGTTTTTTTTCAGTCTTGCTACTCCAGATCTTTATGAAGAGGAAAAAGACCATACATGCTCCAAAACCGGAAAACGCAGAAACGACATCCGGATCAATCCCTTTGAAATACGTGCTCAAAATCTCCTTACCGAGGATCGCGCCGATAATGAGAGCAAGAGCCGGTATTCCATAGACAATGACAGCTCCTTTCAGATACGAATATGGCTTCATAACAACCCGCACTTTCTGCCCGACATTTGCCTTTATAGGGTTTAATGCCTCGATCTCCATGGATTGTTCACCCGGCTTGCACGTCCCTGCAGAACAACCTTCGCAAGCACTCTTTCTTGGAACAGCAACTTTTGCAGTGACTCCATCAGTACTGATAATCACGCCTATTTCCTCCACGAGTTTTCAGTTTAACATATCATATATTGAAATGTCCTTGTCTTCCGTGTCTCTGAAGAGCGTCTACACATAAAATCGTATCAATGACGATGTATGAATTTTATATTCATAGCGAACTCTTTTCCAATGGTTGTATAATACGTGGCAACCAGACCTGATGGGTCATTGCGAGGGCAAAGCCCGTGGCAATCTAAAAAGATCCCTTTGCCTCAGGCGGAAGTACTCTTCACGATTCAACAGGCATCTTTTAACGGGGTTAATATCAAAATTTGCAAACCTATAATTTTCTGTTACCATATGTCTTATGGAAGGTGTTATAACTGCTATTCACGGCGACGTCATAGAGATCGAGTTTAGTGGTTCTCTCCCAAATATCAATGACGCACTGATTGTAAAAAAACCTGACAAAACGCAAATAATCCTTGAAGTACATGACCATATAAGCTATACAACTGTTAAAGCAATAGCACTCGGATTCACACAGGGATTAAAACGGGGGATGACTGCTATTTCTTCAGGTGGTCCCCTTTTGATTCCGGTATACAAAAGTTGTCTTGGAAGGGCATTTAATATCTTTGGCGAACCGATAGACGGAGGTCCCGTCATTGAAGACTTCATACAAAGACCCGCTCATAAGAGGCCCCCTGTTCTTGAAGATCAAGTTCTTGCCTCTGGAATCCTCGAAACAGGTATAAAGATTGTAGATCTTCTGTCACCTTTTCCAAGAGGAGGCAAGATAGGCCTTTTTGGAGGTGCAGGGGTTGGGAAAACAGTCCTCCTGATGGAGTTCATATACAAGATTGCAAAGATTTATTCTGGAATATCCATATTCTGTGGTGTTGGCGAAAGGATGAGGGAAGGTCATGAACTCTGGCAGGAGATGCAAAGACAGGGCATCATAGAAAATGCAATACTCATGTTCGGTCAGATGCATGAATCCCCTGGGATAAGATTCAGAGCGCCACTTACTGCTATCACTTTTGCAGAATTCTTCAGGGATGAATTAGGCAAAGATGTACTGTTTCTAATGGATAATATTTATCGCTTTGTTCAAGCCGGGAATGAAGTTTCTGTCCTCCTGGGCAGGCTTTCATCAAGGGTAGGTTACCAGCCAACGCTTTTTTCAGAACTTGCAGAGGTGGAAGAAAGACTTGTGTCAACAAAGAAAGGCTTTATTACCTCTGTGCAGGCTGTATATGTCCCGGCTGATGACATAACAGACCCTGCTGTAGCTAATGTATTTCCGCATCTCGACACTACCGTTGTCCTTTCACGGGAGCAAACAGCAAAAGGGTTATACCCTGCAATAGATTCTCTTCTTTCGACCTCAAAATTTCTCAGCCCCGAAGATGTTGGAGAAAGACATTATGCTATCTCAGAGAAGGTAAGGGAGCACCTTTCAAGATATAAAGAGCTCCTCGACATCATTTCCATACTCGGCATAGAGGAACTTTCTCCTGATGACAGACTGGTTGTTAAGAGGGCACGAAGACTCGAAAGGTTTCTCACGCAGCCCTTTTTCCTGACTGAAGAATTCACTGGCAGAAAAGGAAAACATGTCCCACTCAATAGGACTCTCGAAGGCTGCGAGATAATACTGTCAGGCAAAATGGATGATGTTCCTGAAGATGTGTTTTTCATGATAGGAGATATGGACGAGGTACATATAAAGAAATAAAATGGGCAATTCATCATTCAGGATAAAGATTATAACTCCGACTAAACCATTTGAAAGGGAAATAAAATACATCAGATTAAAAGATGCTACAGGATTTTTTGGAATTATGAAGGGGCATATCAACTTTCTAACAACCATCGAGCCATCCCTTGGTTATTACAGAGATAAAGACGATAGGGAAATTTTTCTTGCAGTAGATGGTGGAATTCTGTATGTAAGGGATGGGGCCTTAACTCTTACATCTCGAGAAGTATTTGAAAGTGAAGATTCAGAGAAGCTTTGGGAGATCATTGACAATGCTATTCTCAAAAGAGACAAATCCGAAACAGGTTTTTTCAAAATGCTTGAAGGTATAGAAAGGTCATTCATGGAAAAAACCATGGAATTTATACGTTTAGGTGAATGAAAAATAAAAATTTCTCAAGAAATATCGAAAAATCTGCTAAGGAACTTATGAAGGCACGAAAGGAGAAAAGGTCTTTCTGGCACTATACGTCTCTTATTGGAGCCGGAGGATGGCTCTTTGTTATACCCGTTGTAGGAGGTGCATATCTTGGAAGGTATCTGGATAAGAAGATGGGAAGCGGTATCCTTTGGACTGCAGCCTTTATCGTAATTGGGATAGCTATTGGCATATATAATATCTGGCACTTTTATTTCAGGAAGTCAGAATGATAAGAAGTATCAGTATATTTCCAGAAACAGTCTTTTCCATTGGTCCGGTTCACATATCTGACACGGTTCTCACTACATGGTTTGTCATGGCAATCATAATAATAATCAGCTACGTTTCGACAAGAAGGCTATCTATAAAGCCATCTATCTTCCAAGAAGTTTTAGAGGCAGTCTTTAATTCTATAGAAAAGACCACAAAGGATATACTACCGATTCAGTCAAGGTTAATTGTTCCCGTATTGGGTACATTATGGATACTTATAGGCTTCTCTAATCTCACAGGTTTGCTACCGGTATTAAAAACACCTACAGCCGATCTCAATACAACCTTTGCTTTTGCCGTAATATCTTATTCAATGACCCATGTCTTTGGTATATCTTCACAGGGTCTTAAGAATTATCTTTTACATTATAAAGAACCTACATGGTTATTACTTCCTTTCACCCTTATTGCAGAATTTACACGAACTCTGGCCCTTGCCATAAGGCTTTTCGGTAATATGTTGAGCGGCGAAATGATAGCAGTAATACTACTTGGGATTATGGGACTTATTGCACCGGTCCCATTCGATTTACTCCACATTGTCATTGGCTTAATACAGGCTTATATTTTCGGCATTTTAACAATAGTTTTTATAGCAGGGGGCATAAGAACTAAATGAACAGCGAGCGTATTCCCCGTGGTCTTGTCACGGGGTTAGCGAGCGAATATAAATATTATATAATAAAAATTCCTTACATTAAGATTCCCTGCGGTCTTGCCGCAGAGAATCTTCAATCTTAAAAGGAGGCTACACATGGAACCTTTAACAATAATAATTTCTGTTTCCATAATTGCTGCTGCTCTTGCCATAGCTGTTGGCGGATATGGTCCTGCGAGGGCACTTGGAGAGTCACTCACAAAGTCCCTTGATGCCATAGCCAGACAGCCTGAGGCATCTGCCCAGATTATGAGGACACTTTTCGTTGGTATGGCGTTGATAGAATCCATAGCTATATATGCTTTTGTCATCGCACTGATTATTCTTTTTGCAAATCCTCTTATAGGTTATGTCGTAAAATGAAATTCGATATCTGGACATTTATCTTTCAGATAATTAACTTTACAATCTTGTTGTTCATTCTCAAAAGGATCCTCTATAAGCCCGTTCAGGAGATAATGGAAAAACGAAGAGGACTTATAGAAAAAACCATAGAGGATGCAGAGGCGGCTAAAAAAGAGGCGATTGAAATTAAAGAAAAACATCTTGAAGAGATGAATACCTTAAAAGACCTTAAAATCCAGATGCTTGAAAAGATGAAGGAAGAAACAGAGGCAGAAAGAAATAAACTGATGGCTGATGCCAACAAAGAGGCGAGTGAAATAATCGAAAAGGAAAAGGCTATCTTTGATTCAGAAAAAAGAGGGCTTGAGACAGAATTGAAAGACAAAGCCATAGAGACCGTTTCGATCTTCGCATCAAATCTTTTAAAAGATATTTCAGATGAGGAGCTTCATAAATGCATCTTTAGAAGACTCCTTAGTGAACTTGGACAAATTACATCAGAAATCGCAAGAATAAGAGAAAAAGACAAAACACTAACGATAGATCTCTTCACAGCTTATCCCCTCAATGAAGAGGAATTAAGGAAATTTCAGAATTCCATTGAATCCCGTATCTCTCAAAAAGTCACTTTCAATACAACTGTTGATAATTCCCTTATAGCCGGGATACGCATTAAAGCATACGATATGGTTTATGACTCCTCACTATCAGGTCAGATAGAAACCATCAAATTGAGGCTTAAAGAGTCCACTTAAATGGAAAAAGAACTCACGGAGTTATTTGAAAAGATAAGATTAGAAGTGGAAAAAAGCAGGTTCTCCATCGGGGTCACTGAAGAGGGAAAGGTCCTCTCAGTTGGGGATGAAATAGTAAAGATTACCGGACTAAGAGATGCAAAACTCTACGAACTCATAGAGTTTGAAAGCGGTGATGAAGGGATAGTCTTTGACCTCGATATTAACAGCATCTGGGTAGTGCTGCTTACTGAGCAAAATGGGATAAGAGCCGGCGATAGAGCATATAAAACAGAGCGGATTGCCTCAGTAAATGTAGGAGACAGTCTTTTAGGAAGAGTGACAGATGCTCTTGGCAACCCCATTGATGGTAACCCCCAACCAGAGCGTACAGTACTTTATCCGGTAGAAAGACAAGCCCCCGATCTCATACAGAGGGACTTCGTAACAAAACCACTTTATACAGGTCTGAAGGTTATTGATTCCATGCTTCCCATTGGAAGGGGCCAGAGGGAATTAATTATAGGTGATCCTTCAACAGGGAAGACATCCATTGCGGTAGATACAGTCATCAGCCAGAAATACTCCGATGTTATCTCTGTTTATGTAATTATAGGACAAAAAAAATCCCATGTACTAAAAATAATTGAAGAAATAAAAAAATATGGTGATTTATCAAAGACGATATTAGTGGTTGCAGATGCATCTAACTCTTTCGGCCTCCAATATATCGCTCCTTACAGCGCAACTGCTATTGCAGAGTATTTCCTCAACAGGGGTAATGATGTCCTTCTTGTTTATGATGATCTGACAAAACATGCAGAGGCTTACCGCTCATTAAGCCTTTTACTGAAGAGGCCCCCGGGAAGAGAGGCATATCCTGGAGATATATTTTTTATTCACTCAAGGCTTCTTGAAAGATCTGCAAAATTAAACCAGAAATATGGCGGGGGATCAATCACGGCATTTCCCATAGTTGAAACTCAGCAGGGGCGGATATCATCTTATATCCCTACGAATCTCATCTCAATAACTGACGGGCAGATATATCTGGACACGTTGCTGTTTAACAAAGGTATCCGCCCTGCAATAGACGTTGGAAAGTCTGTATCGAGGATAGGTGGTAAAGCTCAGGTAGAGTCTATGAAGGTTGTGTCAGAGAAACTAAAGATTGACTATTCAAGATTTATTGAAGTAGAAATGTTTACTAAATTTGGTGCCCATTTAGAAGAAGAAACGGCAAAACTTATCAGGCGCGGAGAACGTTTGAGGGAGATACTAAAACAACCACGTTTTTACCCGTTTTCTGTTGAAGACGAAGTTTTAAGCTTTTTGATTTTAGAAACAGGAATACTCGATTTTTTTGATATTGCATCGGTAGAAGGAGCTTACAAAAAAATTTTAGAAAAGACAAAACATACATTCCCAGAGGTTATGAAACACATTAAACAGGATGGAAGAATTGGGGAAAAGGATATGGAAAAACTAAAGGATTTCATAACTGAAATAAAGGTTTAGTCCAGATTATTCATGAAGCGTGTATTAACAGAGCAGATGCAATATCATCGCTCATTCTCGCCCTTTGGAGTAGTGAAAATTACTCCAAAGGGCTCCGAGGAAAATTCTTTCTTCGAAAGAATTTAATGCCGCTCCGATACAGCATCTGCTCTGATTTATCAAAAAATTTGTGAATAATAGAGGTTAATCGTGCTTTCTTCATCGGATATAGATAAAAAGAAAAAGGCCTTCTATGCAATTGAAGATATTGTTAGTGCAATGAAGGCATATGCTGGAGTCACTATCAGAAAGACAGAGGAGATGGTTTTGAATGTAAGAGCATATGAAGATAATATGCTTTATGCCATGGCTGATATTATTGCACATTTTCCCGGTATCACTTTTGAGAAACTGGAAGGGAAAAGAATCCTTATTGCTTTCGGCTCTTCACAGGGTTTGTGCGGGCCATTCAATGAAAATATAGCGGCTGTTATTTCTGATTCCATGAACAATAACGACACTCTTTTTATAATCGGAAGGAGGCTTAAATCGTCTATCGAATCAAGACATATCACCTACGCAGGTTACAGCGACTCAATAGTGAGCGTTAGCGGGATACCATCAGCCTTAAATGAGATCGCTTCTCAGATAATGAACGTATATAAGGAAGAGGAGTATTACAATCTTACTTTTATCTTCACATATATTTATGAAAAAATGCCTAAGATTTCTGTAGAAAAAATTCTTCCTCCTGATGTCAACATACTGAACACTCTAAAACCCATTAAGATTACACCTCTTATTTATCTTGAACCAAGAAAAATATTTAATAAAATTCTTGAAGAACTCCTCTATATCAGCCTTTACAGGGGATATTTAGAATCCCTGAGGAGCGAAAACTGGTATCGTATGAGAAGTATGGAAGGTGCTTCCGAGAATCTCAAGAGGCATATCTCGGAGCTTGATTCATTGCAGAAATATGCACGGCAAGAGGAAATTACAGAAGAAATGATCGAGATACTCGGGAGCGGTATGTTTTATAGACGATAGGTATCTTTTCAATGGTAATATATCTCTATAATATCTTGAAGAAATATTTCAGTACTTCAACGAAAAAACATAATATATATCATGAATGATTTTAGAGACAAATTTCCCTTTTTACCCCGTAGAATCTCTGGACTCGCTGATCTGGCATATAACCTCTGGTGGAGCTGGCATCCAGGTGCACGTATGCTATTCAAGATGCTCAATAGAATCGCATGGAAAGAAAGCGGTCATAACCCCGTATTGATGTTAAGGGAACTCCCGCAGGAGGTTTTTGAATCAGCAATAAAGGACCCTGAATATATTCAAACCTATGATGCCGTACTTTCGAGATTTCAGGAGGAGATAAAAACAAAAGGAGGATGGTTCTCAGAAAACATAACTGATCCTGAATGCCTGCCGATTGCCTTTTTTTCAGCTGAGTACGGACTACATCATTCTCTTCCCTTTTATGCAGGTGGATTAGGTTTTCTTGCCGGTGATTATCTTAAGGAGTGTAGCGACTTAGGCGTACCGCTCGTTGCTGTCGGATTTATGTATCCAGAAGGTTATTTACGTCAGAAGATTCGTGTTGATGGCTGGCAGGAAAATATTGATGAAGTCCTTGACAGAGATGCGGCCCCTATTGTCCGAGTAAATGATGAAAAAGGTACCCAGCTTATTGTCAAAGTACCATTTGTTGACCCTCCGATCTACATAGCTGTATGGCGGGTAGATGTGGGTCGTGTGCCACTCTATTTGCTGGATACGTGCATCGAAATGAATGACCCATGGAATAGAGCCATATCACACCATCTATACATCGGTGATATAGAGCAGCGGCTACGGCAGGAAATTGTTCTCGGTATAGGTGGTAGCGAAGTTTTAAACACACTTGGAATAAAACATTCTGTTCTCCACCTCAATGAAGGGCATTCTGCCTTTGCTCTCCTTGAACGTATTAGAGAACGTGTAGAGGAAGGCGTGAATTTCGAAAATGCAGTCGAATCTGTCCGTGCAACCTCTGTTTTCACAACACACACTCCGTTACCGGCAGGACATGATGTTTTCCCTTTTCATCTCATGGATAAGTATTTCAGTCATTATTATCCTCTCCTCGGTTTGGACCGCAATACGTTTTACCAGTTTGGCATCTCTCCTAATGACCCCTCAGCGGGGTTTAACATGACCGCTTTTGCTCTCAGGATGTCTCTATATCGTAACGGGGTGAGCAGGAAGCACGGTGAAGTCGCTCGCCGCATGTGGAACATATTGTGGCCTGAAAAAAAAGAAACAGACGTCCCGATACAATCTATCACGAACGGAATTCACGTCCCAACATGGATAGAACCGAAAATTAAGCTTCTTTTCAATAAGTATTTAGAAGAAAACTGGGTTAATAATCATGATACTCCTTCAACATGGGATGCAATTGACACGATTCCAGACCAGGAATTCTGGCAGACACATTACTGGTTAAAAATAAAACTCATTGACTTTATAAGGGAGCATGCCCGGAAACGGTGGATAGAAAACAGAGTAAACCCACTCAACGTCATAATAGGCGGTGCGCTCCTTGACCCGCTCACATTGACTGTCGGCTTTGCCCGCCGTTTTACTCCTTACAAAAGGGCTGATTTGATCTTCCGCAATATTGATCGTCTGAAGAAAATCCTTAATAATCGCTGGAGGCCCGTACAGATCATATTCGCAGGCAAAGCCCATCCTGCAGATGAAGAAGGAAAGAGAATCCTCCAGCGCATATTTACTTTTGCTCACGATCCTGAACTGGGGGGAAGGATTGCCTTTGTTGAAAACTACGACGAACAACTCGCACAGTATATGGTCCATGGAGTTGACATATGGCTTAACAACCCCTTACCGCCATTAGAAGCAAGCGGGACAAGCGGCATGAAGGCATCTCTTAATGGAGTGCCGAATCTGAGCATTCTGGATGGTTGGTGGTTAGAAGGATTTAATGGAAAGAATGGATGGGCTTTTACTGGAGGAGGATATGATCAAGATGCAGAATCAATCTACGAGCTTCTTGAGAAGGAAATCATTCCTCTATATTACCGGTTAGATGATCAAGGTGTCCCTATTGATTGGGTAAGAGTCATGAAAGAAACAATTAAAAGCACTGCCTCAGCTTTCAGTGCAAGGAGAATGGTAAAAGAGTATTCAAAAAGGTTTTATCAAAATGCTTTGCAATGTGCCCTTAAATAATACCGCCACTCGCTCCCGCGGAAACATTTTCGTCTTTATGCATTCAACCTTACATTCAGGGTATACTAATAATCACTGAGGGACCGTGCCCTTCGGGCTCGCAATGACTATGTAACAGCATTTAATGCGTTATCTATATTTAGCGAGGAAGGAAATCATGAAACAGATACTGCGGGGCAAACCGATCATTCTGCTGCTTATATCCATGATTATTTGCTTTACGGGATTCATAGCCTGTGAGAGCAAGAAGGAAGGTACAGAGTTTGTTGGCTTTCCCGAATCCTTTGCAGAGCTTGCTGAAAAGGTAAAACCAGCTGTTGTCAATATAAGAACTGAAATAACAGTTAAAATCCCAGGCAGTCCTTTTCGTCACTTCTATGGCCCAGACACAAGCCCTTTTGATGATTTCTTCAGGAGATTTTTTGGAGATCTCCCTGATAGAGAACTAAAGCAGAAAAGTCTCGGTTCAGGTTTCATCATTGATAAGGAAGGCCTTATTATCACCAATAATCATGTTGTTGAGAAGGCTGAGGAAATTAAGGTAAAGTTGCTCGACGGAAGAGAATTTGATGCAAAAATCGTCGGGAGGGACCCCAAGACCGACCTTGCACTTATAAAAATTTCTTCCATCTTTAAGGATTTGCCGATACTTTCATTAGGAAACTCCGACTCGATCAGGGTTGGGGACTGGGTTCTTGCGGTTGGCAATCCGTTTGGACTTGAGCACACAGTGACCCAGGGAATAATCAGTGCCCGGGGAAGGGCAATCGGTGCCGGACCATATGACAATTTCCTTCAGACAGATGCACCGATAAATCCCGGCAATAGCGGAGGCCCCCTTGTAAATCTTAAGGGCGAAGTCATAGGCATTAACTCTGCTATAGTTGCTTCCGGACAGGGTATCGGTTTTGCAATTCCAATTAATATGGCCAAGTCCGTCATTGCTCAATTACAAGAGACCGGCAAGGTAACCAGAGGCTGGATAGGAGTATCAATACAGACTGTAACCCCTGAGATTGCCCAGGCGTTTGGTATCAAGGGGGTCACAGGAGCTTTGGTAGGAGATGTTATTGCAGGAGGGCCTGCAGATTCTGCAGGGATAAAACGGGGAGACATTATTATTGCCTTTGACGGGAAAACGGTCAAGAACATGTCGGATCTTCCTCGTATCGTTGCTGAAACACCTGTTGGAAAAGATGCTGATATTACGATAATCCGTGACGGCAAGGAAATGACCATCAAAGTAAAGATAGAAGAAATGACAGAAGAAAAACTGGCATCTAAAAAAATTCGGAGAGAAGAAAAACTGGGCATGACCGTTGAAAATATTACCCCTGAAATGGCCCGTGGACTGAATATCAAAGACGAGAAAGGTGTCATTGTTACCGAAGTTGAACCGAATAGTCTTGCAGATGATGCCGGCATAGAGGCAGGAGATATTATAAAGGAGGTGAATCGTACCCCTGTCAGGACTTTAAAAGATTATGAAGGGATTATAAATAAGATAGAAAAAGGCAAATCCTTTCTTTTCCTGCTGAAACGCGGTAACCAGACGTTTTATGTCTCTGTTAAGACATCATAATAATATGGTCTTGCTGTTGAAAGAAGCCTCTCGGAATCTATTTTCGCGTGCTGCATACCCCTGGCTTGAAAACGGGTCAGCAATCTGAATCAAAAAGGCCATATTATGTTGAGCTTGTTCTCAATTTTTACAATATATTATCGAGGCAGAATGGAGGAGATATGGTTACAAAGATTCTTGTACCGACGGATGGCTCGAAAACATCACGGAGGGCTGTTACATACGCAGCCGGCCTTGCAAAACAGACAGGCGCTTCTATAATTTTACTCAGTGTCATCGATAAAAGCACTTTTATTCGCCAGTCAATCCCATCCCGTGCAACCCCTACAAATATAGCAGAACCTCTCGAAGATTATTTAAAGCAGGCATCACAAGCCCATCTCGAAAATGCTGAACAGTCATGCCGGAAAAGTGGAGTGCAGTCAAAGAGCGTTATCAGGTCCGGTCATCCGGTAGAGGAAATCATCAAGGCAGCAAAAAAATCCGGCGCTGATCTGATCGTCATGGGATCACATGGAAGAAGTGCTCTCAAAGCTACACTCCTCGGCAGTGTTGCCTTCGGAGTAATCCACAAAGATACAAAGATACCTGTCCTCGTTGTGAGAAGGTAACGCACATATATTGCATTTTAGGGCTGGCTTAATTTGAACGAATTGCGGTCGAATTCTTCAATAAAAATTGCCGTTGTTAACCTGTCGTCTTTATGATAGGAAGCCTCTGTCTTGAGGCATATTTATTCTTCGGGTTTTATCGTTGCATAGACGACTCTGCACAGACAACATTCCTTTCGATTGCTATTTGGTCCTGTGAAATATTGTGCCTTATAATAATCTCCGGATATATCCTTGATTTGCTGAAACCCTCTCTCAGAAAGAAATGCCTCTATTGTTCCCTCTTCTAAACCAAACCTCAAGCGATCGCCTTTGGTGGAACGGAAATCAGTAAGGCCGCTCCGGCTAAAGGCTTTTCTTATTTTTCTTGCACCTTCAGCCCTGCAAGTACCATCAACTACGGATTTAAGTATATAGTTGAATATGATAGAACTACCCGGCCCTGAATTCCTTGCTACAAAATGCAATGTCTCATCAACTGCATCAGCCGTTAATAATGGGGTAACACCCTCCCAGATATATAAGCTTTTCTTATCATTGTCATACCCGCTCTGGAACATTCGCTGAGATAACGTTTCCTTGTCAAAATCAATAGGGACATAGACCACATTGCTTGGCGGGGAATTAAGTATTGTTTTTATTTTTTCTATCTTGAGTTTTTGGGTTGCTGGATGGTCTACTTCAAACACCGTTACTTTTCCTTTGAGCCTTTCGAGTCTGTGAGCCCTGGAATCATAACCGGCTCCCAGAATAATCAATTGTTGAATACCATCGTCGATACGTTCATTGACGTATTCATCGATGTATCTTGTACGAGCAGGTATACAGTCAAGTATGAAGGGATGTTTCTGTTCAAGATACCAGAGGGCAATCTTACGTAAAGGAGGAATAGCGCGTATAATCCTGTTGGTTGTCCCGATAAAACCTATTGCAAAAGGATCATAACATAATCGTTCATCTTCCGGTTTATCTGTCTCAACAGCTCTTATGACGGCATCTATTTCTGCTGTGAAACTTGGTTTACCCTCTTCCATGTTTACTCCATTAAACTATCCTATCCTTACTGCTGAAGAAAGAAGACCAACTTTATTCTTATGCAATATCTGAAAAAAACTTAATCTGATAAAAACTTAGCACATGAATGATGTCGAGTCAAGAATTTGTTTCTCCTTGAGATTAATCGAATAGGGTTTAAACCTTCACTATTTTTGGAATAAATAAAGTTGCAGTACATCTGAATTGTTTACTTGTGTTAAACTCTATGAAGATCACTTATCGAAGCCCAATAGGAGGTTACATGGACGAAGAAAAGAAATCCGACAAAAATATACCGCCTAAAAAAACACCGGACCCTGCGCGTGTTCAGGCTTTACGAATGTTGCCCATTGAAATAAAAGAGTCTATTACAAAAGAAGAGGCGAATGCATTTCTCTTTGATGATGTATGGCCTGATTCTCTCAGGGAAAAACTGAAAGATTATTTAGTTGAAGATTGACCTTTCTTGAAAGAGGCTCTTAAGGAAACATCTCCTGCCCCGTTAATTTTCTTTTAAGTCATTAACCCGAAAAATGCATTGAAGATTCCCTCTGGCAAGACCACGGGGAATAGGCTCGCTACCATCCCCGTATCAAGCAGAGGACAGTAATGACAGCATAAGCATGTTTATCTATGTGCCGGCAAATGCGATATAATAGGGAATCATCCATATGGAGAAAATCAAGACAGGAATAAGCAGCTGTCTTCTCGGCAATAAGGTACGATATGACGGGGGGCACAAATGGGACCGTTACATAACGGAAACCCTTGGACAATACTTAGAATGGGTACCTGTCTGTCCTGAGGTAGAGTGCGGCCTTCCTGTCCCGAGGGAGGCAATGCGTTTAATCGGGACCCCTGGTTCACCCCGCATCATAACGATCAGGACAGGAATTGACCACACTGAAAGAATGCTGAAGTGGTCTGAAAAGAAACTACGTGAACTCGAGAGGGAAAACCTCTGCGGCTTTATCTTTAAGAGCAACTCCCCGAGTTCCGGAATAGGCGGAGTAAAAGTCTATTCACCTTCGGGTATGCCGAGTCAGAGAGGCACAGGGATATTCGGAAATGCCTTCTTGCAGCGTTTCCCTCTCATTCCCGCAATAGACGACGGCAGGTTGCATGACCCGGGCTTACGTGGTAATTTTATCGAGAGAGTCTTTGCCTATAAGAGATGGAAGGAACTAACGGGCATGGGATTGTCGATAGGGAGGCTGGTAAACTTTCACACAGAACATAAACTTCTCATTATGTCTCACAGTCAAAAACATTATGCTGCCCTCGGGCGATTCGTTGCAACTTCAAAGAATCGTGAATTCCATGATTTGCAATCTGAATATATCAATCTTTTCATGGAAGGCCTCCGCCTTCTTGCTACAATTAAAAAAAATACCAATGTTTTGGTCCATATGACGGGCTACTTCAAAAAGCAGCTCTCTCCTGACGAAAAACAGGAACTCCTTGAGATCATAGAACATTACCACAAAGAATATATACCTTTAATTGTTCCGGTTACACTCATCAGGCATTATGTGAGAAAATTCGATGTGCCTTACCTGAAGAAACAATATTACCTCAATCCTCATCCTGCAGAACTGATGCTGAGAAATCATGTGTAGAATACTGCCCAAATTCCATGGGCTCAGCCCCGGCAATGACACAATAGACAAAGGTTCTGTCATCTTGTTGTTGGACCTGGGCATTTCATATGATCTGATCCGATTTTTGAACCCTTGATTTTCTCCAGATTCTGTATTATGTTCTACTCATAGAAAATTCTCAGCTTGGGCATAGAGGACAGAAGATATTTATAAAGAAAGGATGGAACCATGAAAACCTCGAGCAAATCAGAAGAGAAAACAACTCTTAAGGTATTTAAAGGCAAGATTGTGACCCTCTCTGAAGAAAACGGCAAACCTGTTGTCATCGTCGAGTTAGATGAAAGGATTATTCCTCGATGGGACATGTCGCCTAAGGTATTACATCGCATAGCTATTCCCTGTAAAACGGCTTCACTATCGATAGGTGATAAAATCGAGGTTGTCATAAGAAAATAAGCTAAGAACGATCACATATTTTCCGACATGCATATTGCTATCTTAGGTGCACCGGGATGCGTAGGTAGAAACCTTATAAAAAAACTCCTCGAATCTCCGGAATATACCATGACTGCTTCCTACCGCATACCAGAGGAAATCCCGCATGAGCTAAAAACCGGCCGTGTCAACTGGAAACAGGTCAATCTGCTCGACGCATCGAGCGCAGAAGACTTCTTCCGTGACAAGGAAGTCTTAATCTATCTTATACACTCACTCGAAACAAAAAAATTTGCATTGACTGATGAGCAGCTTGCTCACAATGCAGGCCGGGCAGCCGAGCGTGCCGGCTTGAAAAAAATAATATTCCTTGGCGGTATCGTCCCTGAAGGCAAGCATGTATCTCAACATCTCGCAAGTAGAATGAAAACGGCAAAAGCGCTTGCTTCTCATGGCATTTCAACAGGAGAAGTTCGTGCAAGTATCATTCTCGGTGCCTGCAGCGTATCCTATGTTATTGTCTATTTACTGGCAAAACGTCTTCCAATAATGATCGCGCCGACATGGATTAACTCGCTCTGTGCACCTATTGCGCTGCTTGACGCAGTAGACTTTATCATGGCACTTATTTCTCACCCTATCAGGGGACATGAAATATTTGAAATAGGCTCTGACGTTATCCGATATCGCGACCTTATCGAACTCTCCGGCAAATCAATCCGGGGCATGAGAAATATCACCATACCCTTTCCTTTCCTGCCCATATGGCTTTCTGCCCCGTGGATACATATCATTACAAGAGTGCCCGATACCGTTGCAAAGGCTCTTGCAGAAGGATTAAGAAATAATACGATACCTATAAGAAACCGGTTCAGGGAAATAACCGGAAGAGACCCCCTCCCGACCGAACTCGTTATCAAGCAACTCGCCGATGAAATGAAAAAAAACCGTTAACCAGAAAATTGCATACATTATTCAATTGCATGATTTTGATTAAAACAACCCCTTTAAACCTAAAAATATAATTGATTGTTGAACCGGGGTCAAATTCGCCTTCAAAGTCTTTTGATTTCAATCCCGACTTTTATCGGAACAAAAGACTTTTCAGACAACCTTGCCTCCGATAAATACATTTTTCGGGTTAAACGGTTCGCAGATTGCGTTGTAAAGCTATGAATGACTCTCTGAAGCCCATTTGAGGTCATTGAGGAACGTATTGGCGAGCACCCGCATTCTCTTTCGGGGAAGCAAATATTTGAAAAGGCTCACGAGCAACCCGGAAAACGTTTCTTTGCTTGTAACGAGCACTCCGTTTTCATCCCTTTGAAACAGGAACTCGTGATATGCAAGGAACCCCTTTTTCCTTACAGACCATGCAACATACTGGTTGGGTACCACTTTTTTAACGTTGATCTCAACATTGATTGGGAATGAGAAGGGGCGGAAACAGCACGTAAGAGTCTTAGCATGCGAAAGGCATTGGTCATCGCAATATACATCTCTGATGACTGAATTCCAATTATTCCAGCATGTGAGGTCGGTAAAAACCTTCCATACCCTTTCCATATCTGCATTGACCAGGATGTGTTCTTCTATTACCATTTATCCGGGCAACTCACCTCTTATCCATCGGGAAAGGAGGGGGCAAATAATTTATGTCATTTCAGTAGAGTATCGTTTCCTTGAGGACCGTGAGAGAATGCATGAATGCTATCCCTAGTGATGCTACGATGATAATGGGGACAATAATATACCCGAGGGTTGCAATACCGATCCACTTCACCTTCTCCCCGGTTGAAGACGGATATGCAACGTCACCTTTTACAGATCTCAAATCTTCGTAAACCAGATAAACAAAAATCATCTCAAAGGGAACAAACATGATAGATAATATCATTCCTATGAAAGGAATCATGCCCACACCAATTGATGCAAGCCAGATTATAAAGAGTCTGCCAAATACATCGAACCAGTAGCCCTTGACGTATTCTTTGCTTTTTAAGACTGCATTCATCCCCTTTTCATCCTCGTTTGGAAGGATAAAAACTGCAAAGGCAAACCATACCATGAATAGTATCCCCGGTATGAAAAAGAGCAAGAACCCGCCCGGAACAATATAACCGAGAAGTGAAAATAACCATATAAAGGCCCAAATCTTCTGCCCGCCTTTGTCGAAAGCATCTTTTATTCCGAGCCCTTCATCTGCAACAGCACAGAAAAAAGCACCGAACCCCCAGCATCCAGCTATAATCCCGGCAAGAGCACCGATAACGCTCCCGGCTACGATGAGAGCCTCAGTACTTCCCTGGAAAGCCAGTGATATGAGATAAGCGATTAAAACAAAAATGCCCACCGGGATCAGTACAAGGGCAATCGTAAGGAGATAGAGGGCTATAAGGGTACCGATTCTCCTTTTGAATATATCCCATGTTTTCTCAAAAAGATTACCGATGCCGGTAAGCTTACCGCTCGTTTCACTCCCCTCTGTTCGCTTTTGCCAGGACCCCGGAGGCTTTGGAGTCCGTGGCATTTCCCTTTCAGGCCGATCAGATTCAGATGCCGGGCCCCCTGTGTCCTCCGGTAAAGGACGCGCACCTTGTCTCTTGTCTTGTCCCGGTCGAACTCTCTGTGCTTTCTCGCCCGGGAAGGCAGTTCTTTGCTTCTGCAGTTCTATGTATCTTGGTATGTTTATCCTGCACTTAATGCAGACCTGTGTATCAGGCTGCTCAAACCCGCACCGGGGACATGTTATCTTATCTTCCATAACGTATTACCCGTGCCGTGACTGGCATATCAATCCTCCCTGCGGCAAGACCACAGCCCTGCATTTTGCAGGCTGTCCGAAAATTATAAAACTATGATACATTGCATCTATAAGTTGTCTTCAGACAGCCCCTGAGATGCGGGGGTCATGTAAGAAATCCTTTGTTATTTCTACCCGCTCATCCCGTGGTAAAACCACTGGGAATACGCTCGCTGTACATCAAACCTATAGCTAACATCTATTGCTTCAGCAAAGTCAGTTCAACAGTGCACCTGCCAGCCGGCAGGTTTTTTCATTTCCTTCAGCATCCAGGTTCACCGGGATGACCGCAGCAACTTTTGATTCTTACTGAAGATATCAGCAAAGTTCTTCGTGTATTCTTGATCTGCTTATCTTATAACCCATTCAGAAATCATCTGGAATTGACTGACATGAATACACCGTGTTACTTCAACCAGGATAAGCGCTGTGGATGGAGACTGTAAAAATTCTCTTAACGCAGGATGTTTCCTGACAAAAACGCGAGAAAGCTCCAGCCACCTTTTCCCTCGTCTTACGGGTTTTGCTGTTCCGAGTATGCTTACCGCCTCCGCACCCATGTAAGCCTTATCTGTATTGTTCCTGTTATCAATGAGAAGGGCAACATGGTTATTTTTCATTATATTGACGTATTTCCGCGTTTTTTTCGGCGTGGCAAAAAGGACCCCTTTAATGTCTTGTGTAACTGCAAAGGCAACAAGTGAAGCATATGGCTTACCTTGCAAGGTGGTCGCAAGAACCGCATGGCGCTCGGTCTTGTTCAGAAATTTCAGCCTGTGAGGGACAAACACATTCCCCCTGCTCGTCATTGCCGGAATCGCTTTCTTCACGAATAATTCTCCTTTGAATGAGTATCTATTTCTTTCGCTCATATATAGTATAAGAAAATGAGACCCGAAAAGAAACCGCAGCCCTGTACTTTGAAATGCATAGCAAGCATACTTCCCCTCCTCTTTCCACAGGGAGTATGCGATATGAGAATTTTTTAGTGTTTCTATGTTAACGTATATGGCCAATCGGAAATTTCACTAAGGAGGTTATTATATGTTTCGCTACGTTTTTTTAATCACAGTGCTTCTATTCTCCATAACATGTTTGATTAGAGGGATTTCGTTTGCAGAGGATGAGGTACTTGCAAAAATCGGCGATAGAGAAATCACGGTTTCATATTTCAATAAAACAATCGGATACCTCGACAGCCAAAAACAGCAGATGATCGAGCAGAACCCTCAACTTAAAGAGCAATGGTTACGTCAATTGGTCCAGAGTTTTGTTATAGCAGACCTTGCAAAAAAAGCCGGGTATGACAAAAAGGCTGATATTATTGAAAAATTAGAGTTCTTCAACGACAGTTTTTTTGCCACAGAATACTTAAAAAGGGAAATCGTAGAAAAGATAACCGTATCTGAAGTTGAAATGAAATCTTACTTCGACGCACACAAGGATGAATTTAAGACACCTGAGACGGTGCATGTAAAACATATCCTCATTATGGTTGATAAAGGTGCTTCAGAAGATGATAAGCAGAAGGCCAAAGAAAAAGCCGAAGACATTCTGAAAAAAATAAAATCCGGTGAAGGTTTTGAAAAACTCGCCTCAGAATTTTCCGACGATACCATGACAAAACCGAAGGGAGGCGATATAGGTTTTGTCACGAGGGGAAGATTAGTCAAGTCATTTGAAGATGCTGCGTTTGCCTTAAAGCCTGGAGAAGTAAGTGATATTGTGGAAACACAATTTGGGTACCATATCATTAAATCCGAAGAGAAAAAAGATGCAGGCATTGAATCATACGATGCTCTTAAAGATAAAATCAAACAGAAACTGCTCCAGGAACGCATACAATCAGAGGTTTCCACTTTTATAGAAAAGGCATCGAAAGACGCAGGAGTTGAGTTTCACACAGAATTGCTTACCGGAGGGAAGAAAGAAGAATAAGCGGCGTTTATTCTAGTGTCCTGAGTCATTAATACCTTGCATTAGTTCTCTCTAGTGTCATTCCCCGACTTGATCGGGGAATCCAGTTGTTTCAAAGGCTTCTGGATTGTCCGGTCCCTCCAAAAGGACGGCGGGCAAGCAAGCCGGACAATGACAAACAATTTTTGACTCAGGACACTAGTAAAAAAGTACATGTTATTTAAGATATCCTGCGGTAAACTGGATGTCTGACAATTATAAATCTACGACTCATTGCGTCAATATATTGTAGCCGCAACCTTCAGGTTGCGCATCATATACGCAGGCTAAAGCCTGCGGCAACCATTGTCGGACAACCTCCAGGGATACGGGAATACGCCCGCTATACATTATAAACGTTTTCAACTTGACAGCTTGTTCGCCTATGCCTCTTTAATAAGACTATAATGTGCCATCTCGGTATTTGACAGGGAAATGAAGCCTTGTTTTGATATTCCTATGATACCTACTTTGGTTTCTGAAGGAAACATATCGATTCCTCTTTCACAGGCTCTCCTGATATTCTCACCTTGCGAGACCATATCGTAGACTGTCTTTGCAAGCATCCTCTTTATGATCTCTTCACCAAATCCTGTCGATGCTATAGCGCATGCAGGCCCTGCATAAAATCCGCACCCTATCATAGGGCTGTCGCCAACCCTACCCTGCATCATTGGAGAAAATCCACCGGTTGATGTTGCAACAGACAAGATGCCTCGCCTGTCTATTGCAACTGCTCCTACGGTATCGCAAAAAGCATCCTGATAGGATTTATCCATGAAGTTCCAAAATGACTCTATATCATAGCCCTTCCATTGCAAGACTTCTTCTCCCAATCTTTTTTCCCGGATAATCTGCTTCACTTTTTTATATCTATCGACAGCACTTTCGGAAGGCTTACGAAAAGTCCTCAATCCCTGCCGTCGTGCAAATACAGTCGCTCCGTCTCCAGCCAGAGCAATGTGGGGGGTCTGCAATACTGCGCGTGCAGCCAATACAGGGTTCTTTATCTTTTTAATTGCTATGACTACCCCTATCTTCCCCCCGGAATTCATTATCGCTGCATCCATCTCGATAGTCTTTCCATCAAGCCGCAATGCAGAGCCGGTTCCTGCATTAAACCTCCCGTCATCTTCAAGGACTCGGACAGCTTCTGCAACTGCATCGAGTGAACTCTCACCAGCCTCAAGTATACCAATGGCTCTTTTACACGCCTTCTTACATCCGTCTGTTAACTGAACAGGGGAGCCGGCTCCGCCGTGAACAACTATGCCATAATGAATCATGCTCTTACTCCCTTGGCAGTATTATCTAAAAAGGGGCCTATGATTCCCGGGTTCTATGATCCCAGCAAATGAATGATCATTTCTACCACTCGACCCCTCGACTCCTTGACCCCTCGAAATATGCGACAATACCACCGCGCAACCAAGCGTCTGTTGTACAAAGGTTTCAATTTTACCCATGATCGCTCAAAGTGCGCAGGGAACAGTGTCCCCCTCTATATATTCATTGATAATTCCCACAGTAAGGTGTTCAGCTTCTTCTCCGGGGATGTTTGCATGTTCATGTAAATACCTAAAAACGACGATCTGCAAGACCTTGGGAAAAAATTGCAGCACTCTGTCTTTTTCAAAGCTCATAGGTGTGCTGAGCATTTCCGTTAATTTCTTAGTTTCAATTTTTAAAACAAGCTTTTTGAAGAGTCCGCCATAAAAAATATGGTGACAGGAGGAGATAAAGTCTATCTCTTTATATGGTTTCTTATGTTTGTCTAACGCCTCGAGTCGTTCTAATTCTTCAGCTATAACCTGTCTTTTTTCAAGCAACGGATCCCGCAGAATTTTTTTAAGATGCCTTATTGCATCTTTTCGTTTTTTTACCAAATCTTTATTAAGCTTTTTGAGGGCGTCTATGTCCGGGATTATTGCTTGCGTCAGTTCATAAAGAGCACGGTAAATATTCTCCCTTATATCAGCGCCGACCGACTCGTCTTCCATAAAGTTTAATTTTATCTTTTTGAGCTTTAAGGTTCCGTTTTTCTGTGATTTCTTATATATCCTCTCCAATTCGCTCATTTCAGGCATGTCAGGAAGATAGAGAAGACCTGACATATTCGACACAAATGGCAGAAAGATTTCCCGGTCCATATATCGTTCTGCGAATTCCCACGGCGTTTTCATTTTCGCTATTATATCAAAAGGAAACTCCCCTTAACCCGAAAAAAGCATTTATAGAAATAATACGTAGGGCATGTGTGCGTAAAAATGCCTGACAGTAATTGCATTTTCCGGGTTAACTCTTCTAATGTAGTGTCCCAAACAAATCTATGCATAATATTCTTTCATCATTCCCGTGTAAACGGGAATCCAGTGGCTCTGGTTCTGGATTCCTGCTTCCCAGACTGTGTCACAATTACAGAAAACATTGAATTGTAGTAATATTCGACATTACACCTTTCTCTTTAAAAGTTTTTCTCGAATTACTATCATTGTTTTATCCAAATCAGGGCTTATTTCATGTAATACGTCTTGTTTGCGCAAGTATCCTTTCATTAATCATC
>Ga0209270_1001110_pt1 | contig 42571 bp, 34 predicted proteins | sample MTBAKSrepl1MetaG_FD_187456 | JGI IMG/M metagenome (GOLD analysis project Ga0209270, IMG submission 187456) | Enrichment culture microbial communities from Arthur Kill intertidal strait, New Jersey, USA, that are MTBE-degrading - MTBE-AKS1... | ecosystem: Environmental > Aquatic > Marine >... | reverse complement strand
AAGTTTGCCCGTGGGGGTCTCTGCCCAAGGGCTGCAAAAACCGAATACAGCTCGTGGGAACGGCAGCAGGGCTTTAAAATACAGTCTGTTCCAGCCCCAAGGAGAGGCTTTCATGGGCCGGTGTGTCCTTGCTGCCTTTGCATACACATTATCCGGCGCCCTGGGGCGGTCGCCGAACGATACGGACGCATTTTATTGCAGCCCTTGGGCAGAGACCCCCACGGGCGCCCAGGCTGCTGTTTGGTTGCGGCCGTCAGGCCGCCTTAGATGGTTAATGCCTGGCGCGCACGGCGCATCACTGAAACCATTTCGTGGCTTCCAAGTCTGTCGGTGGCGTATTTATTGTAGGATTTCAAAAAATTAAACCCGGTTTCAGCCGCACAGACAGCGTGGGGCGTGCGCCTGAAGGCGCACCTGCGGGAACGGATTTGGAGTCCATGCGTGCTGATTTGCCCAGAGCGAGTCCCATGAATCATTGAGATGACACCAGAAGAGATTTTTATCGCATACATTGTTTCTCTAATTTTCTGATTTGTGATGATGCCCAAAGAGCGTATATCGACAAACGATCATTATTGTCAGGACGGCACAGCTTATCAATCCCCCGCTGCTTGCAAGAAGCCCACTTCCCCCTGTAAGGTGCTCTGGAGAACAGAAGGTGTCTGCAAACACGTCCAGGGTAATGTGACAGAGGGCCGCCACCATAACGCTCCCATTGGACGCCATAAAAAGCCAGGTAAAAGGAAAACTGACCAGGACCACAAAAAGTACGAAAACAATGCTTGAAATAAATATGTCTTGGCCTGGATAGTTTAGTCCGAACATCATTATGGGCAGATGCCAGAAGGACCAGATTAATCCCAGGATGATGGTGGCCCTGACTTCGCCTATCGGCATTAGCCGCGGAAGAAGATAGCCCCGCCATCCGTATTCCTCTCCAATCCCCAGGGGAATTCCCTGAAAACTCTTCAGGATCAGTAAAGGTATGGCTGAAAAGAGAGGCGTCTGGCCGCTCCACCCAAACCGGCATTGTCCCAGAGCAACTATCATCAGGACCAGCAAGGCCGTATAGAGCATGGGCGCGAACAAGGCAACAACATAATACTTCCAGTGGCGCAGTATTCCAAGAGATCCCTTCAATCCCTCACGGCTGACCCAAAGCCTCATGATCAGCGCGGCAACCATGGGTCCAAACATTCCGTTTGCGAAACCGTATGGACCCGGAAAAGATCGCAAGCTGTTCACGCCATCTAAAAGAAGCGGGGGCCACCAGTAAATCCAGGTCAAGGCATAGGCAATGAGGCTGAATAGGATAACTGGAGACCAATGGACATCTTCAGGAGTCTGCAAGATGCTTTCCTCGCCTGATCGGCCTCGGCCAGTACATCCGCTGGAAAATTGCAGTCAGACCATCCCCATTCCCGCATCAAAGGCCTTGAGGTTGATCCCCAGCTTTTCAGGGGGCATCATGCGGGAAATCACCTGGGAAAAATCGTTTCGGTCAAAGGTTAGTGCCCCGGCGCCGGCCAGGACGCCCAGGAGGATGATGTTTGCCAGGATGGGGGCCCCGAGCTTGACCGCCTCATCCGTAGCCGGGATGAGGTACAAGGTGCGGCCGAAGGTCATGAGCCACTCCCGCAGGACAGTTTTTTCAGGATAATCCATTTCACCGCGGATGACGCCAACCGGGTGAACCGGCCGATCATTGCTGATGACAAGGGTTTCAGGGTTGCCATAGTCACAGAGGACCCGCAGGGCCTCTATGGGTTCAAGGGCAATAACTACATGGGCCATTCCCCTGGGAATCTGGGGGGACCAGGATGAAACCGCAGAGATGCGCATGTGGCTCATGACCGAGCCGCCCCTCTGTGTGGCGCCAAATGTCTCTCCAATGGTAATGTCCATGCCTTTTGCTGTCAGGATGTTGCCGAGCACCTTGGATGCCAGGACATTTCCCTGTCCGCCGACGCCCGTAATGATGACATTGTATGGATCATGGGGCAAGGTCATTGTTTCCATATTACGCGGCCTCCCTCTTTTGAATAGCGCCCGCGGGGCAGATGGAGGCGCATACCCCGCAGCCCACGCATATCACCTCGTCTATCCTGGCCTTTTTCATCTTCTTGTCCCACACGAGCCCCGGACAGCCAAAGACTCGGGTACACAGGCGGTTGCAACCGCAGGACTCCCCCACGCAGACCTCTGGATCCAGAGACATCTCAAAAGGCTTTCTGGACTTCTTCTCCGGGCTCAAGGCGCACATCTGTTTCAATATGAGCACCTGAACGCCCTTGCCTTGTTCGAGCATCTGCAAGAGGGTGGATCGGGTCTGATCCAGGTCAAAGGGATCGCAGACTTCTACACGTGCGCCCATCCCCCGGCAGACCGCCGCAATGTCGATGGCCGGGGCCATCCTTCCCATGGCGTCCTGGCGGAGGCCTGGATGGGGCTGGAACCCGGTCATGGCAGTTCCGCTGTTGTCTAAAACCACCATGAGAATATCGGACTGGTGGTGAACTGCATTTGCAAGCGCAGGCATGGCCGCATGGAAAAAGGTGGAGTCGCCGCACACCGAAAGGACCGGCTGATTCAATCCGAACTGCCCCAGCTCCCCAAAGCCCGATGCCACGCCGGTTCCCGATCCCATGGCGTGAAGGGTCTTGAGGGTTTCAAAGCCTGCCGGATACAGGCCCATGGAATAGCAGCCGATATCCCCGCACACAAAGCCCTTGCGGTCGTCCATGGCCAGTGCGTTGTGAATGGACCAGAAAGAAGCCCGATGGGGACATCCTGGGCAGAAGGTAATCATTCGCGGTGGGGCCCCCACGGCTGCAGCTTCCTGCACCCCTTTACGATAGTCTATTGGGGGTGAAGGGACGGCCACGGAAAGAAGCGTCGAGAGGGCCTTTGCCACCGTATCCGGACTCAGTTCGGTCACGGACGGCAGGGTTCCGTCCCGCTTTCCGTAAAACCGTATAGATCCGGTCCTTTCACACAGCTCTGCAGCCAGGACCTTGACATTTTCTTCCAAAAAAGGAAGAAGTTCTTCCACCACAAGGACGCGATCCACCGCCATCAGGTGCTTTCCGATGAGACGCCGCGGAAGGGGCCAGGTGGTCCCGAGTTTCAACAACCCCACCCGATCCCCGATCCCTAACAGGTGCATGGCCTCCTTGCAGTACAGGTGGCAGGCTGAACTGGTGATGATCAGCAGGTCCGGCCGGTCCGGCCCTGTATACCTGTTGAAGGGCGAGGTCTCGAAGATTTCAGCCGCTTTCCGGAGCTTATCCTGCTGGCGATTGTGAAGCAAAAACACGGTGTTGGGCATGCTGGCTACAGGTCCCTCCATCTGTCCTGTCAGGGGGCCCTCAAATCGGAACCGTGCCCCGGCCCTTTTTTCCGGGAGTTCGTCCAGAGCGACCTTTCCGCTTCCATGGGACAAGCGAGTGACGCTTCGCACCATCACCACGTTGCGAATCGCTTCTGAAAGCTCAAACGCCCATTTGGTAATGTCCTTGGCCTCCTGAAAATCCCCCGGTTCCAGCAGGGGGAACTCCATCATGCGGGCATACTGGCGGGAGTCGCCCTCGTTGGTGCTGGACAGTGCCCCGGGATCCTCGCAGGAGATGAGAACCATGCCCCCCCTGGCGCCGTACTGGGCCAGATGCAGCAGGAAGTCGGCCGCCACATTGACGCCGACCTGCTTCATGGCGGCCAGAGATCGGAGTTCGCTGAAACTGGCCGCGGCCGCCACTTCCAGGGCAACCTTTTCGTTGACCGACCACTCCACGTAGAGTCTGCCTTCTTCCGCTGCACTGGCCAGACTTTCGATAATCTCCGAAGAGGGCGTCCCCGGATATCCTGCCGCCACCTGAACGCCCGCCTCCAGGGCCCCTCGGGCGATGGCCTCATTGCCCTGAAGGAGCAGGCTTTCTCCTGGCCTGTCCTGGGTTATGGTAGACATATTCTCCTCCGCTGTCTTCGGTTTGCCCAAGCCGGTCCCCTGGACCGGCTGTATGGGTTACGCCTCAAGAATGGACCTGGCCACCTCTGCTGAAACCCGCAGCAAGGCGATTCCGTTCTTATCCGGGGAATTCAACAGCCCCCGCTTGTTCATATTCATGAATGCTCTCTTTTTCTTGATTTTGGCGGCTTCCCTGAGGTGAGCAAGATTTGTCTCGGGCATGGGCATTGTTTCCAGCAAACCCGCAGCCTCGGCCCCTGTCGCGAGATCCTTCCCCCTTTGAGTGCGCACCAAGAGGGTATTCCAGCCGGGCCGCCCCTCAAACATCCCGACCGACAGATCGGCCCACTCCGAGGTCATATCCGGACAAAGATGGCATGTCTCAGGAATAAATGGCCTGATTTCATCTAGGGAAATCGTCATTTTTTGGTTGCCCAAATCCACAATCAGGGCATTGGCCGGGGGCGGCGGTATGTCCATGCCTCTGATGCGGGACACATCTGTTCGCTCTGCCAGAAAAGAAACCAGTTGCCTCTGGTCCAGACCCCAGTTGCAGAACACTCCGATGGCCAAGGCTACGGGATCCACAAAGTCGTCGCGCTTCAAGGGGTTGGTGCGCCACTTGGCTACGGATGTCATCTGGCAGGGCGTCCCCACCACCCCGAGGGGGCTGATTTTCTCGGATACGGCCTGATTGAAGGCCGCAAGGGTGGGCGCAGTCGTGAACTTGGAGCCGGCGCACCCCAGAATTTCTTGGGGACTTGAGGCAATGGCCGGCTTTGGCCCGTTTTCGTCTCTCCCTGTGAGAATCGCTGCCTTAATCAAGCCCTGTTGGAGCGCATAAATGAGGAGTGCCGAAACCACGCCGCCTGCTTGAAACGAACCAACAGGCATTTCAGGTCCTGCTTTGGCGGCAAAGGCCTGCTCGACATCCCCCATGGGGGCCCCTTTATACGGCCTCTGGCGATGATGTCTGCTGATCTCGTCCAGGTCCACTTCCGCTTTGGGACAGGCGGCAAAGCATCGTCCCTGGGTCAGGGTGCAGGGGAAGACCTGAACGGTTCTCCCCCTGTGGTTTAGAAAATAGGGACAGAGACCTACGCAGGCCCCGCATCCTACACACAAGCCCCTCTTGTGGACCTCTTCCACCAATTCCGTGGGTCCGAAAACATGCATATGGCAAACTCCCTTTTCTCGACGTTTGCACAAATCGTTATGGCCGGTGGCATCCATGCAGCGGTCATTTGGAGATGAAAACGCAGATCCGCTGCCAGGTTGACCTCGTCACAATACCATACCACCGAATACAATCAACAGAAAAGACAGCATGTTCTGGGTTGGGTATTTTCTAAAAGCCTGGTTTTCCTCCCAGTAGGACAAAGATGTTGCTTTCGTGGGGTAGGTGTGGGCTATGCGAAGGAGGCATGGACAGGGATGGACAACGACGTGAGATGCAAGGGTGCAGGGCTTAGGCCTGGCAGGCCAGGGATCCAAGAGTCCTGCTTAATGCACTTCCACCAGGGCTTCCAGTCCCTTGGGAAGTCTCGCCTTCATCTCCTTTGTGGGGACCCTGCACGGCACAAGGGGGGGCTGACCCATATCCCTGAGGACCTTTAATCCGCCATTGGGATCCAGCATATAGACCAAAAAGGCAATGGCTGCCTCTCGGTTGGGGGCGTTTCTGATCAGGGTGACGCCGTAGGTGCAGGATTTGCCCCTGATGTCCATCCATGATCCCGGCTCCTTTCCTGTGACCCTGATCACGGCCTGGGAATAGAAATCATCATACTGATCGTTCCCCAGGTTGATTTGATCAGGAAGGGTGATGTATCGGAGCCCGTGCTGCACCGCTACCGAGACATATTCCCATGCATAATCCAAATTTCCGGTCTGAAGAAGGGAGATCAGCTCAACCGACTTTGGCCGAATGTTTTCCCTGGGCCGATTGGAGATGATTTTCTTATAAAGCCCTGGCGCATTGTAGTACCTCTCGGCCAACTGAAGGACCATGAGGGAGCGGTAGCCGCAGGGATCCAGATTGGGGTCGGCATGTCCCCAGGAGATGCCCTCCTTCTGAAGGATCTGATGCCAATTTTCTGCGTTGATCTCGTTTGAGTATCGGCTCTTGTCTGTGTAGCACAGCACCAGTTGATTGGTCGCAAAACGGATATTCCAGTCTGCAAAATCAGGAATCAGCAGTTTGTCGATCACTCTGTAGTCCGCAGACGCCATAATGTCACAGGGTTTGTGCAGTTCTGCTATTTTGCGGGCCGCCTTCTGACTCCCGCTTGGCTCACGCAGCAGGTCCAGGTTGGGGTATTTCGCCTCAATGGCCTTCTCCATGCTCCCGAACGGCACCGACAGGCTCCCGGCGTGGAACATCGTCAGTTTCCCCTCAGGCTCGGCCCCGGCATCCCACGGTGGAACGACCGAACCCAAAAAGAGGAAGACCGTCAACATCCCAATGATTTGGCGTCTCCACATGATGTCAGCCTCCTCTGGCAGACAATTTTGAGGCGTATATTAGGCTTTGCTGTCTAATCTTGTCAATATGTTCGTGACAACAATATGAGCTCTTTTCGTATGATCTTTTAATGACATGGAATATCCCAAACAAACCGATAGTTGGATCAAGGTGCGATCCGGATGCAGTGGTTCATTATGGAAGAAAGGGGGTGGGAGAGGCGACGGATGTGCGTTTTATCAGGATTCGAGGCAATATTTGGAAAAGGTCTCATCAATAGGGACCGGATAGTTGCCGGTGAAACAGGCGAAACAGAGATCGTTTTCAGGGATGTCGATGGCCTGTTTGAGGGAGTCGATGCTCAGGTACCCGAGACTGTCCAGCCCGGCGAACCGACGGATCTCCTCCACGGACTTTTGTGAGGCGATCAGTTCTCCCTTGGTGGAGAAATCGATACCGTAATGACAGGGAAAGCGGTGGGGCGGGCAGCTCACCAGCATGTGCACCTCCCTGGCCCCGATCTTTCTGAGGGTCTTAACCCTGCTGCGGGCCGTGGTGCCCCGGATGATGGAATCCTCCATGATGATGACCCGACGGTCCTTCAGGAGTTCCCTGACCGGGTTGAGCTTCACCTTGACGCCGAAGTCGCGCATGTTCTGGGAGGGCTGGATAAAGGTGCGGCCCACGTAATGGTTCCGGATCATCCCCATCTCAAAGGGGATCCCCGATGCCTGGGCATACCCGATGGCCGCGTAGTTGCCCGAATCCGGAAAGGGCATGACCAGATCCGCATCGATCGGATACTCCCTCGCCAGAAGCTCCCCCTGCCGCTTCCGAAACAGATACACGTTCCGCCCGAAGACCCGGCTGTCGGGCCGGGCAAAATAGATGAGTTCAAAGATGCACTGGCTCTTGTGGGCGGGGATCCCCGAAGGAACGGTCCTGAGGCCCTGATCATCGATGATGACGATCTCGCCGGGCGCGATCTCCCGGATGAATTGGGCCTCCACCAGGTCGAGGGCGCAGGTCTCCGAGGCCACCACGTAGCCGGAGTTGAGCCTCCCCAGGCAGAGGGGCCGGAACCCGTTGGGGTCCTTGGCCGCGATCAGCCCCTTTTCGGTCATGACCACCATGGAATAGGCCCCCCGCATCCGGGTCATGGCCTGGATCATGGCCTGCTCCAGGCCCAGCCGAAAATGCCGGGCAATGAGATGAAGCACCACCTCGCTGTCCATGGTGGTCTGAAAGATGGACCCACCCTCCTCCAATTCCGACCGGATCTGCCTGGCGTTGAGGATGTTGCCGTTGTGGGCCACGGCAAGGGATTGGCCCGAATACTGAACCCTGAAGGGCTGGGCATTCACCAGGAGGGAAGAGCCGGTGGTGGAGTAGCGCACATGGCCCAAGGCGATATGGCCCTTAAGCCGGTTGAGGGTCTCCTCGGTAAAGACCTCCGGCACCAGGCCCATGGCCTTGTGTTCGCATATGCGGGCCCCGTCCGAGGTAATGATCCCCGCGCTCTCCTGGCCCCGGTGCTGGAGGGCGTAGAGCCCGAAGTAGGCCATCTTGGCCGCCTCTGTGTGCCCGTACACGGCAAAGACCCCGCATTCGTCACGGGGCCGGTCCGGCCGCTCATCATTGGGTTCGGTTTCGCTGTTCAGATTCATGGCTGGTTACTGGATGCTGGATGCTGGATGTTGGTTACTGGTTGCTGGTTACTGGTTACTGGTTGTCCCCCATACCGCGGGATCTCTGCTTCGTTTCGACTGAGTACCGATGAATGCTTTGAGCTTTGAGCTTTCAGCTTCCCCCTCATCCCTTACGCCTTGCGCCCTGCGCCTACCGCTCTGCGCCTCTCCCATGATACTCCTGCAACGTCCTCACCTCCAGGTCCCCCGCGATCATGGCCTCCACGGCCAAGGCCGTGGCCGTGGCGCCGGAGAGGGTGGTGGTGTAGGGGATGTTGAATGCCAGGGCCGCATTCCGGATGGAGAAGGATTCGGTCACGGCCTTTTTATTGCCCGTGGTATTGACCACCAGGGCGATCTCCCCGTTTTTGATCATGTCCACCACATGGGGTCTCCCCTCCCGCACCTTGTTGACCCGGTTGCTGGGGATCCGGTGGTGGGCCAGAAACCGCGCCGTGCCGGCCGTGGCCACGATCTTGAATCCCAGCTCGTGAAAGCGGGAGGCCGTGTACAGCATCGGCTTCTTATCGTCGTCCTTGACGCTGATAAACACGGTACCGGAGAGGGGGAGACGCTGCCCGGCCGCCAACTGCGACTTGGCAAAGGCCAGGCCGAACGACTGGTCGATTCCCATGACCTCGCCCGTGGACTTCATCTCAGGGCCCAGGATGGTGTCCACACCGGGGAAGCGGCTGAAGGGGAAGACCGACTCCTTCACGGAGATGTGATCCGGCACGACCTCCTCGGTCAGCCCCAGATCCCCCAGCCTCTCGCCCAGGATGACCCGTGCGGCCAGCTTGGCCAGGGGGACCCCGGTGGCCTTGCTCACAAAGGGAACGGTCCGCGATCCCCGGGGATTCACCTCCAGGATATAGATGAGCCCGCCCTTGACCGCGTACTGGATGTTCATGAGCCCCACCACGCCCAACTCCCGGGCAAGGGCCTGGGTCTGGGCCTTGATCTCATCCACGATCCCCGGCGACAGGGAGATGGCCGGGAGCACGCAGGCGCTGTCCCCGCTGTGGATCCCCGCCTCCTCGATATGTTCCATGATCCCGGCCACCACCGTATGGGTCCCATCCGAGATGGCGTCCACGTCGATCTCGGTGGCCGCCTCCAGGAAGCTGTCGATAAGGATCGGTTTCCCCGGAGAGACCTGGACCGCCTCCCCCATGTAGAATTCGAGGCCTTTCCGGTCGTAGACGATCTCCATGGCCCGGCCCCCCAGGACAAAGGAGGGCCTCACCACCACCGGGTATCCGATCCGCTCGGCCACCCGGACGGCCTCCCTTTTGGTGGCCGCCGTGCCGTTGGCAGGCTGACGGATCCCCAGCTTTTTCAGGAGCTTCTGGAAGTGATCCCGGTCCTCGGCCCGGTCGATGCTCTCCGGGCTGGTCCCCAGGATCGGCACCCCGGCCCGCCCCAGGGCCCCGGCGATGTTGAGGGGCGTCTGGCCCCCGAACTGGACGATCACCCCCTCGGGCCGCTCCTGTTCCACGATGTGAAGGACGTCCTCCACGGTCAGGGGCTCGAAGTAGAGCCGGTCCGAGGTGTCGTAGTCCGTGCTCACGGTCTCGGGGTTGCTGTTGACCATGATGCTCTCGATACCCATCTCCTTGAGGGCCATGGAGGCCTGGACGCAGCAGTAGTCGAACTCGATTCCCTGACCGATCCGGTTGGGTCCCCCGCCCAGGATGACGACCCGCCTTTTGTCAGAGGGCCGGATCTCGTTTTCCTGCTCGTAGGTGGAGTAATAATAGGGGGTGTAGGCCTCGAACTCGGCGGCGCAGGTATCCACCGACTTGTACACCGGGACCACCCCTTTTCCCTTTCGGGCGTCTCTTACCGCCCCTTCCTCCCACCCGAAAACCGCGGCGATCTGGGCATCGGAAAAGCCGCATGCCTTCACCTCGTGCATGAATTCAGCGTCCCACGCATCCGGTCCCCGTCCCTCCCGGGCCAGGTCCCTCAGCCGGTGGTGCATCTTCTGGATCTCCCGGATATGGAAGATGAACCAGGGATCGATGTTCGTCAACGCAGTGATCCGATCCAGGGAGAATCCCCGGTCCAAGGCCTCATACACATAGAAGAGGCGGTTTGAGTTGGGGTGGATCAGCCGCTCCTCGATCAGATGCCGGTCGGGACGGGGTTTTCGCGTACGGCCCCCATCCCGTCCCATTCCAAACCGTCCGATCTCAAGGGACCTCACCGCCTTCTGCAGGGCCTCCTTGAAGGTCCGGCCGATGGCCATGGTCTCGCCCACCGACTTCATGGAGGTGGTCAAAAGGTCCTGGGTCCCGTGAAACTTCTCGAAGGTCCACCGGGGCATCTTGACCACACAGTAGTCGATGGTGGGCTCGAACGCGGCCATGGTCTCCCGGGTGATGTCGTTGGGGATCTCGTCGAGGGTGTACCCCACCGCCAGTTTGGCCGCGATCTTGGCGATGGGAAACCCCGTGGCCTTGGAGGCCAGGGCCGAACTCCGGGAGACCCGCGGGTTCATCTCGATCACCACCATGGCGCCGGTTTGGGGATGGACGGCGAACTGGATATTGGAGCCGCCGGTCTCCACCCCGATCTCCCGGATGATGGCGATGGCCGCGTCCCGCATCTGTTGGTATTCCCGATCGGAAAGGGTCTGGGCCGGGGCCACGGTGATGCTGTCCCCCGTGTGGACCCCCATGGGGTCGAAGTTCTCGATGGAGCAGATGATGACCACGTTGTCGTTGAAGTCCCGCATCACCTCCAGTTCGTATTCCTTCCAGCCCAGGAGGGATTCCTCCATGATGATCTCCGAGATCATGCTGGCGTCCAGGCCCACCCGGGCGAGCTGCTCCATCTCCTCCCGGTTGTAGGCCACCCCGCTCCCGAACCCTCCCAGGGTGAAACTGGCCCGTATGATGACCGGATATCCGATCTCTTCGGCCACGGCCCTGGCCGTCTCCATGTCCCTGGCGATCCCGTTTTGCGGGACCCTGAGCCCGATCCGGGCCATGGCGTCCCGGAACTGCTCCCGGTCCTCCGCCTTGTGGATGACCGGTATGGATGCCCCGATCATCTCCACGTTGAGGGCCTCCAGGATCCCGGTCCTGGCCACGCCGATGGCCGTATTGAGCCCGGTCTGGCCCCCGAGGGTGGGGAGGATGGCCTGGGGCCGCTCCCGTTCGATGATCTTGGCCACCATCTCCGGGGTGATGGGCTCCACATAGGTGCGATGGGCCGTGTCCGGATCGGTCATGATGGTGGCGGGATTGCTGTTGACCAGGACGATCTCGTACCCCTCCTCCTTCAAGGCCTTGCACGCCTGGGTCCCGGAGTAGTCGAATTCACAGGCCTGGCCGATCACGATGGGTCCGGAGCCGATGATGAGGATCTTCTGTATGTCGGTGCGCTTGGGCATATGTTGGGTACTCGGTAGTGGGTACTGGGTACTGGATGCTCGGTATTCGTTACTGGTTTCTCGTTACTGGTCGAAGCGGAGCGCAGATCCCGCGATACGCGGGATTGCTGGCTGCTCGATACTGGATACTGGTTATTGGGTATGGGTTATGGGTTTATTGAGTTTGTTGGGTTATGGCGCTCTTTCCCTAATAACCGTGAACGATTAACCAATAACTCTTGTTCCCTTTGCCCTTTCAGCTTCGAGCTTTCCCCTTGCGCCTAACGCCTAACCCCTCACGCCTTGCGCCTCCTCACCATCTCCACAAACCGGTCGAAGAGGTACCCCGCGTCATGGGGTCCTGGCGCGGCCTCGGGATGGTACTGCACGGAAAAGAGGCCGAGTCTCTCGTGCGCCAGCCCCTCCACGGTGTTGTCGTTGAGGTTTATATGGGTGATCCGGATGTCCGGGTCCTTCAGGGAATCCATATCCACGCAGAACCCGTGATTCTGGGCCGTGATCACCACCCGGCCGGTGGCCAGGTCCTTGACCGGCTGGTTGCCGCCGTGATGGCCGAACTTGAGCTTGAAGGTCCGACCGCCCAGGGCCAGACCGATCAACTGGTGGCCCAGGCAGATCCCGAAGATGGGTCTGCGGCCCATCTGGCCGCGGATCGTCTCTACCGCATAGTCGACCGGGGCCGGGTCCCCGGGGCCGTTGCTCAGGAAAAGACCGTCCGGATCGAGCCGGTCGATGGTCCTGCTGTGGGTCTCGGCCGGTAGGACCAGGATGGTGCACCCCCTCTCCGCCAGGGACCTCAGGATATTAGTCTTGATGCCGTAATCCATGGCCGCGATGCGGAGGCGCCCCGGTCCGTCCGGCCACTGGAACCGATGCAGTCCGGTCGTTACCGCGGACAGCGTCCCATTTTCCCACAGCATCGGCCCATCGCACGTCACCTCCCTGGCCAGATCCAGGCCGGCCATGTCCGGGGATTGCCGGGCCCGTTTCACCAGGGTATGCGGATCCAGCTCACGCGTCGAAATGGCCGCCTTCATGGCCCCCTGCGTCCGGATGTGCCGGGTGAGGGCACGGGTGTCGATGCCTTCGATCCCCGGAATCCCGGCCTCCCTGAGGTAGTCCGCCAGTCCCTTTTGCGATCGATAATTGCTCGGATATGCCTGATACTCCTTGACCAGCAAGGCCCGCACCTGGATCCGGTCCGACTCCACATCCTCCGTATTCACCCCGTAGCTGCCGATGAGGGGATAGGTCATGGTCACCATCTGGCCGCAGTAGGAGGGATCCGTCAGGATCTCCTGGTATCCGGTCATGCTGGTGTTGAAGACCACCTCCCCCACGGCCTCCCCGTGTCCGGTGAAGGAGCGGCCGTAAAAGAGGGTCCCGTCTTCCAGTGCAATCAGTGCTTTCATGGCAATCCCCGTCACCACTTCATCCGCACCTTCACCCCCCTGGCGTGAAGGGCCTCCTTGATCTCACGTACGCTGTAGGTGTTGTAATGGACAATGGAGGCCACCAGCGCGGCATCGGCCTTCCCTTGGGTCAGGACATCGTAGATGTGATCGATGCTCCCGGCCCCGCCCGAGGCGATGACCGGGATGGTCACATTCTCGGAGATGAGGGCCGTCAATGTCAATTCGTAACCGTCCTGGGTCCCGTCCGCATCGATGGAGTTGAGACAGATCTCCCCGGCCCCCAGGGCCTCGGCCCGCCGGGCCCACGCCAGGGCGTCCAGACCGGTATCGGTCCTCCCCCCGTTGATGACCATCTCATAGCCGGACGGGACCGCGGCAGAGGGCCCCACCCGTTTCACGTCCATGCCCAGGACGATGCACTGGCTCCCGAAGGCCTCGGCCCCCTGGGCGATGATCTCCGGGTTGTTGATGGCGGCCGAGTTGACGCTTACCTTCTCGGCCCCTGCCAGAAGGACCCGTCGCATGTCCTCGAGCGACCGGATCCCCCCGCCCACGGAAAAGGGGATGAAGATGGATTCGGCCACCCGGCTCACCACGTCGATCATGATATCGCGGCCCTCGCTGGAGGCGGTGATGTCGTAAAACACGATCTCGTCGGCCCCCGCCTCATAGTAATAGCGGCCCATCTCCACCGGGTCCCCGATATCCACATTTTCTTTGAACCGAATCCCCTTGGTGGTCTTTCCGTCGCGTACGTCCAGGCAGGGGATGATCCGTTTACTCAGCATGGTCCCCGCCCCATTCACAGAAGTTTTTCAGTATGCGAAGGCCCGGCCTCCCGCTCTTCTCCGGATGAAACTGCATGGCAATGAGATTCCCCCTCCCGATCACCGATGGGAACCGAATCCCGTAATCGGTCATGCCGATGACATCCCGGTCCCACGCAGGGGCCGGATAATAGCCGTGCACAAAGTAGAATTCATCTTCCGGATCGATCCCTGTCAAGACCGGATGGGGCCTTGTCTGCTCAAGGCCGTTCCATCCCATATGGGGGACCTTGAGCCGTTCACCGCCAGCGGTCATCAGGGGCGCCGGAAACCGCTTGGCCTCCCCTTTTATGAATCCCAGGCATGGGGCGCGGTCTTCCCGGCTGTGCTCCAGGATAATCTGGGCCCCCAGGCAGATCCCCAAAAAGGGCTTCCCCATATCGAGGGCCTCTTTCAAGACCCGGTCCAGGCCCAGCTGCCGCAGGTCGGCCATGGCCCGTCCCGCGGCCCCCACCCCGGGAAAGACGACCCGGTCCGCCATGAGAATCTCGGTCCTGTCGTGGGTGATCCGGCAGTCCAGCCCCAGTCCCCTGAGGGCGCGCTCCACGCTCCTGAGGTTGCCTGCCTTATAGTCGATGATGGCAATCATGGATAACTCTTTGAGAGCAATTCGCGAGTCAAAGGGACAAAAAAGACTGGGGCAAAGCACCCCCCTCAATAGTCAATAGTCAATTGCCAATTCCCCCAGCCTGTCCCGGATCCGTGTGATCTGATCGGCCTCGTGGATCTTTTGGCCGCCCGCGTCCTTGACGTAAAAGACCCCCCTGAGACGCTCCTCGTCGCTGTTGACCTTGGCAAACCGGATATCGAGGCCCAGGGCGAAGATCTCTTTTGCCAGCATGTAGGACAATCCCAGGCTGGTGGGGGAATTGATCTCGATCACCGTGAAAAAGTCGGACGCCTCGTTATCCACCTTGACCTTTTTGGGCACATGGCTGTGATGGGCCTGCCCATAGGGGGATCGCACTTTTTCCTCGATCAGGTCGTCCAGGGGGAGCCGGTCCTCAAGGGCCAGTCGAACATCCCCCAATGTCTTTTCCCATCGCTCCTCCTCCCGGTATCGGTCCACCGGGTTGGTGACCTCATAGATGTCAAAGGCCAGCCCGTTTTTCAGGGTGAAGATATGGGCTGCGAGGATCTCCATATTGTTCAGGGTAAAGACCCCGACCATCTTGCTGTAGAGTCCCGGCCGGTCGTAGGTGCACTGGATGACGCGGGTCACAGGGGCATCGGTCACGCGCTGGAGGACCCATGCATGCCGCTGATCCCCCAGGGTCAGGGCCATGCGGAAGTGCCGGACCATATCCTCTATGCCGGCGCTCAAAAAATACCGGGAGGATACCTGGTCCATGAGATGCAAGAGTTCTGTCTCTGAAAATTCCGGTCCCAGGGCCTTCACCAGGGCCGCCCGTTTAGCCGCGATTTCCTGGGTGGCGTCGGGCGATGCCAAAAGCCCCCGCTTTAGGATGCGGACCACCTTTACAAACAGCTCGCTTAAGAGCATGATCTTCCAGTCGCTGCGGGCCATGGGACCGGTGGCGACACTGTCGGCCACGGTCAGGAGAAAGAGCATCTTGAGACGATCCTTGTCCTGGATGGTCTGTGCCACCTGGACCGAGGTTTTCTCGTCGCTTAAATCCCGCCGTTGGGATACATTGGCCAGCAGGAGGTGGTGTTTCACCAGAAAGGGAACCGCCTCGATGGCCTCGCCCGTCACGCCGAGCCGCTTGAGGATGCGCACGATCATCTCGCCCCCTTCCGCCGCATGATCGCCATGATGTCCTTTGGCGATATCGTGGAGGAGGGCCGCCAGGTAAAGACACTCTGGACATCGGATCCGGTCGAAGGCCTTCTTGAGGATGGGCCATTGCCGGTCGTATGCCCCTTTTGCGATCTCGTTGATCACCTCCAGTGTCCTCAGGGAATGGAGATCCACGGTCATCACGTGATAGTAGCCAAACTGGGGGAGATTCCGGATCTCGCCGAATTCCGGGATAAGGCAATCGATCAGGCCGATCTCCAGGGCCAGCCGGATGATCCTTGGATTCCGGGGCCTCAACATGATCTCCAGGAAAAGGGCCTTCGGCTCGGGCGAACGGGCCAGATCAGCCCCTTTGCGGGCGATGATTTCCTCGGCCTCCCATATCAATCCGGACCCCAAGAAAAGACCCTGTTCGTTGGCCTCCCTGAAGGCACGCAGGATGGTCACAGGCTCCTTTTCCAAAAGCGTCCCTTCCCTAAGGACGATATTCCCCTTGACGATCCGGAACTCCCCCGGGGGTTGATCCGGAATCTCTTCCACGGGGGCGGGATCGATCATGTCCAGCGCCTTTGCCAGAAACTCGTCGTGCCGGTAACGGATCCGGTTCAGGTGGAGATAGAGGTCCCTCATGAGCCGTTCAGGACCCGAGATGACAGGATCATCATCGTAACCCAGGTCCCGGGCGATCCGTTTCTGGAGCGAGAGAAACAACCGGTCTTCCTTTCGCCCGGCCAACAGATGGAGACGGTTGCGCACCTTCAACAGAAAGCTTCTCGAGAGGTCCAGGTTATCCATGTCAAAGTGGCTGAAAACCCCAAACCGCTTGATCTCTTTTAGATGCCCGCACCGGAAATAGGTCCGCGCCATCCAGTCCATGAGATGAAGGTCCCTGAGCCCCCCCAGACCCTCCTTGAGGTCCGGCTCCACAAAGTGATCCTCGCCCCCGTATCGATCGGCACGTTCCTGTCGGGAGACCATGAATCTCCCCAACAAATGGGATCGTTCTCTCTGGATGCGCGACCAGAAGGCCTCCTGAAAGAGCCGGTAAAAGGATGGGGACCCCATGAGAAACCGGCTGTCCAAAAGCGAGGTGAAGACCCGGAAATCGGTGACCGCCAGCCGGATGCATTCCCGGTAGGTCAAAATGGAATGCCCCACCTCCAGCTTGGCGTCCCACAGGGGATAGATGGCCCGGGAAATGACCCCTTGCATCTCTTCGGAGAGCTTGCCGGGGTGAATCACCATCAGGTCCACGTCCGAGCCGAGACAGAGTTCCTGCCGCCCGTAACCGCCCAGGGCCATCACGGTGAGCCCCCCGTCCGCCTCCTCGCTGCCATTCTCCCGGAACCCGGCCTCCAAGAAGAGGGACCGGACAAAGCCGTCCATCAGGTCGGCGTACCTCCGGACCGCCTCCTGTCCGGAAAGGCGATCCAGTTCCTCTTTCACAAAGACCTCCCGTGACGCCAGGAAATCCCCAACGATTTTCCGTGAACCATCCAATAGTGATAAGCTCAAAGGGCAAAGAGGTTAAGAGTTATTGGTTAATAGTTGTCAGGCGAGAGGGCGTAACTCAACAAACCCAATAAGCCCCAGAGGTCAGAGGTCGGAAGTCAGAGGTCAGCAAAAACCCAATAAACCCCAGCAACCCAATGAACTCAATAAACCCAATAAACCCCCAACCCGCTATATCGCGTCCCGGTCCTCTTCGCCCGTCCGGATCCGGATCGCCTTTTCCACGGGCATGACAAAGATCTTCCCGTCCCCGATCTCGCCGGTATAGGCGTTCTGCTTGATCACATCCACCACCCTGGGGACGATGTCCGACGACACCACCACCTCGATCCGGATCTTGGGGAGAAAATCCACCACATACTCGGCCCCCCGGTAGATCTCCTTGTGGCCCTTCTGCCGGCCGAAGCCCTTCACCTCGGTAATGGTAATCCCGCTGACCCCCAGTTTCAGGATCGCATCCTTCACATCATCCAACTTGAACGGCTTGATTATGGCTTCGATCTTTTTCATCATTCGCTCTCTCCGTACTCCTCCAGACCATCCTTTTTCACGTCGGCTGTCTGCCGGGGCCTCACCTTTCGATATACCCGCAGGGGATCCCGCATCTCCCCTTCCACCATCAACAGGTCTTGTTCAATGGAAATCCCGAACAGGCGTTCATTCTCTTTCAGATAGGGGAGGATCAGGTCCCAGTCCCTTGCATCCATGGCCACGATCTCCCCGCCGTTGAGCTGTTCCTCATCCACGAGGGCATCGGGATCCCGGATAAAGATGGCCCCGCCCGAGGCCAGGGAAAAGAGATTGGCCCCTGGATAGGGGGTGGGCTGGGGGATCACCGCACCCTGCTCGTCAAATGTCATCCCGTTTAAGACCACAAACCCGCCGCCCTTGTGGGGGTCGCCCGCCATGAACGACTCGGCCAGGTAGTCCAGACAGGTCCCGTTGATCACCACCCGGGGACGGCCCACCGCATTGATAAGGGGCCGACCGGCCGCGTTCCCCATGACGTAGACCTCGCCCCCCTTGGCCCCGTACATGAACGTCTGTCCCGTATCCCCGTAGATCACCAGCTTGCCCGACTTCATGATCTGGCCCAACTGGTCCTGGGCGTCTCCATGCACATGGATGGTGAGACCGTCGATACCGGACCCCAGATAATCGCCCGAACTCCCGTACACGTCGATCCGCACCCCGCCCGTATCCGGCCCCAGCCCGCAGCCGTGGAACCGCTGGCCCTTGAGCCCGAACACGATGAACCGGCGCCAGCCCCGGTGAAAGGCCTCGGCCATGAGCCGGCTGTCGCAGTGATCACCCTCCGGCGGAAAGAGAGAGGCATCGATCACCAGCACCTTTTCGTCGTAGGAAGGTCCCCTGAAAAACTGCCGGGTCTCCCAGTCGATGAGACGATAGGCCGATGCCCTATCCTCCCTGGCCAGGGACGGAAAGTGCCTGAATACGGTCTCCAGGGTCTGCTGGATCATCTGGAGGATGGAGCGTCGCTTCTTGTCGTGGGTCGGATACCTGAGATCCAACAGCCGGGTCAGGGCCTCGAGGGCCACCTCGAAATGGGCGTCCCCTTTGAGGGCCCACGCCTTGATCTCCTTGAGACACTCCATGATGTCGGCAAAATCCCAGTCTTTTATCCCATTCGTCACATAGGTGTAAAGGAGATCGGCCCGCTGGAGTTCGAAAAAGCGCGAGATGTCGAACCGCTCCTTTTGGATGTCCTCTCCCAGAAGATAGTAGACCTGCCCCGGCAGATAGGCGGACTGGCCCCGGGGGACGCCGATCGGCCGGTCGAACTTGTCCACACAGGTGAGCCTGCGCTCCAGGGGGTCCGGCCCCTGTGCATCCAGGTTGAAGATAAAGGACCCGCCGTCCGTATAACTCCCGCCCCGGGCGTTCCAGTACCGATCAGCCACGGTCCCCACCCGGGGGTCCTCCGCGGCCAGGCTCTTGAGGGTGGCATCGATGGCCTGTTTTTCCGAGCAGATGAGGCCCACCTGGACCTGGCCGTCGTGCAGGGCAAAGACCTGAGGCCTGAGCATCCCCGTGTCGGTGATCCCGATCAACTGGAGCCGGTGGTGGGCCGTGTCGTTCCGGGCGATGATGAAAAACCAGGGCCCGTCAGGGGATCCATGCACATGGGTCGCCTGGATGGCCCGGTAGATCCGCTGCCGCTCGGGCGACAGCCGGTCGAAATCCCGCTCCATGGTCGGGGCCAGGGCCTCGATCACATATTCCAGCGGATACCCGTAGGTCCGGCTGTAGAGATCAAACATCAGGGCCGAGACCTCGGTGTCCGTGAGAAAGAGGGGATGGATATTCTTCTGTCTCAGATACTCGGCCACCGAATGGTAGTTGGCAAAATCCCCGTTGTGGACCAGGGCCTCGTTGAGTCCGATAAAGGGATGGGCCCCGGCCGGGTGCCAGACCCGCCCCTTGGTGGGATAGCGCTGATGGGCGATCCAGATGTGGGCCTTGAAATTGTCGAGCTTGTAGTACTGCACCACCTGTTCGGCATAGCCCACGATCTTGAGGATAAAGAAATTCCGGCCGTGGGAGAGGACAAAGGCCTGCTGCTTTCCGTAGGCGTCGTAATAGGTCTTGTTGATCCTGAAGCTGTTCTGGTAGACGAATTCGTCTTCGGCCCGGCGGTGATCGATCCCTGCCAGATGGTTTTCCGAGACGAATCGTTTCAGCACATCGGGCTTCACCCGGACAAAGTAGCGGAAGACCTCGGGGGGCCGCACATCCAGTCCCCGGATGTCCCGGTAGTCGTCCACGTGGGGGATCCGCTCCGAGAAGTCCACCTTAAAAAAGGGGTCGATGAACCGCTCGGTCAGGTCGTCGACCACCCCTTCCTCGAGGGCCGCGATCTGGAGGATGTAGTCCTCCTCCAGGACCTCGCGGGTCACCCCCAGCATCCTGGGGTCGAATCCCATAGCCGCAATACCGCCTCCCCGGCCGTTTCCCCGGTTGTGCATCTGCCGCGAGGGCTCGAAGATATGCCTGCCGCGCACCGGGATGCTGCACGCAAACCCGGTGACCCCGCATCCGCCCTCGGCCTCGGTCTCAAACCGGGGCCGCGACGGCAGGTCGGCCGCCAGGGGCTGCCTCGATTGGATGATCTTTTCGATTTGTTGGTGTGTTTTCATTTTGCTGTCTTGTTTTCCGGGTGTTGTGGGCTGATTGGACTGATCGGACTGATCGGACCGATCTGGGTTTAGCTACCTGCCCTTCAGGTAATCCAAATGCACCAGGCAGTCGGTGCGGCCCACCAGTTCGGTGAGGCTGTGCATCCCCAGTTTCTTGAGGATCCGGATCAGTTCACTGCGCCATGCCAGGAACATGTTGATGATCCGCTGGGACCCCCACTCCACCTCCAGGAGATTCAGGAGTTCCGGATCGGTGGTGGCGATCCCCCGGGCGCATCCCCGGCCGCTCTCGCAGTTGTGGCACCGGATGCACTCCAGGGCCACCAGATCCGCGGTCCCGGTGCAGATCCCGTCCGCGCCCAGGGCGATGACCTTGGCCATGTCGTGCGGGGTCCGTATCCCGCCGCTGGCGATCACCGTGATCCTGTCCCTCACCCCCTCCTCCTGGAGAAACCGGTGGACCTTGGGCACGGCGTATTCCAGGGGCATGGCGATATTCTTTTTGGCAATGTCCGGGGCCGCGCCCGTGCCGCCGTAGCTCCCGTCCAGGTGGATGATATGGGCCCCGGCATAGTAGCTCCCCACGGCCACCATATCCACGTCCGTGGGGGTGGAGACCTTGACCGAGACCAGGGCCTTGGGGTTGACGGCCTTGATCCAGTCCACGTGCTTCTTGTGGTCCTCCACCGAATAGACGCTGTGAAACGGAAAGGGCGAAAAGAGGGGGTAGCCTGCCACGGCCTCCCGCATGCGGGCCACGCCCGGGGTCACCTTGTCGCCCAGGAGGTGACCGCCCAACCCCGGCTTGGCCCCCTGGGCATACTTGAACTCCACGATGCGGACCCGCTGGATGGTCTCCTCCCGCACCCCGAAGAGCCCGGTGGCCACCTGGGTGATGACGTTGTGATCATAGGGCTTCAACTCGTCGGGATAGCCCCCCTCGCCCGTGCAGCAAAAGGTCCCCAGGGCCGCGGCCGCCTTGATCCGGCTCAGCATGGTGTGGATGCTGACCGACCCATAGGACATGCCGCCCCCGTAGAAGGGGACCTCGATCCGGATCCGATGGGCCGTATCGTTGCGCCGGTTGAGCACCACCCCGATATCGGGCTCATCGGTCTGTTTTGGTGAGGTGCCTGTCTCTTTGGGGAATACGAGTCGGAGCTTATCGAAGCCGCCCCCCGATCCCCCGGTCCGGTATTCGTATCCCTTTTCAGGGACCCGGCCGAACTCGGCCATGTGCCAGGTGCTCACCAACAGATCCGGGGTCCAGCGCGCATCCCCCATGACGTCGAAGTCGGGATTCCTCCGGATGGACAGGGCATTCACCGGGCAGACCGCATAACAGGGTTCGGGACACTCGGGGCCCACGCACCGGTCGTGCCTCGCAATCACAACCCGTCCCCGTTTGATCACATGGACCCCGTAGGGGCACACCTCCACACACTTGCCGCACGCGATGCAGTCGTCGGTGCGGTGGAGCCTGAACTTTCCGATCGGGTTCCGGAACCTCGATGGGGTGGGGACGATCTTCGGCAACTGAAACGGCTCTGACCTATTCAATGTCGCATCCCTCCTCCACCTGATCCATGGCGCTGAAGGTCTCTTTCTCCAGCTCTTGGAAGAACATGGCCCTCCCGGCCTCGCCCCGCAGCCGGCGCACATCCCGGATCCCCATGGCCCCCATCACCTCCAGGAGCTGATTTTGCCAGGCCCCCACGAGATTCACCACCCGGGAGGCGATCCAGTCCGCGGCGGCACCCTCCACGGCCACCGGGCACGACAGGCCTTTGGTGCACCGCCGGCACATGCGGCACTCGAGGGCGATCAGGATCGGGAAGTCGATCACCACCGCGTCCGCGCCGCAGATGATGGACTTGGGCACGTGTTCGGCCATGGATATTCCGCCGCCGGCCAACAGGGTCATCCCGTCCCGGAGGTTTTCCTCCACCAGCCGCAGGTGCACGGCCCGGATGCCGTCCTTGACCCAGGCCTCGTCGTCGTCCCGAAACCGGCCGTCCATGGTCCCTTCCAGGTGGATGACCGACACGCCGGCCTTAACGAGGGAAAGGACCGTCTCGGCCGCATCATGGGTCATGGGTATCCTGATGGAGACGAGCGGGGCGCCCTCCCGGTTTTGTATCCTGTCCGCGGCCGCTTCCCAGCCGTCCCCGTAAGCCACCTCCACCACCCTCGCCCCTGAGGGGATCTGCACTGAATCGCCCTTCCCTGCAATGGATGGAAGCAGCCAGGGGCCGAATTCCGCCAGTTCGTGATCCGCCGTCTCCCAGGGGAGGGAAAAGAGGGTCCCCAGCCGTTTGGCGGCCGTGGCCCACCCCTTCATGGTCTCGGGACCGATGGCCCCGAAAGCAGGCATCCTCAAGATGATGGGGAGGGGAATATCCGCCACCCGGGGAAGATCGCCCGTGAGGTTGCCCCGCTCGTCAAAGGAAAGATGGTCCGGCGTCTTTCCCATATCCACGGCCGTGCTGATGTATTCGCGGCCGTGGATCCCGTCCCGGGTGGGCCGCACGATCTCGGACATGTCGGTCCACATGGCGTCAAACCCCGGCCCGCTGAAGGGCCCCGGGTATCCGGCCCCGGAGACCGGGATCTTTCCGGTCTGGGCCTGGGACCAGAGGCTGGCGATGATATCGGGCCGCCACCAGGCATCCCCCATGGCCTCATACTCGGGGTTCAGGGATTTGTGGATCAGCTCCTTGGGGCAGCTCTGGACGCACCGGAGGCAGTTCATGCACTGGTTGTCGATGGAATCGATCATCTGGACCGGGTCCATCCCCCGGCGGTCATACACGCCGTACACGCACTGCTTCTTGACGCAGACGGCGCATTTGAGACACCCCTCCTCCCAGGCGATAATCCCGGACCGGGTGATGGGCTGAAACCGGTGGGGCATGGTTGAGGTATGGATGGCGTACTTTGCCGGCATCTTGTGATCCCCTATCCCTGTGGGACCCGGGGCCTCGGGAGGAGTCCGGCCCGCTCCGCGATCTCGCCCACGGCCGCCTCCCATTCAATGGCCATGATATGGACCCCCCTGACCCCGTGCAGTTCCTTGAGTCGCTCGATGGTCTCCACGCAGATCCGGATCCCCTCTTCCCGCTGCCTCTCCTTGGGGACGCCCGCCAGTCGTTCGATGACCGCATCCGGGATGTCCATGCCCGATACCCGCTCTTTCATGTAGCGGGCCATGCCCGCGGACTTAAGCGGCGTGAGCCCGCCCAGGATGGCGGCCTGTTCGGTCAACCCCCGGTCCACGGCCATGGAGAGCCAGGTCTCGAACCGGTCCAGGTTGTAGATGCACTGGGTCTGAATAAAGTCGGCCCCGGCCCGTATCTTCTTGGCCAGGCGCGTCACCCGGAATCCCAGCGGATCGGCAAAGGGATTGGCCGCGGCCCCGATGAACATGTCGGGGGCCTTACTCAGGGGTTCTCCGTCCAGGATGACCCCGTCGTCCCGCATCCCCTTCACCACCTGGAGAAACTGGATGGAATCCAGGTCAAAGACCCCCACGCACCCGGGCTGGTTCCCGAACCGCTGATGATCCCCCGAGAGGCACAAGACCGTGCGGATCCCCAGGGCCGAGGCCCCCAGGATATCGGACTGGAGCGCGATCCGGTTGCGGTCCCTCACCACCATCTGGAGGATGGGGTCAAGACCTGACCGTTCGAGCAGGGCGCAGGCCGCCAGGCTCGACATGCGCACAATGGCGGTCTGGTTGTCGGTCACATTGACCGCATCCACCTTTCCCTTGAGGAGGTCCGCCTTTTTCAGAATGGCTGCGGGGTCGGCCCCTTTGGGCGGACCGCATTCCGCGGTCACCGCGAATACCCCCTGGTCCAAGACCTGTTTGAGTCGGCTTTCCATGATCACCTCTGCTGATCCTCCCTGACAATCTTCCTGGGGCCGCTCCCCTGTTTCCGGGCCCAGTTCTTGGGCGGGTAGATCCGCTCCAGCCGGTCCAGGGCCCCTAACCGCGTGAGCCTATCGATGATCAACTGCCACGCACAGGGGACATCCGGATTCACCTCGCACCGGCCGTCCACCGACCCCCCGCACGGGCCGTTCAGGATCTGCTTGGCGCACCGGGCCAGGGGGCAGACCCCCCCGAAATAGTAGAGCATGCAGTCCCCGCACCCCACGCAGTTCTCCACCCAGTATCCCTGGTCCTTGGTCTCGCCCAAAAATTCCGTATTGAGGGCCGGGACGATGGGGACCTCGGGGTACATGTCGGCCACCGCCTGGACCCCGGCCCCGCAGCCCAGGGAGAGGACCGCGTCATAGTCGCCCATGATGTCGTCCAGGGGGAGGATGAACTCCCTGACGCACTGGCGGTCCACCGTCTTTTCGTGGACCAGGATCTCTTCGCCGTGAATCCTCGCGGCCATGCGCAGGGCCGATGCCAGTGCGGCCGTCTCCTTTTCACCCCCGGCCGCACACTCGGCCACGCACGAGCCGCATCCCAGGGCCAGGACCCGGCGGTACGGGGCCAGCATCTCCCTGATCTCATCCAGGGGCTTTTGTTCTGCAGTGATCATAACCAGCTTCTCCTTCTCTCGCATGCGGGTGGCTGGGTCCCGGGGCGCTTCAACGCCGGGGACGGCCCCAGTCGGGAGGTCTCTTCATAGATCCGGGCCGCCAGTTGTGCCAATGTCTTGGGCGCCTCCCTGGATCCGATGACGATTCCCACCCGCTCCGGCTCGAGACCGATGGCCGCGACCATCTCCCGGGTCCTTTCCACCCGTTTCCGGGCGCGGCGGTTTCCCTCAAAATAGCGGCATGCCCCCTCCGGGCAGGTGATGACATAGGCCGCGTCCGCCACCTCTTCCAGGGCCCGCATCAGGTGTACGGCCTCCAGCCTCCCGCTGCACGGGAGGGGGAAGAGGCGGATGTGCCCGCCATAGGCCGCCTCAATGGCCTGCCGGTCGGCCTCGCCGGCCTCCGGGACGTTGCGGCAGTAAAAGAGCGCCAGGGTGCGCCTCGATGGATCGGTCATCGTGGGATCGGATCCTTTCCTTTCGACGGGCTAAAACAGATAGATCTGGTGGCTGTCCGGGTTCTTTCCAAAACAGGTGATGTCGTCCACCTTCCCCACCTCGGGCCCCCGGCAAATGGCATACAGCGTCCGCTCCACCCCCACGCCGCCGCCGTAGGTCTCGGGAAAGGTGGGCCTGCCGTGACTGTCCTTCTTGGCCGCCACCATGAGGAAAGGCCCGTACCCCCCCAGTTCGTCGATGTTCCGGATATTGCCGTCGAAGAAGACCGGCCTCGCCGGGATGATGCCGTTGTCCAAGAGCCGCTCCACGATCGGTTCGTAGAGCCATTCCCGGACCGCGCCGGAGAGGATCTCCAGGGCCGGGGTCTGTTTGCCGGTCTCCCGGAGGATGCTCTTGGCGCAGATGTCGTAGTTATAGATCATGTCCGAGGTGATCTCGGAGAGCTTGACCTTTCCTTCGGGTCGCAGATAGGGATAGACCAGATCGTAGTTTTCCCTCAGAAGCCCCGTGATCCAGAAAAAGGTGGACGGGGTCTCCTTGCCGATCTCCTGTTCGTAGGTGCGGCCGTATTTCTTCTTGCTCTCATCGGCCTTGAAGCGGGGGAAGGGCTGTTTGGGCACCTCGACGGCCACCCCGAGCCGTTTGAGGTCGTCCTCGTTCTTTTCCGCCAGCTGCGTCATGGCATGGACGATCATCCGCTCAAACAGGTCCATCCCCTTTTCCATATCCTCTGCCAGGATCTGGCTGACCTTTTTGGGCTCCTTGAGATACATCTCCAGATCGACCCCCCGGTTGCGCCTGACCTCCAGGTCCATCTGACTGAAATCGATGAGGTACTTGCCCCGCTGGGTCCGGTCCGGGCTCTCGATCTCCAGGCGGATGTTGGGGGAGTCCACAAAGACCCCCTTGATCCTGGGGTGGTGACACGACAGAAACTTGGAGTAGATCATGCTGTGGGTCATCACGTAGCGCTGGCCCTTGTAATTGATGTTGGGGGTATGCTCCACATCGTGGGCCAGGGGATCGGTCACGGGACTCAGCTGCACGCGTTCCAGGTTGAAGAGCCCCTCGTTGGCCAGAAACTGGTGCATGGCCGTCACAAACGTGGTGCGCAGGGCCATGGCCGAGAAAAGGGTGTCGCTCTTCCATTTGTTGAAATAGTAGGTGTCCAGATACTCCTCAAAGCTGGACCCCGCCTCCTGCAGCGCGGCCTGAAACCCGAACAGGCTCTGGCCGATAACGGTCATGGAATCATCCTTCATGGCTCACTCATCCCCCTCTTAAAAGTTTGAAGTGACGAGTTGGAAGTGTCTAAAGTTAAACTTCCAACTCCACACCTCACGCCTAAGGCGGCCTGACGGCCGCAACCAAACAGCGTCCTGCCCGCCCGTGGGGGTCTCTGCCCAAGGGCTGCAATAAAATGCGTTTCTATCGTTCGGCGACCGCCCCCGGGCTCGGGATACTGTTTATTGAAGGCAGCAAGGAATCCCTATTGATGAAAGGGTGTCCTTGGGGCTTAAACAGACTGTATTTTAAAGCCCTGCTGCCGTTCCAACGAGCTGTATTCGGTTTTTGCAGCCCTTGGGCAGAGACCCCCACGGGCAAACTTCTGCGCACGTTGCGGAGAAGTTACAAACAAAGACTCTAACACCTTGCGCCTACAGCTTCGGCAAATACGTCTCGATCTCGAACCGGCTGACATGGGTCCGGTAATGATCCCACTCGATCTTCTTGTTCTCGATGAACTTGTTGAACACGTGATCCCCCAGGATCCGCCTCACCAGGTCGCTCTTTTCCGTGGCCAGGATCCCGGCATACAGGTTGCCGGGCAGGTCGGTGATCCCATGGGCCTTTCGCTCGGCCGGATTCATCTCAAAGATGTCTTCTTCCACCGGGGCCGGCAGCTCGTATTGCTTCTCGATCCCCTCCAGCCCGGCGCCCAGCATCACCGCAAAGGCCAGGTACGGGTTGCAGGCGGGGTCCGGCGACCGAAACTCGATGCGGGTGGCCTTTTCCTTGCCCGGCTTGTACATGGGGACCCGGATCATGGCCGATCGGTTCCGCCTGGCCCACGACACGTAGACCGGGGCCTCATAACCCGGCACCAGGCGCTTGTAGGAGTTGACCCACTGGTTGCACACCGCGGTGATCTCCGGGGCATGGCGCATGAGTCCGGCGATGTAGTGTTTGGCCAGATCGGAGAGATTGTATGTGTCCTTGGCGTCATAAAAGGAATTACTGTCGCCCTTGAAAAGGGACTGGTGCACGTGCATCCCGCTCCCGTTCTGGCCGAAGATCGGCTTGGGCATAAAGGTGGCGTATACCCCGTGCTGCCTGGCGATCTCCTTGACCACCAGCCGGTAGGTCATGGTGTTGTCCGCCATCTTGAGGGCCTCCTGATAGCGGAGGTCGATCTCGTGCTGGCTGGGGGCCACCTCGTGGTGACTGTATTCCACCTGGATCCCCATGGACTGGAGCGCGAAGATGGTGTCCCGCCTCAGATTGCTGCCCATGTCCAGGGGCCTGGAATCGAAGTATCCGCCCGTGTCCAGGATGTCCGTACACTGGTCATCCTTGAAATAGAAGTACTCCAGTTCCGGTCCCACGTAGTAGGTATAGCCCTGGTCCTCAATCTTTTTGAGGAGCCTCTTGAGCACGTATCGGGGATCCCCCTCATAGGGGGTGCCGTCCGGATTCAAGACGTCGCAGAACATGCGGGCCACGGGCCGCTCGTTGCTCCGCCACGGGACCAGCTGAAATGTGGTGGGGTCGGGTTTGGCGATCATGTCGCTCTCCTCGATCCTTGCAAAGCCCTGGATGGAAGACCCGTCAAACCCCATCCCCTCGGTGATGCCTTCTTCCAGCTCGGAGGGCGTGATGGCAAAACTCTTGAGCACACCCAGCACGTCGGTAAACCAAAACTGGATAAAGCTGATGTCCTTATCCGCAACGATCCGTTTCACATCCTCTACACTCTGACATTCCATGACGTTCCCTCCTTGTCCCTTGGGCCCTGCTCCCCAGGACCGCGAGCCTGTTGGTTGACGCTGATGATGTTCTCAAGACAGTGCGAACTGTCGCGGACCTATTCTGCAACCCCGGTGCCAAAGGGCGAAATGCCTGTCAAGTGACTGTATTTAAGCCAGTTATATGTTCTTGAGTTACCGATAGGGGCAAGGAACAAAAATACAATTTTGTGGTTTAACGATCATTGATAGCTCAAAAATGTATTTTCTCCGGGAGATCAACCTCGGACAAAGGAGCCGCCATCTTCCTGGTCCCTGGTGCTGCCTGGGTCTTAAGGCGCTCAGTGTCAATGGTATCTCATTGCCGCCCTGCTGTGTTATGATTTGGAATTGCCTACGCCTTTATCAGGGAAATTTCATGCTTCTTCAGGTGAGCATCGCGCGTGACAAGCGTAAGTCCTTCAATTATCGCCTGGGCGACCAGCATCCTGTCAAAAGGATCCCTGTGATGGGCAGGTAAATCTCCTATGGCGTGGGCATGGGCTACGGTGATGGGGATATGCGTGTCAAGCAGGAGGTTCATCGGCCTATCATGCCAAATGCCTCGGCAATATCCTGAGGCAGGTCGTCAAAATCGTCGGCAATCCTGATTTTGCCCTTCAGAGCGCCCGGCTTGCGGGGCTTTTCACTTATTTCATACTTGACGAGCCTGGCGACGGGTTTACCCCCCTTGCCGATAATCACTTCTTGCCCGGCCATGGCCTTCTCAATAAGGGTTGATAACTGGGCTTTTGCCTCAGAGATATTTGCTACGAGCACCTTTCCCACCTCCTTTTTATACTCTGGCCGGATTCGGCCGCAAAGTCAAGTGAATGGCGGATCCTTCAATTCCCGGTGACCATTCCCTGAGAACCCAACTTCTACTCCACGGTCACGCTCTTGGCCAGGTTCCTGGGCTTGTCGATGTCCCGGTTGAGGAACTTGGCGCAGTAATAGGCCAACAGCTGGCAGGGGATGACCGTCAATATGGGGTACAGGAAATCGAGGGTGGCCGGGATCTCGATGACGTCGTCCGCCACATCCCGCACCTTCTCGTCCCCCTCGGTGGCAATGGCGATCACCGGCCCCTTGCGGCTCCGGATCTCGTGGATGTTGCTGAGCATCTTTTCGTGCATCTCGTCCTGGGGGATGATGGCCACGGTGGGCATGTCCGGGTTGATGAGGGCGATGGGGCCGTGCTTCATCTCCCCTGCCGCATACCCCTCCGCATGGATGTAGGAGACCTCCTTGAGCTTCAAGGCCCCCTCCAGGGCGATGGGGTAATTGTACTTCCTCCCCAGAAACAGCCAGTTGGTGCAGCGGCAGTACTTCTCGGCAACCGCCTCGATATGGTTGGCCTGGGCCAGGACCCGCTGGATCAGCCCGGGGAGGGCCTCCAGGCCCCGGATGGCCTGAATCCCCTCGGTCAGGGAGAGGTTCTGGTGGCGGCCCAAAAGGAGGGCCAACAGGATCAGGATGATCAGCTGGGAGGTGAAATTCTTGGTGGAGGCCACCCCGATCTCGGGCCCGGCGTGGTTGTAGACGCCGGCCTCCGTCTCCCTGGAGATGGAACTCCCCACCACGTTGACCACGCCCAGGAGGCGGGCCCCCTTGCGCTTGGCCTCCTTGATGGCCGCCAGGGTGTCCGCGGTCTCTCCGGACTGGCTGATGGCCGCCACAAAGGTGTTGGCCGGGAAATTGAGTTTGCGGTAACGGAACTCGGAGCCCAGGCCCACCTCCGTATCGATCTCGGTCAGGCGTTCAAAGATATATTTTCCCACACTCGCCGCGTAATAGGAGGTCCCGCAGGCCACCAGGACCATGTGCCGCGACTCCTTGAGGCTCTCCCACACGGGCATGATCCCCCCCAGTTTGGGGACCCCCTCTCCGGGCTCCAGCCGCCCCCGCATGGCGTTTTCCACCGCGGCCGGCTGTTCATAGATCTCCTTGAGCATAAAATGGGGAAAGCCGTTCAGCTCCGCGTCTTCGGCCCGCCACTCCACGGTCTCGGTGGTCCGTTGGACCGGCATGGCCTGGGCCGTGGAGATGGAAAAGCCGTCCGCCGTCACGGTGGCCAGTTCGTTTTCCTCCAGATGGACCACCTTGTTGGTATAGCGCACCATGGCCGACACGTCCGAGGCCACAAAGTGCCCGTCGTCGCTGATACCGATAATCAAGGGACTTCCCCTGCGGGCCACCACGATCTGGCCCGGGGTCCTGCGGTGGATCACGCCGATCCCGAAGGTCCCCTCCACCTGGGCCATGGTCTTACGGACCGCGTCGTTCAGATCGCCGTTGAAATGGCGGGCGATCAGGTGGGCCAGGACCTCGGTGTCGGTCTCGGACCGGAAGACCACGCCGTCCTTCTCCAGCCTTTTCTTGAGCACGTGGTAGTTTTCGATGATCCCGTTGTGGATCACATAGACGTCTCCGGCCTGGTCCCGCTGGGGGTGGGCGTTTTCCTCGGACGGCCTCCCGTGGGTGGCCCACCGCGTATGGGCGATACCGGAGGTCCCCTTCATCTCCAGGCCGTTCACCTTGTGGGCCAGTTCCACAATCTTTCCCACGGCCCGCTCGCAAAGGATGGTATCCCCTTCCTGCACGGCCAGTCCCGCGGAGTCATATCCCCGGTATTCGAGCCGCTTCAACCCCTCCAGCAGTATCGGCTTGGCCGGCTTGCGGCCCACATAGCACACAATACCACACATGCTCAGCTCTCCTTTGCATCATTCTTGAGATTAAGCAAGAAGCATAACCATTTGGCCACAGATATACAATACAAAAAAATTAACGGTTCGCAAGGCTCAAAGGTTCAGGACTTGAGGCGGCCCGGAGCCTGTGAACCCCTGCAAATAAACCTCTTCACGGACGTGACAGGAGTTCCCGGAGCAGGACAGTGCAGCCTTTTATTGATAGTCCTGAAATCGGAGATGGCAGGAAAGTCGGTGCTTGGGAAGGAGCAGGGCAGGGCCGTCGGCCCTGCCTGCATCAAACGGTTCGTTCCAGGTTGATAGTCCTCGATGGGACAAAATGGTTGGCGCTGAAAAACTGTATCAGATTGGAATTATTCCAATCAACCAAGGTGTTTACCTTCTGAACGCCAAGGCTTTTCAAGTGATCCATGAAATCATTGATCAGCCGTTCGCCCACGCCCTTGTTCTGGAAATCGGGATCCACGCCGATGGTGTCGAGCCTTGCCTCCTCCTGGAAGATGCCGTATTCCCCCATATAGATCTCTCCCATGACGAAACCCACCACGTTTCCTTTTTCTGTCTCCGCAACAAGGGAGGCAGGTAGATAATCTCTTGATTTGAAAAGCTTTTCAAACTTCACTTCATAGTACTCGGGACGCGAGGTCTTGAGTATTTTCTCATCGATCTTCACCACTGCGTCAAAATCTTCGGCCTTCATCAGTCGGATCTTAATCGTGCCATCGCTCATAAAGTCTCTCCAATTCGTACCCCTATTCTTTTTTGCCCTTCCTTGCAATCACCCGTTTCTCCTCGGGGATCGGGGCCGGGACGGGCTCCCCTACCAGTTTGGTCACCGCACTGAAGCGCGGGGGGCAGACCTCAAGACAGGTTCCGCACTTGATGCATTTGTCTTGATCGATCACATGGATCCGGTTCTTGCCGCCCACAATTGCCCCTGCAGGACACCTCCTGAAGCACATCATGCAGGCCTGACACTTCTCCGGATCAATGTAATAGGAAGGGACATCCCGAAACAGCTCTTCCACCTCATCTTTCGTGAAAAGCCCGTCATAATCTTCCTTTCTGGTGAGCCGGCCTGCCAGCTTTTCCCTTTTGGCTATCTTAATGTAAGGGATGAGTCTCTCAATGTCCTTCATCTTGGATTTCAAGGCACCCCTGTCGATCCCTTCGCTCACGCCCAAGGGACCCAATTCCTTCACCTTCTTGTCAAAGGCGTTCATATGCTCTGCAAAGAGGATCCCGTCGCCAGCGGACATAAACTGGATGTTGAGCCTTTCAGGGTTGAGTCCGATGTGCTCCAAGATCCTTTTACCCAAGAGCGCCGTATTCAGGGCATGATAGTTGCCGTGCGTCACGTAATTGCATTCATTCAAACGGCAGCCGACAATAAACACACCGTCCTGTCCATTGGAAAAGGCCCTGAGAATGAACTCCAGATCGACCCTCCCGGAACACATGACGCGGATCAGTCTGACATCTGTCGCATATTGCAGTCTGGAAACTCCAGCCAGGTCAGCAGCCCCGTAACCTCACCAATGGCATACAAAACCCAATATCTTGGGTTTGAATTTAACTCCTGCGCTCATGAATGATCCCTTCTTTGTTATCAGCCCCGTTGCGTGTCCTCTCAGTATTCAGGGGACAAGGCCCTGACGCGTCAACCCCTTTCAGGAATTAGGGGCAGTTCCTTTATCCTTGATCCTGGAAGGTGGTGCGATCCCCCGGCTAAACATCTCCCACCGCCATATCTAATTGCGCCGGGGTCTCCTCCTCCAGAATGGCCGCATCTATCTGGCACATGATCTCTTCATCTGTGAAGTGTTTGAGCCGGATGGCCCCGGTGGGGCACTTGGCATTGCAGAGCCCGTCGCCTTTGCAGATCACAGGGTTTACCACCGCCTTCTTGCCCTGTTTGGTATTGCGGAACATAATGGCCCCATAGGTACAGGCGTCTATGCAGGCCCCGCATCCCATGCATTTATCCTCATCCACCTCGCACACAGAACCCGAGGCAGTCACAATGTCGTTTGAGAGAAGGGTCAAGGCACGCCCCGCAGCCCCATAGGCCTGATTGATGGTCTCAGATATGTGCTTGGAATAGTGGGCAGTTCCGCACAGATACACGCCTTCCGCGCTGAACTCCACAGGCCGCAGCTTGACATGGGCTTCCTTGAAGAAACGGTCCGGCCCCAAAGAGACCTTAAAAAACTGTGCAATCTCTTCGTTGTCTTGTGGGGGGATGACGGCGGCCGCCAGGGAAACCACGTCGGCATCGATGGCCAGTTCTTCTCCCAAGATCGGATCCGTGACAGTCACCCTCAAAACCGGTTTCCCTTCAGCGGTAACTGCCGCGACCTTGGGTTTGTCCTCCGGGTCCCAGCGGATGAACTTGACATCCGTATTGGAGGCCTCCCGGTAATAGTCCTCCCGCAACCCATAGGTCCGCATATCCCGGAAGAGGATGTAAATGTCCATCTCCGGATTGATTTCTTTGAGTTTCAGGGCGTTCTTGACCGCCTGAGAGCAACATACCCGGCTGCAGTAGTTTCGGTCCTCATTGCGGCATCCCACGCACTGGATCATGACCAGGCATTGGGAATTGAGGACCTTCTCATCCTGTACGGCAATTCGGCCTTCCAACTCCAGATGGGTCATGACCCTCTCGTCTTCTCCGTAGAGGTATTCGGTGGGCTTGTATTCATCCGCGCCGATGGCAATGACCGTGGCCCCGTGCTTGATCTCGGTCTCTCCCCTGTCCGACGTGATCCGGGTGACGAAGTTTCCTATATAACCGGTTGCCTCTTGGATGACGGCACTGGTATACACATGAATCAGGGGGTGCTGGTAGACCTTGCGCGACAAATCCTTCAAAAATGCCTGAACATCCATCCCTTCCAGGGTGGTGTAGATCCTCCTGGCCATCCCTCCCAGATCCCCGTCCTTTTCCACCAGGTGAACCTCATGCCCCTGATTGGCTATGGAGAGGGCAGAGGTCATACCTGCAATGCCGGCGCCCACCACCAGGGCCGCCTTGTTGACGGGGAGATCGATCTCCTTCAATGGCTCCAGCAAGGCGCAGCGGGCCACGGACATCCGGATGATATCCTTTGCCTTCCGGGTGGCCTCTTCCGGTTCTTTGGAGTGAACCCAGGAGTCGTGCTCTCTGATATTAGCCATCTCATAGAAATACTGGTTGATCCCAGCCTCCCGGAGGGTATCCCGAAACAAAGGCTCGAGCGTCCTGGGAGAGCAGGCAGCCACCACCACGCGATTGAGATTCTTCTCCTTGACCATATCCGTTATTTCCTGGGCGGAATTGGTGGCGCATGAGAAGAGCTGTTCCTGGGCATATACCACATGCGGGAGGGTGAGGGCGTATTCCACGGTGGAAGGCACATCCACGATCCTTCCGATATTGGCCCCGCAGTGACAGACAAAGACACCGATGCGGGGTTCCTCGCCGGAAACATCCTTTTCCTCCGGATAAACACGCTCTGTGGTCAGCTTTCCGCGGCGGTAGTCCAAAAATTGGCCGCACTGGGCCCCTGCCCCACTGGCGCTGAAGACCGATTCCGGGATATCCATAGGCCCCTGGAAGGCGCCGCTCACAAAGATCCCCGGTTTCGAGGTTTCCATGAGATTGGATGGATCTCCCTGACAGAAACCGTGTGAATTCAGCGTGATGCCGAATCGTTCGGCCAGTGCCTCAGCATCAGAAGGGGGGTTCAATCCCACGGACAGAACCACCATATCGAATTCCTCTTCTTTGACCCCTTCGTCCGGAGTTGCATACCGGACCACCAGGTTCTTGGTCTCCGGGATTTCTCTCACCACCGACGTGTAACTCCTGATGAAGCGGATGCCCGGAAGCTCCGCGGTGCGCTGATAATACGGCTCAAAATCTTTCCCGTAGGAACGGATATCATTGTGGAAGATGGTGCATTCGGCCTCGGCGTCATGGTCCTTGGTCAGGATCACCTGTTTCTGGGTATAAGTGCAGCAAACAGCGGAACAATAGCTGTTGTCGCCGGGCGTCACCCGCCTCGAACCCACGCACTGGATCCAGGCGAGCTTGTGGGGGTGCCTCTGGTCCGAGGCCCGCAGAATCTCCCCCTCGTAGGGACCGGTGGCGCACAAAAGCCGCTCAAAGTCGAGGCTGGTTACCACGTTGGCATACTTGCCATAGCCGTAGTCGCCCTTTATGCCGGGGTCGAAGGGCTCGTAGCCCGGGGACAACAGAACGGCGCCCACATTGATCTCGACCCTCTCGGGCTGCTGCTCCAGATCAACCGCATTGTTCTGGCAGACCGCCTCGCAGATGCGGCATTTCTTCTCTTTCAAGTAAAGGCAGCTTTCATCAATATAGGAGATGAGCGGGATGGCCTGGGCAAAGTAGATATGGACGGCCTTGTTCTGGGATATCTCCTGATTGAAGGGATCCGGATACTGGACCGGGCAATACTCCATACAGGTGCCGCACCCGGTGCACATATCCTCCTTGATATATCTGGGCTTCTTGAGCAGGGTGATCTTGAAATTCCCTGCCTCTCCCTCTGCCCTCTCTACTTCCGTGTAGGTGAAAACCTCTATGTTCGGATGCCGGCCGACCTCGACCAGTTTCGGAGAGAGGATTCACATGGAACAGTCATTGGTGGGATAGGTCTTGTCCAGCTGGGCCATGTGCCCGCCGATGGCAGGGGCCTTTTCCACCAGATAGACCTTGAACCCTGCGGTGGCCAGATCGAGAGAAGCCTGAATCCCGCTGATCCCGCCGCCCACTACCATGACGTCTCCAAAATTGCCATTCGCGAAGCTTTTCCGCAGCTGCTCAATGCGTTCGTTTTCCACGACTATCCGCCTTTGTTAGATCTGAAAAATTCTTACACAAAAAACGCCCCGGTCAAACAGGAGCAACAGATGCTTTTGCAGCAGAACGCCGCAACATCTCTCTTTGTGGCTGGGACAAATCCCTCAATCCCGGATTAGCCCCTAAATCACTTCTGCGATAATCTCTGTAATGTCCTTCACCTCTATCTGTTCATCCATACCCATGGTGACCCGGCTGTCCTCGAACATGGTAATGCAGTAGGGACAGCAGGTCGCCAGAATCTCGGCGCCCACGGCTGTTGCCTGTTCGATCCGGAGGTCGGAGAACCGTTCGCCTTTCTGGGTCTCCATCCAGACCCTTCCTCCCCCTCCGCCGCAGCAGAGGCTGTCCACACGGCAGTCGGGCATCTCCATCAATTCCAAACCGGGCACCCAGTTCAAGGCCTCCCGGGGTTCGTCATAGATGCCGTTGTGCCGACCCAGGTAGCAGGGATCGTGATAGGTCACCTTTTTGGCATATTCCCCCTTCAATTCGAGCCTCCCCTCCCGGATCAGCTCAGCCAAGAGCTGAGACATGTGAATGATCTCGAAGTGCACCATAAAATCGGGATACTCGTTTTTGAAGGTGTGGTAGCAATGCGGGGAAGAGACCAGGATCTTTTTCACGCCGTTATCCACGAACGTCTTGATATTGTCCTTGGCCAGGCGTTTAAATACCTCCTCATCCCCGGTCTTTCGAATGCTCTCCCCGCAGCAGTTCTCCTTGGGACCCAAGATCCCAAATTCCACCCCTGCCTTTTTGAGGATGGTGGCCGTGGCAACGGCTACCTTCTTGAGTCTGGGATCGTAGCTGGGGTAGCACCCGGGGAAATAGAGGATATCCATGCCCTCTTCAAAGGTGTTCACAGAAAGGCCCTTGGCCCAGTCGCCCCGTTTGGCGCGTTCTTCACCCAGCGTGTTGCCTTCGCCCACCAGACTCCCCCGGACGGTACGGATGGGCTGCACCGCCTTGGGGAACACGCCGTATTCCGTGGCAATCCTGCGCAGGGCCACCCCGGATTCGATCTGCTGGACATCCCTGGGGCAGTGCTGCGGGCACCTACCGCACGTGGTGCACCGCCAGATGTCTTCGCTTTCAATATCGGTCATGCCGAAGGCCGCCTGCCGGACGATTTTGCGCATGCTAAAGGTCGTCACCCGATTCCACGGGCAGACCACATCACACAACCCGCATTGAAAGCATCGCTTAAAGGCATCGCCTCCGCTCGCCTTGATAACGTCTACAATCTCTTTGTACTCAGCTACATTCTCCACGGTATTTCCTGGTCCTATTCTTGAGGCTGAACGGTCTTTATTCCTTCATCCTTCATCGACATCCGGGCAACAGCATCCATGAGTTCCTGGACGCCATATTTTTTGGCCAGCGATTCCAATCCGATATCCAGTTCTTTTTCCTCCTGCCCTTCTTCCACTTCCTCTTCTTCCTCCCTCTCTTCATAGGTCAGGGCATCCACCAGGCACCATTTGACGCAGAGGGGCTCATCCTCGCCCTCGCACATATCGCATTTCAGGGGAAGACCCGAGTCGGGTTCCTTGAAGATGTCCCTGGAAGGGCAGGACGCCCTGCAGAATGCGCATTCCTCATATTCCTTGCCGTCGATGATGTATTTGTCTCTTCCCATGCATTCGGCGGCCGTATATTCGCCTGCGTAGACCGGGACATAAATGTCTCTGAGCGGATAGCGGACGATCCGTATGCGGGACCTGGCCGGATTGTTGCTGCTGTATTTGGGCTGGGCATGAAATGCGGAGCAGATGACCTCGCAGGCCCTGCATCCGTTGCACAAATCAGCGTTTACTTTGATGGTCTTGACAATCTTCTTCTTTTTCTCGCCCACGGCTATGCCTCCTTGTCCTTTTCCGCCGAGGTCCGCTGTTCAGGGGCGTCCTCATCATCCGAATAAACCCCCCTCTTTTCAAACTCTTCGAACACATAATCGAGACCTAAGGCATGGAGCGTCTCCTTGGTGGGGATGCCGTCTTTGTTCCAGCCCTTGAATTCATAATAAGTGTCCAGGAGCTTCTCCTCCAATTCAGGAAACCGTTTCTTCCAGTGGTCCTGTGGAGGCCTCTCATCCTTCCTTCGCATGCCCCTTCGAATATTGTTGGCCCTCACCAGGGTCCGGTATCTCCGGATGGCTTCGGTGAGCTTTTCCTCATCCATTTCGATGCCGGCCCCTGCGGAAATGAACTTGGGGTAGTTGTGGATGTGATAGGGGGGTTTCAGGGGGAATGACGAGAGGCCGGCGCACATGCCGAGGGCGTCGTCGATATAGTGCATCCGCTCCTGCCAGTCAACAATATCGCAGCACATCTCCGGCGTCGGGTAAAAGGGGATGGAATTTTCCCCCCGCAGTTCCCAGTCCAGAAAATACTGCTTGAACTTCTCATCGGGCACCTGGAACCAGTCCTTGACAAAGGCCTCCCGTTCCTCTCTCGTGGGGAATGGGGCCTGGGGGAACTGGCCTTCAATCTGGGTGATGTTGATCTTCTCACCCGTGCAATACATGAGAAAATAGATGGGATTCAGCATGGAGAGTTTGAGAGGGAGCTGTTCGTGTTTCTTGATGGTATTGTGGGCATAGGCCTCCGCACCCTTTCCGATCGCCTTGGCCGCCCAGTAGGTGCCGTTGGCCAGCACGTCGCCGATCCCTTCCCGCCGTACAATCCGGTCCAGGAGCCAGTGAAACCGCCCTTCGTTATCCTCGGGCATCCCGGGAAAATCATCCTTCGTCAGGATTCCGTCTTCCAAGAGTTCGAGGGCGAAGGCCATAACCTGCGGGGTTGAGAATCCATCCACCCCGTATTCCGTGGCGCTCTGGGCGATGCCCAGCCCGAACTCCAGATCTGCGTAGGCTGCCATGGTATAGGTCAGTTTGGAAAAGCATTTCATCATGTAGGTGGGACGATCGGGGGGCTGAATGGTAGCGCCGCACGTCATGGGGCAATTAAAGCAGCTGATCAACCGCCGGCGCATGCTGTCCAAGGTGTCGGACCATTCCTTTGCGATGTCTTCGTTCCAGAAACCCTTTCTGCGAACGCGCGCATTGCCCCACATAAAATTCTCAGTGTGCCACTTTTCGTCGTGGACCTTCATCTCCTGGGGGGACCCAAGGCCCTGTAAAATGGGCATGACCCCGGGAATGGGATGTTCGTTGCGCCACTGAATATAATCCATGACCTCGTTGCAGAGTTCCATGAATTTTTCAGGCTGGGCCACATTGATATCCCTGGTCCCGCGGACCGCAATCGCCTTGACCCCTTTGTCGCCCATGACGGCGCCTAATCCCAATCGGCTGGCGCTGGATCTGCCCTGTTCGATGGAGGCAAAATAGACCCTGTTTTCGCCAGCCAGCCCGATGGCCGCCACCTGGGCCCTGGGCTCGTTCAGCTCTTGCTGGATAAGCTCTTGCGTTTCAACCGCGCCCTTGCCCCGCAAGTGAGACGCATCCCGGATTTCCACCTTGTCGTTGTTGATCCAGATATACACCAGATCCGGGGACTTGCCGCGAAGGATGACCTTGTCATAGCCGGCGTACTTTAACTCCGGGGCCCAGAACCCCCCCATCATGGAAAAGGCCATCAGGAGGGTCTGGGGCGAAATGGTCGCGACAATCGTGCGATTGCATCCGGTGGCAGGCGTTCCGCACAGGAGACCGGCACTGAAGATCAGCAAATTATCCGGAGAAAAGGGGTCAACCTCAGGGGGAACCCGTTCCCACAATATCTTGGCGCTGGTGCCCAGGCCCCCTAGATAGAGTTCAGTTTCTCTCGGGTCGGTTTCCACCCGCTCAATGTTTCCCCGACTCAGATCAATTTCTAAATTATATCCTGTTTCTGCGTACCTCATGATGTTCCCCTTGCTAAGTTACTTGAATCTCAGGCATTTAATCCGGCCCGCAAAGCAGGCCCCCGGGCTGTCCAACCGAACCGAACTCACGCAACCGCCATGTGCGCCCTATATGGACGGTCCGGCCCTCATGAGCTCAAATCCTTCCTGAGATTGATGAAGTTGCTGCGATCGAACCCAAGGGCCTTGAAAAAAGACAACAGGTCCACAGAATCCCACCGCACAGAGGTATAGATGTCGGTAATCCCCTTTTGCCGGTATACGGCCAGGATCTCTTCTGCCAATCTCTTGCCGATGCCCTGTCCCATAAATTTGGGATCCACTCCGAGCGTGGCGATCCAGGCCGCCCCTTTTTCAAGGCCAAAACCCCCGAATACGGTGTAGCTGATCATGTAGCCGACGACCCTCCCATTGTGCACCGCCACAAGACTGGCATCTTCCCCTTTTCGGACCTGATCTTCAATAATGTGCCTGAAATCGATGGCAACGGGCGACTGGGTGATCGCCGCCTGGATCCTGCTGATGTCGTCTGCATCCTCGGCGCGGATTCTTCTGATCTCCAGATGTTCAGTCAGTTCACGCATAAGAGACTTCACCCGGCTAATTCAGTCTGATGATTTTTACCCGGCAGCCCACCCAATCAGGCGGCAGATAGACCCGACCGCTGTTGCCGCTCTGCCTGACGATTTTTTCGACCATCTCCTCGCCATACACTTCCAGCTTGACCTTGCCCCGGCCTGTCCCTGGTGAATCTTTCTTTTCCTTTTTAGCCTTTTTTTCTTCGGACATTTTTGCGAATCTTCTCTCCCGGTTCCCGGGGCTTAAGCAGACAGCAATTCACTGATGAAAGGATTCATATGCGGTCCGTTGAAATGAAACACAGGAAAAAACATGGTTACAATTTAGCTACATCGTAACTACGTGTCAAGCAAAAAATAGCCTTGTTCACAGGATCCCCAAGTTGGCTTTTTTTGGTGGAAAAGGGCTGAAGGAAGAGGCATTCACGGCGTGCGCGCCAGGCCGCGCAACATCTTATGGCGCCCGCCAGGAAAGAGGCATACAAGGATTGAAAATTGTTGCATTCAGGAAGTGGGAACGCCCGTTTCCTTAAAAATCTTGGGGCGTTGGGGCCTGCGGCTATGGCTTGAGGCCTGTCACAATGCCCGAGGCATTGGGTCCTTCGAAGGCCAGCCGCCTGACCTGCCTCAGGCCTGCCCGCGTCATCATGTCTCGAATCTGACCTTCCGTATAAGAGCGGCCCTTCTCCGTGTTGACCAGCATATTCAGCGAAAAAACGGCCGGGAAAAGGGGGCCGTCTGATTCGTCATTCAGGATAAAATCGTGGATCATCATCATCCCGCCGGAGGAAAGGGCCGAGGCCGCACGGTGAATGATCATCTGACACTCATCAGGCCCGTCGCCGTGAAGGATATGCGAAAGCCATGCCACATCGTAGAGGCCGGGGATGTCGTCCTGGAGATAATTGCAGGGGACAAAGGAGATGCGATCCGACAGGCCGAACCGGGCAATGGTCTTTTCTGCAAATGGTCTGGAGCCAGGGAGATCGGCCACCGTTGCCTCCAGGTCCGGATTGGCAAGGCAGAAGTGAATAGCATAGGTCCCTGCGCCTCCGCCCAGGTCCAGGAAACGACGCATCCCCTTTATATCCATGGCCTCTGCCAGCCCGGGGGCGATCCCCATGGCCAGGTTGAACATCCCCATGAGGAAAGCTTCACGCTCCTCATGGCCAAAATGGTCCCTCCTGCGGGTGGGCCTTCCGGACACGACCGCCTGATCAAGGCGCGCCCATGCTTCCACCAGATGATGATGGTGCATCACCATGTAGCCGATGTATTGGGGTGAGTCCTTGACCAGGAAGGTTTTGCTGAAAGGGGAATTGGCGTATCGCTCGCCGGACTTGACAAGGAGGTTCATGGCTGCCAGGGCATTCAAAAGCACGGCCGTTCCTCTCTCATGGGAGCCGAGACGGCCGGCTATTTCTTTGGCGCTCGCATCGCCTGCGGACTGGATAATGGTAAAGAGACCCAGCTTCACCCCCGCATGGAGGGTACATGCCTGCCAGTAGCTCCCCGACAGGTCCAGGAGTCTCCCCGCATTCCAGTCTCTCATTGGCGTCATCCCTGATCCACTTTGTCTCTGATGCATGCCACCAGCGTCTCGATTTCTTTATCTTCCAGTTTCTTCAAAAAATCGAGGGTCGCATCTGTCTTCAGGATTTTCTGAAGAATCTTTATCAAATCGTCCTTTTTCATGACACGGTATTCCTTTAGATCGGACAAATTTTACCGCGGTTAAATTAGTTAAAACAAGCCATTTCCTTGAAAGAGCGACGTCCCTTATAGCTCAGTGTAAAAGATTCGTCAATGAAAAGCCGCGCCAGCACCCTTATGCATGGGGTTCAAATCGTGATCAGGCGGTAGTTTCGGCGTCCAAGCCCGATCTGCTCTGCGTGGTCAAGCTGGATGGTCCAGTCGATCTTGGGATAGACCGCCAGGAACTTGTCCTCGCCCGGGGCCTTCCCTTCTGTGAGGCAGGACCCAGGGATCCCGGGTTGCCGATTCACCAGGTCCACGGAGGCTTGATCGACGGCCACTGGATCTCTGGATGCCAGGATGCCGATATCTGGGACCAACGGGGCGTCACTGTTGGGGTTGCAGTCGCATGCGGGAGTGATGTTGGTCAGGAAATTCAAAAAAATCGATTTATCTTTCTTCCCCTTCAATACCGCCCATGCGTATTCTGTCATCTTTTTTTGAAACAGGGGGATGTCGGCGTTCCACTGAACATTAATGGCCCTGTTCGGACATATCAGGATGCATTCCCCGCAGCCCACGCACTTTTCAGGATCAATTTCCGCCTTTTTTTCCTTCAGGGATATTGCCTTGTGAG